>OBHX01001875.1_pt1 | contig 17246 bp, 13 predicted proteins | sample 1519331 | NCBI WGS metagenome assembly OBHX01 (sample SAMEA2602897, study PRJEB22501) | metagenome
TCAACTTCCACGGCCCGTGTGAGTGCATCACAGCCGAAAAGATGGACCAGGGCGTGGAAATTCTGCTGAACCTGGTCGATCTGTATAAGTAAAACCTAAGGCAACACCGCACAATTCCCGCCTGACGGCTTAAGCACCGCTCCGGCGGCTGCCGCACCTCGCTCGCCGTATCGGCACTTAGAATTATGCGGTATTGCCCTAACCCCGGCGCAATCTCGTACATTTTGTACAAAACTGCGCCGGGGCATTTTTGTCCAAATCGCCTATGACATTTTTCGACGAAAAGGCGTATACTTGTATAGGAAAGAAATCATTTCATGAGAGAAAAAGGAGTATGCGTCATGTTTAAAGCAGGGGATACGGTCAGCTATGGCACCAGCGGCGTCTGCACGATTGCCGAGCAAAAGCGTGTCACGCTGGGCGGCCAGCCCCACGATTGTTTTATCTTAAAACCGGTCTACGATGCCAGTATGAAAATCTGCGTGCCCTGCGACAGCGCACCGCTTTTGGAGCGAATGCGCCCATTGCCCACCCGGGACGACCTGCTGGCCCTGCTGCGGGAACCGTTACCCGACCACGACCCGGACCCCGACGCCCGCAAGCTGGCCTACCGCGAGGCACTGAAAAGCGGCAATCTGCACGCGCTGGTGCGCATGGTGCGGGATATCCGCACCGAACAAGCCCTGCGCCGCGCCAAGGGCAAGCAGCTTTCCGCCTATGAGGACAGCGCCCTGCGCGACGCCCAGAACGTCCTGCACAGTGAGTTCGCCTATGTCATGGGCATAGAACCAAACGAAGTGCCGGAGTTCATTGCAAAAGAATTAGGGGAATAAAAAACAGCCCGCGCTTCGATTTGAAGCGCGGGCTGCGTTTTATGGTAGGGTAGGGAGGGGGATTGCCCCCTGCGTGGCGTTGAGGCTGCCGTCCCCTACAAACCGTAAGGCAGAGGTGTAGGGGCCGCACATGTGCGGCCCGCAGCCTAACGGGAAACGACTGTCTGCCTTACACGGCCGGGCCGGCATGCCCGGCCTCTGCATAGCAAGTTTACTTCATCTTTCCAACATACACCAAATACGAGTACAAATAAATCCACGCACTGCCGCCTAAAACAGCAACCAGCAGCACAGCCAGCGTTGCAATGTCGCCCAACAGTCCGCCAAAGAAAGCAAGCACCAGAAGCACAATGCCCATTACAATAAAGGTATACCCGCCCATGCGCTGCGTGCGCTGCCAGTTGTGCGCGTCGTTCAGCGCCCACGGCGTGCGGCAGCCGAAGGTATAATTCTGCTTGATCTGCGGCATAAAGTTCCCCAAAATAATGAACAGTACGCCGATGCCGCCGCAGACCAGAATGCTGACGAGGTTGCTGCTGTCCGGCAGCTTGCCGAACACAGCCAATTCACTCAGCCAGCTGAACATAGCCATCATCACGGTGAACAGCACTACGAACAGGTTCCATACCTTGCCGAACTTCTCAAAATTCTGGTGCTTGGGGTCGATTTTGCGGATGACCTCAAACATAATAAGCATTGCAAACGGAAGAGCGGCCAAAATCAAAATGGTGGACTTCGGCCCCCAGCCATTGACCTGCCCGCTGGCTCCCCAGTGGGTGGGCACAATGTCCGGCAGGGAGGGGTAGAAGTACAGGTGCGCGGCAAAATTCAGCACGCAGATTACGGTTAAAATCCAGAACAGCTTATTCTTTTTCATTGCTATCGTCTCCTTTTACAAGGCTGCAGTCATAAAACCACTTCATCAATTCCTGAAATACGGTCAGATTCACACTGTACACAATGTTCTGGCCGCGGCGCTCATCGGTAATAAGCGCCGCACTTTTTAAAATGTTCAGGTGGTGACTGACGGACGGCTTTGTCATATCGAAATGTGCGGCGATCTCCCCGGCGGTCAGATCGCCCTGTGCCAGCAGTTCTAAAATGCGCCGCCGCGTCGGGTCGGCCAGCGCTTTAAAAACGTCTCCCAAATATGTCGGCTCCTTTCTTGCAGACAATTAGATAAACGTCTAACTGTCTGCGCCCCCACTATACACCTTGCGGCTGCCTTTGTCAATAGACATTTAGAAAAATATCTAACTATCGCTGCCCTCCTACTGTTCATCCAGCTTTTTCCATTGATTTTCTCTGCAATTTCACAATTTGTTTGCAATTTTCCTATTGACATGGTGGGCGAATGTGCTACAATATTAGCAGTCGAACGGATAGAGTGCTAAAGAAAATAAAACACGCAGAATTTGCGGAAGCAAACTCGTAAGCCGAAAAAACTTAACACTTAATAAGTTGGACTGCCAATACAATGCGCTATCTGCAACTAAGGAGGTACGCACTATGAACATCGAACAAATGACACAAAAGACCCGCGAGGCTTTGCAGGCTGCACAGCGCATCGCGGTGGAATATTCTAACAATGCGGTCGAGCAGGAACACCTGCTGGCGGCGCTGGCCCAGCAGCAGGACGGTCTGATCCCCCAGATGCTGCAAACCCTTGGTGTGGACGCAAATGCCTTTGCCAATGCGGCTTTGCAGAAGGTCGAGGCTCTGCCCCGCGTGACTGGCTCCGGCCGCGACCCGGAGAAAATCTATATCTCCGGCGACCTGGACCGTGCCCTCAACGCTGCGGAACAACAAGCCAAGCAGATGAAGGATGAATATATAAGCGTTGAACACGTTTTCCTCGGCATTTTGCAGCGCACGGGCAATGCTGCCAGCGAAATTTTCAAGACTTTTGGCATCACGACTGAGAAATTTATGCAGACGCTCAGCACAGTGCGTGGCAATCAGCGGGTAACGAGTGATAACCCGGAGGATACCTACAACGCCCTGAAAAAGTACGGCCAGGACCTTGTGGAGATGGCTCGCGCCAACAAACTGGACCCGGTCATCGGCCGTGACAGCGAGATCCGCAACGTCATCCGCATCCTGAGCCGTAAGCGCAAGAACAACCCCGTCCTCATCGGTGAGGCTGGTGTCGGTAAGACTGCCATTGCCGAGGGCCTTGCCCAGCGTATCGTGCGCGGCGATGTGCCCGAGAACCTGAAAGACCGCACCGTGTTCAGCCTGGACATGGGCGCACTGGTCGCGGGTGCAAAATACCGCGGCGAGTTTGAGGAACGCTTGAAGAGCGTTCTGAACGAGGTCAAGAAGTCCGAGGGCAAGATCATCCTCTTCATCGATGAACTGCACACCATCGTCGGCGCAGGCAAGACTGACGGCGCGATGGACGCGGGCAACCTGCTCAAGCCTATGCTGGCCCGCGGCGAGCTGCACTGCATCGGTGCAACCACGCTGGACGAGTACCGTGAGTATATCGAGAAAGACCCCGCGTTGGAACGTCGTTTCCAGCCGGTCATGGTCAACGAGCCGACCGTCGAGGATACCATTTCGATCCTGCGCGGTCTGAAGGAACGGTATGAGGTCTACCACGGCGTCAAAATTCAGGACGCCGCGCTGATTGCCGCTGCGACCCTGTCTGACCGCTATATCACCGACCGTTTCCTGCCCGATAAGGCCATTGACCTGGTGGATGAAGCCTGCGCCATGGTCAAGACCGAGCTGGACTCCATGCCCGCAGAACTGGATGAGATGAACCATCGTATCACCCAGCTGCAAATCGAGGAAGCCTCTTTAAAGAAGGAAACCGACGAACTGTCTAAGCAGCGCCTGGTCGCTCTGGAAAAGGAAATGGCCGAGCTGCGCGACAGCTTCAACAGCAAAAAAGCCCAGTGGGAGAACGAGAAGAACGCCGTCAATAAGGTGCAGAGCCTGCGTGCCGAGGTAGAGTCCACCAAGGCCGAAATCGAGAAGGCTACCCGCACCGGTGACTACGCAAAGGCCGGCGAGCTGCAGTACGGCAAGTTGCCTACCCTGCAAAAACAGCTGGAAGAGGAAGAAAAAATCGCCGAGGAGAAGAAGGAGTCGAGCCTGCTGCGTGACCGTGTGACGGACGACGAAATCGCCCGCATCGTGGCTCGTTGGACTGGTATCCCGGTGTCGAAACTCGTCGAAGGCGAGCGCGAGAAGCTGTTGCGCCTGCCGGACACGCTGCATCAGCGGGTCATCGGCCAGGACGAGGCTGTGCAGAAGGGTTCCGACGCTATCCTGCGTTCCCGCGCGGGTATCGCCAACCCGAACCGCCCCATCGGCAGCTTCCTGTTCCTCGGCCCCACGGGCGTCGGCAAGACCGAGCTGGCCAAGGCGCTGGCGCAGGCCCTGTTTGACGACGAGAAGAACATGGTCCGTATCGACATGACCGAGTATATGGAGAAATTCAGCGTCTCGCGCCTGATCGGTGCGCCTCCGGGATATGTCGGCTATGAGGAGGGCGGCCAACTGACCGAGGCTGTGCGCCGCCATCCGTACAGCGTCGTGCTGTTTGATGAGGTCGAAAAGGCCCACCCGGACGTGTTCAACATCCTGCTGCAGGTGCTGGACGACGGCCGCATCACCGACAGCCAGGGCCGCACGGTGGACTTCAAGAACACCGTCATCATCCTGACGTCGAACCTCGGCTCTGACCTGATTTTGGAAGATCTGGAAAAGAGCCGTGCCAACGGCAAAAACGAGTTGTCTGATGAGGCAAAGAGCGCCATCGACCAGTTGCTCAAGCGGCAGTTCCGCCCCGAGTTCCTGAACCGCCTCGACGATATCGTCTACTACAAGAGCCTGACGAAACAGGAAATCGGCTCCATCGTCGATTTGATGCTGGCCGACCTGCGCAAGCGCCTGGCCGACAAGCAGCTGAATCTGGTCGTCACCGACGCGGCCAAGGATGCCATCATCGACGGCGGCTATGACCCGATTTACGGCGCCCGCCCCTTGAAGCGGTACATCCAGGCTCACGTCGAAACGATGATCGCAAAGGAGATCATCGGCGGCGCCCACGCGGCAGGGGACACCCTGACCGTGGATGCGGATGCCAATGGGCAGTTGATTTTGCGATAAGACCCGCATAAAATAACCGCTCCTGGGTGTGTGGAATCTCTCCACACACCCAGGAGCGGTTTTGTTTTGTCTTGGCAGAGTTGTAGGGGCCGCACCTGTGCGGCCCGCAACCTCTCAGCGGACGAGCGCTTGCGGGAAAGCCAAGGGCTGGGCGTGCCCGGCCCCTGCGTGGCAGCATATTTTACAGTACGCCCAACCCGGTCAGCAGCGTCTTGACGCCAATCAAAAGCAGCACGATACCACCGATTCTCTCAGCCGGAGCACGGTACTTGTCGCCGAACAGGGCACCGACCTTCACGCCGACGGCGGACAGCAGGCAGGTGGTGATGCCGATGAGCGCAGCGGACGAAATGATAGCGACCTGCATAGCGGCAAAGCTGACGCCGACGGCAAAAGCATCGATGCTGGTGGCAATAGCCAGCGGCAGCATGGCCTTGGCCGAGTAGTCGTCGTCCAGCTGCTCATCGCCGCCGAAGCTCTCCTTGACCATGTTTGCGCCGATGAGTGCCAGCAGCACAAAAGCGACCCAGGGGCCGAACTTCGTCAGCAGCGTGGCAAAGCGGTCGCCCAGGAAATAGCCCAGCGTGGGCATCAAGAACTGGAACCCGCCGAACCAGACGCCGCAGGTCAGGGCGTGGGCTAGGCTCACCTTGCGAACGGACAGGCCCTTGCAGATAGATACGGCGAATGCGTCCATCGAGAGGCTGACAGCAATCAGAATCAGGTCAAATAAAGTCATGATTTTACTCCTCCGTTTTGGCAGGGGCAGACAATAAAAAAAGACTTATCCGCCCTAAAACCGGGCAGATAAGTCTCGTCGTTTAAAGTTAAGCCAGAGCCAAGGCTCATTGTGTTGGCAGAACTGCGCCGCGGCTGCTCCACCGCTGCGCTGACTACTCCCTTATTGCTTTTGGTAGTGTATCATACGCAGGAATGTTTGTCAATACGTTAGAAATGGCTAATTCTTGCGATGAGGCTTCCCCCCGGGGAAAGCTGTCCGCGAAGCGGACTGATGAGGGGCAACCTTGCCGTTATAGCCCATTTGTGTTTGATTGCGGTAAAGCTGCCCCTCATCCGGCCCTGCGGGGCCGCCTTCCCCCTTGGGGGAAGGCAAGGAACTTTAACTGTCTTGCATATTCCCCTATTTTAGAGTACAATATACACAAATCTGCAAATTTGCATCCCGGGGGAGTAACCATGCAATATAAAGTTCTGGCGCTGGACCTTGACGGCACGCTGACCAATTCCGATAAAATCATCACGCCGCGCACCAAAGCGGCCTTGCAGGCGGCGGCCCAAAAGGGCGTCTGCATTGTGCTGGCCAGCGGGCGGCCCACCGTCGGCATTGAGCCGCTGGCCAAAGAGCTGGAACTGGAAAAATACGGTGGCTGCATTTTAAGCTATAACGGCGGCAAGATCATCGACTGCCAGACCGGCCAGACACTGGTGCAGCATGCCTTCCCGGCGGACCTCATCGAGCCGGTCTGTACTTTCAGCCGCTATTGGAACGTTGTGCCGTTGACCTACGACAAAAACGGCATCGTGACGGAGGACGCCGACGCGGCCTATGTAAAAGAGGAAGCCCGCATTAACAAAATTCCGGTGCGCCAGGTCGAAAACCTGCCCGCCGAAGTGACCTATCCGGTCAACAAGCTGCTGCTTACCGGTGACCCGGCGGATATGCCCCATGTTGAGGAACTGATGCAGCAGGAGTTCGCGGGAAAGCTGTCCATCTGCCGCAGCGCACCGTTCTTCATTGAGACGATGCCCCTGGGCGTGGGCAAGGATACCTCGCTGGAAATCCTGCTGCGGGCCAAGGGCCTGACGCCCGCCAACCTGATGGCCTGCGGCGACGGCTGGAACGACCTGCCGATGATACGCCTGGCTGGTATGGGCGTCGCCATGGGCAACGCGCAGCCGCCGGTCAAGGCCGCCGCCGACTACCAGACCGCCGACAACGACCATGATGGCGTGGGCCTGGCAGTGGAAAAATTTATTTTAGAGGAGGCGTGAGCCGTGAATCTGATCGTTTTTGATTTGGAGTGGAACATCGGCTACCAGCCGAAAACCTTCCTGTATCACGGCACAGAATTGACGCTGCGCGGTGAAATCATCCAGATTGGCGCGGTGCGCATCAACGCCCGGGGCGATGTGCTGGATACGTTTGAAGTCAACCTGCGCCCGCGCATCTTCCGCAAATTGCAGCACCATATTGCCAAGGTCACCGGCCTGTCCCAGGGGGATTTGGACGCGGGCCTGCCGATGAAAGAGGGGCTGCAGAAGTTCCTGGACTGGGCCGGGCCGGACGCCGAGCTGGCCGAATGGGGACTGGACGACGTCCCGGTGCTGAAACAAAACCTATTTTTGGTGGGCCTGGACGAGAATTGGCCCGACAAGTGGTACGATCTGCAGCGTATTTTCTTGCAGGCCTACCCCCGCAAGGAGGGCGAGGGCCTGACGCTGGAAAGTGTTGTGGATCGTTTGGGCATCCCAAAGGAGGAGCCATTCCACAATGCGCTGGACGATGCGCTTTACACGGCCAAGATCTGCCGCAAACTGCCGCTGGCCGAGGGCCTTGCCACCTACCCGACCGAGGAAGAACTGCTGACCGAAGCTCTGCTGGGCGCAGAAAAGACCGGCCGCGACGTAAAGCTCTTCATGAACCGGATGGAGCACGACGACTACCGTAATGAGCCGGAACTGAACCAGGCTGCCTGCCCCGAGTGCGGTGCGCCGCTGCAAAATGACGAGGTCTGGCTCAAGCGCGGCAACACCGGGTATTTCACCCGGGCAACCTGCCCATGCTGCGGGCACTATTACCTGCGGTTCAAGCTCAGCCGCCGCGATGGTCTGCATTGGAGCTTTGCCCGCTGCATCGACCCCGCCACCCCCGAATCCGACGCCCGCTGGGACAAGCAGAAAGCCGCCCTGCTGGAACGAATGAAGAAAAAGGCGGAAAGATAAAAGGGCTGCCTGCGCCTTGGGAGAAAGCTTTTTTGCTGTACGCCCTTGACAAAACTGTGATTCTGGTCTATTCTTGATAAAAACGAAACACATTTTTTACAAAATTGCAAATATAGCAACATGAGAGGTAGAGCATGGATACAGAACGCTGGCAGATTTTGTTGAGGGCCATTGACCGGGGCAGCCTGCGCGCGGCGGCGGATGAGATGGACGTTACTGTTTCAGGCATCAGCCGCAGCGTGGCAACGCTGGAAAAAGAACTTGGATTTTCGCTGCTGCACCGCGCAAAAAGCGGTGTGCAGCCAACCGAGGAATGCCGCCAGCTGTTGCCAACTGTGCGCGATCTGCTCTTTGCGCAGGAGCGTTTGGAGCAAACAGCCGCCAAGGTGCGCGGCGCAGACTGCGGCACCATCGTCATCGGCACGGCGTATAACTGCTATTATGAGTGGGTCACCCGGATGACGGCGGCGTTCCGCACCCGGCACCCCGGCGTGGCGGTGCGCATTGTCAACGGCACCAGCAGCGAGCTGGCCGAAATGGTCAAGGACCACCGCACGGATTTCTGCCTTATCAGCCGCCGCGACGGCCTGCCGGTCTGGCTGCCCATCCGCCAGGATGAGCTGCTGGTGCTGGTGCCCAAAAGCAACCCGCTGGCCGGTATGGACGCCGTCCCGGTGCAGCGCATGAAAACCGAGCCCTTCATCGAAAGCTACCCCGGCATGGAGACGGATATCACGCTGCTGTTCGATAAGCTCAAGACCAAGCCGCACACGAGCTATTCCACCATGGACATCACGGCGACCTACGCCATGGTATCGGCGGGGTTGGGCATCAGCGTCAACAACGCCATCAACCACCAGCACGGCTACCCCGGCGTGGTGGAGCGCCCGATGGACCCGCCCCAGCTGATGGAGATTGGCCTTGCCTGCGGTGAGAACCTCGCCCCTGCCGCCCAGGCGTTTTTAGAGTTTGTAAAAACACGGATGCCGGAATAAAAAGCCTTCCTCCTCGGGGGAAGGCCGGATGAGGGGCGCGTCTGCCGTGCCACCCCCTAAAGGGGTGATGCTGGCAAACCCGCCCCTCATCAGTCAGCGGTCAAGTTGCTGTCTGCTTCTCCCGCAGGAGAAGCCAAACCGCCCGGAAAGAAGCTATTGCACTTCTTCCCGGACGGTTTGTTTTATATCTTAATAAACTTAATACGTTATAATAATCCCCTGATCCTGCGCATAAAAACTGCACAGACCAGAGCAGGGCACGATGCGCACCGGGGCACCGGGCCACTTGGCGTCAATGCCGTGGTGCAGCAGCTGGGCGGCGGTCTGGTTGCCGCACTCGCTGATCAGCACAGGATGCACGCCGTCGTAGCCGTCCTCATCCATCTGCTCCAGAATCTTAGCCAGCACGCGGGTCTCGCCGCGCGTCTTGAAGTAGAAGTCAATTTTGCCGTCCGCTGTGCGCCGGCCCAGCACGCGCATGTTCAGGCGGCCTGCGATAAAGCCCACCACCTTGTTTACACGACCGTTCTTGGCCAGGTTGTCAAAGCTCGCCAGAGCAAACAGGATATGGGTGCTCTCGGCAAACTTTTTCAGCGCAAAGCAGATATCATCAAATTCCTGATTCTCGCCGATCAGCTTGTTGGCCAACTCGGCAGCACCGGCCAGCGCACCGGAACAGCTCAGGGTGTCCAGCACGAAAATCTTCTTTTCGGGGTGTTCTTCCAACACCATGGTGCGGGCGGCCATGGCGGCGTTGTAGCTGCCGGACAGATTGCTGCTGATGGTAAAGGCAAACACGTTGTCCGCCTGCAAAAAATACTCGGCCCATTCCTCGGGGCTGGGGCAGGCGGTGGTGCTGGCACCATTGTAGTCGGTCATAGCCTGCAGCATCTGATGGGTGTTCAGCGTGGGCAGGTCAACATACTCGCGTTCGCCAACGCGGATTTTAAACGGTACAAGGGCAAACTGCACGCCCGGCGCGGGGCGCTCCAACTCGCGGATCTCGCAGGAACTATCGGATACGATCATCCATGCCATAGGGCAGGACCTCCGTTCTGTGATAATTGGTCACGGTTATTCTTACCTACATTATAGAGGCACAGAGGAAAAGCGTCAAGTTTATTTTTGCGGCAGATCCCGTCCGGCCCTGTAAAATTTTGCGGGCCCACTTGTACCTGTGCGGATTGTGGCGTATAATAACCATATATGTTTTTGAGATAAAGATGGGAGCTTCTATGGCTGATTTCTATACCTACCGCAATGAGGTCGCCAGCAAACGGCGCAAGCGGAAAATGTTTCTGGTGCTCATCGTAATTTTGGCGCTGCTCTGCGCTGGGGCTGGGTTCTTCTGGTTCAAGAACAGCGGCACGCCTGCGCCCGCCGCCTCGGCAGAGCTGGCGGCCGCCACGCCGGAGACCGCTCCCACGGCCACCGAGGCACCGACCGCTACGCCCGCCGCCATCGCCGAGCCGCAGCGCATCGTGCAGGCTGTGGATACCGCCGTGTGGGACAAGTCCGACGCCGTTGAACAGACCATCGACACCGAATACCTGAACACCGACCATCGCATGGTGGCTGTGCCGATGCTGGGCACTGTGACGAAGGACTACTTCAACACCGTGACCTTCGCGGGGGACAGCATTGCCTCGGGCCTGGGCATTTACAGCACCGGCTACAACAACGCCCACTATGCGACCTACGTCAGCGCGGGCGTGCAGACCTTTGTCAACAACGTCAGCGTCAAGAACGCCGTCACCGGCACGACGGAAACACCGATGGAGACCATCGTCTCCAGCCAGCCGGACTACCTCTACATCCTTGTCGGCACCAACAACCTTGTTGTGCAGGGCAGTGAGGACAGCTTCCTTGCCTACTATGAGCGCCTGATCGATATGCTGCGAGAACAGCTTGACCCCGGCGTCAAGTTCTACATCCAGGCCATCCCCGGCGTGCAGGAGGATGTTGTGGCATCCAAGCCCGGCCTGGACAACACCCGCATTGCCACCGTCAATGACCTGCTGGCCAATATGGCGCTGCGCAAGGGCTGCTACTACATCAACATCCGCGAGGTGTTGACCAACCCCGCCGACGGCAGTCAGATCGATGATTATGCCACCAAGGACGGCGTGCACTTCAACGCCGCAGGCTACCACGCCTGGGCAGATTACCTGGCGACCCACACGGTCTGGAACCGCCGCAGCGTGTACAGCGGCGAGAACCCCTACTATATTTACGGCGCGTAAAAAACTTTTTTAAATTACACAAACCCCGTGCAAGGTGTAAAAAGTACCTTGCAGGGGGCTTTTTTTGTACAAAGGTCCGAAAAACAGCCCGTTTTATGTCGAACTTGTACAAAAGCGGCGGGTAACATACGAAAATTTTAGCAGAATATTACACAAAAGACCTTGAAATTCCTTTTCAAAACAGGTAATATAGATACAGAGATTATACAGAGTCGGTGTACTGTATCGCGTACAGCACCGCTCAAAAGGGGAGATTACGTTGAAACAGCGCAAAGAAACGCCAAATAGCTCCGATCTGCCCATTTATCTGTTTAAACAGGGCAACAATCAGGAAGCTTACCGCTACTTTGGCGCCCATCTGTGTGAGCAGAATGGGGAGGCCGGCGTGGTGTTCCGCGTTTGGGCACCGCACGCCAAGGCCGTTTCCATCGTGGGCGACTTCAACAGCTGGACACCCGGCGAACACCCGATGGAAAAAGTCACGGACGGCATCTGGGAACGGTTCGTACCCGGCATCAAACAGTTTGATGTCTACAAATACTGCATCACCAGCCCGGCAGATGAACTGGTCTACAAGGCCGACCCCTACGCATTCCACACCGAGACCCGCCCCTCCAACGGCAGCAAGGTCTATGATATCGAGGGCTACACCTGGGGCGACGCCGCCTGGGTCAAGGACGAGGACAAGCGGGATGTCATCAACAGCCCGATGTCCATTTATGAATTGCAGGCCGGCAGCTGGAAGATGAAGGATCCCGACAACGGCGTACCCTATAATTACGCCGAGCTGGCCGACGAACTGATCCCTTACATAAAGGATATGGGCTACACCCATGTGGAGCTGCTGCCCATCACTGAGTATCCCTTCGACGGCAGCTGGGGCTATCAGGTCACCGGTTACTTTGCCCCCACCAGCCGTTACGGCACGCCCAAGGACTTCATGACCTTCGTGGATAAGCTCCACCAGGCAGGCATCGGCGTCATTCTGGACTGGGTCCCGGCCCACTTCCCGAAGGATGGCTACGGCCTGTATATGTTCGACGGCGCGCCCTGCTATGAGGACCCCAATCCCCGCCGTGGTGAGCACAAAGAGTGGGGCACGATGGTCTTTAACTACGGCATGAAGGAAGTCGAGAGCTTCCTGATTTCCAGCGCCATGTTCTGGGTCGACCACTACCACATCGACGGTCTGCGTGTGGACGCCGTAGCCAGTATGCTCTATCTCGACTACAACCGCAAGGATGGCGAGTGGGAGCAGAACGTCAAGGGCGGCAAGGAAAACCTGGAGGCCATCGCCTTCCTGCAAAAGCTGAACACTGCCATTTTGGGCCGCTACCCCCACAAAATGATGATCGCCGAGGAATCCACCGCCTGGCCGCTGGTCACAAAGCCTGCGTCCGATGGCGGCCTGGGCTTCAACTTCAAGTGGAACATGGGCTGGATGAACGATATGCTCAGCTACATGAAGACTGACCCGCTCTTCCGTGCAGGCAACCACGGCAAGGTCACCTTCAGCTTCTTCTACGCGTTCAGCGAGAATTTTGTCCTGCCCATCAGCCACGACGAGGTCGTGCATGGAAAGTGCAGCCTGCTGAACAAGATGCCCGGCGACTACGAAGAAAAGTTTGCGAACCTGCGCACTTTCTTTGGCTATATGATGGCCCACCCCGGTAAGAAGCTGCTCTTTATGGGCCAGGACTTCGGCCAGTTTATCGAGTGGGACGAGAAAAAGCAGCTGGATTGGATGCTGCTGAGCTATGACAAGCACCGCGAGCTGCAAGGCTACGTGAAAGACTTGAACCACTTCTACCGTGATACGCCCGCACTGTGGCAGGTGGATTACAGCTGGGAGGGCTTCCAGTGGATCGTGCCCGATGACAGCAAGCAGAGTGTCATCGCCTTCCTGCGGCGCGACGCAGCAGGGAAGATGATCTTGGTCGTCTGCAACTTCAACCCCGTCCTGCGCAAGGATTACCAGATGGGGGTGCCGAACCCCGGCAGCTACAAAGAAATCCTCAACTCCGACGACAAGAAGTACGGCGGCACCGGTGTGACCAACGGCACGGTGAAAGCCAAGAAAGGCCCGATGCACGGCTTCGACCAGCACATTTCGCTGACGCTGCCGCCGCTGTCCACCATCTACTTGAGCGTGCCCGCTGCCCGCAAGCCGAAGGCTGAAAAGCCCACCACCGAAAAGGCCGCAGACAAGCCCGCTAAAACGGCGAAAAAGCCTGTTGCAAAAAAGGCTGCAAAACCCACCGCAAAGGCCGATGCCCCTGCCGCAGAGGCCAAGACCCAGGCAGCCCCCAAACGCCGGGGCCGCCCGCCCAAAGCCAAAACGACGGTGTGAACCGCCTTTGGATATACGTTAAAAACGGCATACTGCCGAAATTTTAAGGGGAGAAATGTTATGGCAAAAGAAATGATCGCAATGATCCTGGCAGGCGGCCAGGGCTCGCGTCTGTACGCGCTGACCCAAAAGCTCGCCAAGCCCGCAGTCCCGTTTGGCGGAAAGTATCGCATTATCGACTTCCCGCTGTCCAACTGTGTCAATTCTGATATTGACACGGTGGGCATCCTGACCCAGTATCAGCCCCTCGTATTGAACGAGTACATCGGCAACGGCCAGCCGTGGGATCTGGACCGCCTGCACGGCGGCGTCCATGTTCTGCCGCCGTATCAGCAGGCCTCCGGCTCTGACTGGTACAAGGGCACGGCCAACGCCATCTACCAGAACCTGTCCTTCATCGACCGCTATGACCCCAAGTATGTCATCATCCTGTCCGGCGACCAGATCTGCAAGCAGGATTACTCTGACTTCCTGCGCTTCCACAAGGAGAAGAACGCAGAGTTCTCCGTCGCTGTCATGGAAGTGCCATGGAGCGAGGCTTCCCGCTTCGGCCTGATGGTCACAGACGAGGACGACCGCATCAACGCTTTCCAGGAGAAGCCGAAGGAGCCGAAGTCCAACTTGGCTTCCATGGGCATCTACATCTTCAACTGGGATATCCTCAAGAAGTACCTGACCGAGGACGAGGCTGACCCCAACTCCGAGAACGATTTTGGCAAGAACGTCATCCCCAACCTGCTGAAGGACGGCCGCCGTATGTACGCCTACCACTTCAGCGGATACTGGAAGGACGTTGGCACTATTTCCAGCCTGTGGCAGGCCAACATGGAGGTCCTGGATCCCAAGCACTCCGGCATCAACCTGTTTGATGAAAACTGGAAGATCTACTCCCGCAACACCGGCCGTCCCTGCCAGCAGATCGGCAGCGACGCCACCATCGTCAACTCCATGGTTTCTGAAGGCTGCAAGGTCAATGGCACGGTCAACAATTCCATCCTGTTCCCCGGCGTTGTCGTCGAAAAGGGCGCAACGGTCGAAGCTGCAGTCGTCATGGGCGGTACTGTCATCAAGGCGGGCGCGTCCGTCAAGCACTGCATCGTGGCCGAGAACGTCACGATCGAGGAGGGCGCAACCGTCGGCGCCATGCCCGAGGGCGGTCTGAACATTGCCGAGCCCGGCGATGTCGCCACCGTCGGCTCCGGCGTTGTCATCGGCAAGGGTGCAACGGTCGGCCCCAAGGCAATGGTTTCCAGCGATGTAAAGGATGGTGAGGAACAATGGTAAACAGCAATGTGAATGCACTCGGCGTCATTTTCGCCAACACCTATGATAACCTCGTTCCCGAACTGGTGGCGGAGCGCTCCATGGCCTCCATCCCCTTCGGCGGACGTTACCGCCTGATCGACTTCACGCTGTCCAGCATGGCCAACGCCGGCATCGACAACGTGTCCGTCATCGTGCGCAAGAACTATCACTCCCTGATGGATCACCTCGGCGCAGGCCGTGAGTGGGACCTGACCCGCAAGCGCGGCGGTCTGAACATCGTGCCGCCCTTCGCGGAGCGCAGCGTCAAGCTGTACTCCGGCCGTGTGGACGCACTGGACAGCATCCTCAACTGGCTCGAGGCCCAGAAGGAGCGCTATGTCATCTTGTCTGACTCCTACATCGCCATGAACTTTGACTTCGGCAAGCTGATCGACGCCCACGTCGCGTCCGGCGCTGACGTCACCATGGTCTACAACCGCGCCCCCATCCCCGAGGGCGCCCGCAGCGACAACTACACCATCCGCATGGATGAGGACGGCCGCGTGACCGAGATTTTGTCCAACGACTACCGCATGGGTGAGCAGAACCTCGCCATGAACATCTACGTCATCGAGCGCGAGAGCCTGATCCACCTGATCCATGACGCCTCTGTGCGCGGTCTCGTCTACTTTGAGCGTGACATTCTGGCCCGCAACCTCAAGCTGCTCAACGTCAAGGCGTTCAAGTTCGGCGGCTACGTTGCCCGCATCTCCGATATGAAGAGCTACTTCGACGAGAATATGCGCCTGCTCAAGGAAGGCAGCATGGATGCCCTGTTCGGACCCGCCCCCATCTACACCAAAATTCGTGACGATAACCCCACCCGCTACCTGGAAGGCAGCTCGGTCAAGAACAGTCTGCTGGCCGATGGCTGCGTCATCGAGGGCACGGTCGAGAACAGCGTGCTGTTCCGTGGCTGCAAGATCAAGAAGGGCGCTGTCGTTAAGAACTGCGTCCTGATGCAGGACACTGTGGTTGAGCCGAACTGCAACGTCGAGTATGTTGTGACCGATAAGAATGTCCACATCACCGAGGACAAGAAGCTGGCCGGTACCGATACCTTCCCGGTGTTCGTCGCCAAGAACCACAGCGTATAAACGAAGCTCATAGAGGCTGTTCTCCTTCTCCCCGGAGTCGGCTTTGATGAGAGGGCGGGGGAGAGCCTGTTTTCCCTCGCCCTCATTTTTTGAAATTCGCACGGAGGTGCTTATGAAAATCCTGTATGCAGCCAGCGAGGCTGCTCCCTTTGCCAAGTCCGGCGGCCTGGCCGACGTTGCGGGCGCTCTGCCCAAGGCGTTGGTCCGCGATGGCATCGACGCCCGCGTCGTTATGCCGCTGTACGGCGATTTGAAATTCAAGGATACGCTGACCTATGTCACCAATTTCAGCGTGCCTGTGGGCTGGCGCAGCCAGTACTGCGGCCTGTTCAAGGCCGAGCGCGACGGCGTTGTCTACTACTTTATCGACAACGAGTATTACTTCAAACGCAGCGGCCTGTACGGCTTCTACGATGACGGCGAGCGCTTTGCCTTCTTCTCCCGCGCCATCCTCGAAATGCTGTTCTACACCGATTTCGAGCCAGATATCATCAACTGCAACGACTGGCAGACCGCGCTGACCCCGGTCTATCTGAACCTGTATTACCGCCATCTGGATAAGTTCAGCCGCATCAAGACAGTGTTCACCATCCACAACATTGCCTACCAGGGCAAGTACGGCCTGGATATCCTCGAGGATACCTGCGGCATCGGTGCCCGCGACGCCCATGTGGTGGAGTATGACGGCTGTGCCAACTTCATGAAGGGTGCAATCGAGTGTGCCGATAAGGTCACGACCGTCAGCCCCACCTATGCACAGGAAATTCTCGACCCCTGGTTCAGCCATGGTCTGGACGGCCTGCTGCGCCAGAAGCAGTATAAGCTGTGCGGCATTCTGAACGGCATCGACGTCGATGTGTTCAACCCCGCCACCGACCCCGACATTGCCAAGAACTACGACGCCGAGACCTTCCAGGACGGCAAGGCTGTCTGCAAGGAACACCTGCAGGACGAGTTTGGCCTGCATAAGGACGGCAGCCCGATCATGGCTATGGTCACCCGTCTGGTCGGCCATAAGGGTGTTGACCTGGTTCAGGCCATCGCTGAGGGGCTGCTGCAGCAGGGCATCGAGCTGGTCATCCTCGGTTCCGGCGAGAGCCAGTACGAGAACTTCTTCAACGAGCTGTGCGCCCGTAACCCGGGCCGTGTCGGCGTCTACATCGGTTTCAACGCCAAGCTGGCGCAGGAAATCTACGCCGGTGCGGATATCTTCCTGATGCCGTCCCGCTCTGAACCCTGCGGCCTGGCACAGATGGTCTCCTGCCGTTACGGCACCATTCCTGTCATCCGCGAGACCGGCGGCCTGAAGGACTCTATCCGCGACTCCGGCGACGGCT
>OBHX01001877.1_pt1 | contig 17240 bp, 15 predicted proteins | sample 1519331 | NCBI WGS metagenome assembly OBHX01 (sample SAMEA2602897, study PRJEB22501) | metagenome
CAGTCCAAAGCTGTAGAGGGAAGCGGTGGTGTGGGGGGCGGAGGCCCGCACCGTTGTGGCTGGGGGGGGAGTGGAGGTGCGGGAGCTGCCTTGGGGCGTGCGGCGGGTGGAGGCCCCGGCGGAGGTGATGAAGCCCCTCTCGCCGATGGAGACCCCTCAGGGGACGCTGTTTACCTGCGCCATTCACACGGAGCCGCTGCCGGAAATGCTGGCGGGCCGCCGCTATGTGGTGTTGGACACCTTGCAGGACCCCGGCAACGTGGGTACCATCCTCCGCACGGCGGACGCCTTCCATGCCGATGGAATGTTTCTGGTGAACGGCTGCGCGGATCTCTATAACCCCAAGACCCTCCGGGCTACCATGGGAGCGGTGTTCCGCTGCCCGGTGTGGACGGTGGGGGCGGAGGAACTGTCCGCTCTGCTGAAAAAGAGCGGCATTCCTCTTTACGGCGCGGCGCTGCGGGAGGATACTCTGGACGCCCGTGCGGTGGATTACAACCGCTGCGCCATTGCCATCGGCAGCGAGGGCCGGGGGCTGACGGAGGGCGTGTTGGCCCTCTGTGACCGGACGATCAAAATTCCCATGAGCGAGCACTGCGAATCGTTGAACGCGGCGGCGGCAGCCACGGTCCTGCTGTGGGAGGCCGCCCGGAATGACTGAGCGGGGAGGACGGGGGATATGCTGAAATATTGGGTATGGCTGTCGGAACTGAAGGGCCTGCGAAATCAGACCAAGCTGGCGCTGCTGCGCCGTTTCGGCGATCCGGAGAGCATTTTCTACGCCGATCCTGATGAACTGATGCTGACGGAGGGGGCTGACCCTGGTCAGCTGAAGCTGCTGGAAAACCATGATCTCGCCCCGGCGGACAAAATTCTTGCCGACTGTCAGCGGCTGGATATTCAGCTTCTGACCTTTTCCGACGCCGCCTATCCCGGACGGCTGAAAAACATCTACGATCCACCGGCTTTGCTCTATTACAAAGGTAAGCTGCCGCTGCTGGACGATCTGCTCAGCGTAGCGGTGGTGGGCACCCGCGACTGTACGCCCTACGGCGTTGCCTGTGCGGAAAAGCTTGGCTTTGGCCTGGCCTCCGGCGGAGCCGTGGTGGTGAGCGGTCTGGCAAAGGGCATCGACGCCGCAGCCACACGGGGCGCTCTCAGGGCCGGCGGCGTGACCATAGGCGTGGCGGGCAACGGCTTGGACGTCCATTATCCCTATGAGAGTCGGTATCTCTATGAAGATGTAGCGGCATCAGGCGTTCTGTTTTCGGAATACCCACCGGGGACGGAGCCGGCGCCGGGGCATTTCCCGGTGCGAAACCGTATTCTTTCCGGTCTGTCCTTAGCGGCTCTGGTGGTGGAAGCGCCGGAACGGAGCGGCGCGCTCATCACCGCTATGACGGCCTTGGAGCAGGGCCGGGATGTATTTGCGGTCCCCGGTCCTATCGACGCGCCTACCAGCGTGGGCTGCAACCGTCTGATCCGGGACGGTGCGGGGCTGGTGACGGATGCGTCCGACATTTTGCGGGAATACGAGGGCCGCTTTGCCTTAGATTTAAAAGAGGCGCGGGAGGAGCCGGAGACTCTGGGCTATCAGGCCCGGACGGTGCCGGAGCCGAAGCCTGTGGCCCCTGCCCTCAGCCTGTCCCACGGCGATGTGGAGCTGACGGATGACCAGATCGCCATTTTAAAAGCGCTTTCCGATACGGAGCCCATGCAGGTGGATGACCTCACCGAGCTGGTGGACATCCCCACCCGTCGGGTGCTTTCTGCCCTGACGGTCCTTGAGATCGACCAATATGTGGTCCAGCACGCGGGCAAGCACTATACCCGCGCCGTGACCCTTACAGAATAAACGCGCTCCCGAGCACGATCAGAATATGAAAACGCGGCTTTTGAACAAAGCCGCCGGAGGTAACTATGGCAAAACAGAGCTTGGTCATCGTGGAGTCTCCTGCGAAGGCCAAAACCATTGGAAAATATCTGGGCAAGGACTATGAGGTAAAGGCCTGCATGGGCCATCTCCGGGACTTGCAGAAAAGCAAACTCAGCGTGGATGTAGACAATGACTTCGAGCCGGTCTACAAGCCCATCAAGGGGAAGGAAGCCATCATTTCCGACCTGAAAAAATCCGCCAAGGCGGCGGATACCGTGTACCTCGCAACCGACCCGGACCGCGAGGGCGAGGCTATCAGCTGGCACCTGAAAAGCCTGCTGGATCTGCCGGACAAGAAAACAAAGCGGGTCACCTTCAATGAGATCACGAAGAACGTGGTCCGCCAGAGCATCGAAAATCCCCGGGACATCGACCAGAATCTGGTGGATGCCCAGCAGGCCCGACGTATTCTGGACCGGCTGGTGGGCTATCAGCTCAGTCCCCTGCTGTGGAAGAAGATCAAGCGGGGCCTGTCCGCAGGACGGGTCCAGTCTGTTGCCACCCGAATGGTGGATGACCGGGAGCGGGAGATCGAGAATTTCAAGCCGGAGGAATACTGGACGCTGGACGCCAACCTCACCGGCAATGACGTGAAAAAGCTGCCCTTCTCCGCCCGCTATCACGGGAAGAACGGCAAGAAGGCAGAGCTGAAATCCGCCGCCGAGGTGGAAGCCGTGGTGGAGGAGACGAAGAACGCCGCCTTTACCGTCAAGTCCGTAAAACGGACGGATAAGAACCGTTCTCCCTCTCCCCCTTTTACCACCTCCACCATGCAGCAGGAGGCCAGCCGCAAGCTGTCCATGACCCCCCGCCGCACCATGGCCATTGCCCAGCAGCTTTACGAGGGCGTGGATATTGAGGGCGAGGGCACCGTGGGTCTGATCACCTATATGCGTACCGACTCCCTCCGCATCAGCGAGGAGGCCATTGCCGCCGCTAAGGAATTTATCGTGGGCCGCTACGGTCAGCAGTACTATCCCGCCAAGGGAGCCAATCACTATAAGGCCAAGGCCAGCGCTCAGGACGCCCACGAGGCCATCCGACCCAGCAATGTGAACTGGACGCCGGAGATGCTGAAAAAGGACCTCACCGGCGAGCAGTATCGTCTGTACCGTCTGGTGTGGAGCCGCTTTGTGGCCTGCCAGATGGCCAATGCCGTGTATGACAGCGTCTCCGTGGAGATCGACGCCGCGGGACACAGCTTCCGTACCAGCTCCTCCAGTCTGAAATTCTCCGGCTACACTGCCGTGTACGAGGAGGGCAAGGACGATGACAAGGAGGAAAAGGAACCCACCCTGCCGCCGCTGACGGAAGGGGAGACGCTGGACCTCAAGAGCTTTGGCCGGGACCAGCACTTCACCCAGCCTCCGGCCCACTATACCGACGCCACGCTGATCCGGGCCATGGAGGAGCAGGGCATCGGCCGTCCCTCTACCTATGCCCCCACGGTGTCCACCATTTTGGATCGTGAATATGTGGTGAAGGAGGGCAAGTACCTCCACATCACCAATCTGGGCCGGGTCGTCACGCAGCTGATGGAGGAACGCTTCAGCGACATCGCCGACCTGAAATTCACCGCCAACATGGAGAAAAAGCTGGACGATGTGGAAGAGGGCACGGTGAACTGGAAGTCCGTGCTCCGGGATTTCTACGGCGATTTTGAGGAAAACCTCAAAAAGGCGGAGAAGGATCTGGAGGGCGTCTATATCAAGGTGCCTGACGAGGTCTCCGAGGAACTCTGCCCCGTCTGTGGGCGGAATCTGGTGGTGAAATCCGGCCGGTTCGGGCGGTTTTTGGCCTGCCCCGGCTTCCCGGAGTGCAATTTCACCATGCCTCTGGTGGTGGAGATGCCGGGCCGCTGCCCCAAGTGCGGCGGGGGCGCGGTTCAAGCGCACCGGCACCAGCCGGAAGTCCGGCAAGCAGTACACCTACTATTGCTGTGAGCACACCAACAACCGGGTAGCCGGCGGCGCGACCTGCGATTTCATGACGTGGGACGTGCCGGTGAAGGACGACTGCCCCGTCTGCGGCAAGACCATGTTCAAGCGGGCAGGCAAGGGCTACAAGCGGCCCTACTGCATCAATCCGGAGTGCGCCAACTACCTGCCGGAGGACAAGCGGGGCTATCCCAAGAAGCAGGTGGAGGCATCCGCCAACGCGGAGGAGGCCCCCGGCGAGAGCGACGCACCTGCTGAGGAAAAGCCCGCCAAGAAGACCGCTGCCAAAAAGCCCGCAACCAAGACCGCCGCAAAGAAAACCACCGTGAAAAAGACCGCAAAAAAGGCGGAGGACGGCGACGCGGAAAAGAAACCCGCCGCTAAAAAGGCTGCGGTAAAGAAAGCAGTGGCCAAGACCACGACGAAAAAAACTACTACTAAAAAGACAACGAAAAAGGCCGAAACAACGAAGGAATGACCCCGTTCCGGCCCGGAGATAAAGGATTTTGAGCATGAACGTAACAGTCATCGGCGCGGGCCTTGCCGGCAGCGAATGCGCCTGGCAGCTGGCCCAGCGGGGAATTCAGGTAGAGCTTCACGAGATGAAACCGGAGAAAATGACCCCCGCCCACACAACGGAATACTTTGCGGAACTGTGCTGCTCCAACTCCCTCCGGGGCGCGGGTCTGGAAAACGCCGTGGGCCTTTTAAAGGAGGAACTGCGGCGGCTGGACAGCCTGATCCTGCAATGCGCCGATGCCACCCGGGTGGAGGCCGGCGGCGCACTGGCAGTGGACCGCCACGGCTTTGCCAGGCTGGTGACGGAGAAGGTCCGCAGCCATCCCAACATCACCGTGATCCCCGGCGAGGTGACGGAGATCCCGGAGGGGGAGGTCATTATCGCCTCCGGCCCCCTGACCTCCGACGCCCTGGCGGAAAAGCTGCAGGCCCTGCTGGGAGAGCACAGCGACCTCCACTTCTTTGATGCGGCGGCGCCGCTGGTGTCTGCTGAGAGCGTGGATATGGAACACGCCTGGATGGGCTCCCGGTATGATAAGGGCACAGATGATTATGTAAACTGCCCCATGAACCAGGAGGAGTACGACGCCTTCTGGAAGGAATTGACCACCGCCCAGGAGGCGGAGGTCCACGGCTTTGAGGACAGTCAGGTGTTCGAGGGATGTATGCCGGTGGAGGTCATGGCCCGCCGGGGCCATGACACCCTGCTGTACGGCCCCCTGAAGTCCCGGGGACTGGACGATCCCCGGACAGGCCGGTGGCCCTACGCCGTGGTGCAGCTTCGTCGGGACAACGCCGACGGCACCGTTTACAATCTGGTGGGCTTCCAGACCCATCTGAAATTCCCGGAGCAGCGGCGGGTGTTTTCTATGATCCCCGCCCTGCGGAACGCTGAATTCCTGCGGTACGGCGTCATGCACCGGAATACATTCCTGGATTCTCCCCGGCTGCTGGACCGGTATTACCGGCTGAAAAAGGAACCACGCATCGCCTTTGCCGGGCAGATGACCGGCGTGGAGGGATATGTGGAGTCTGCCGCCAGCGGCTTTCTGGTGGGCATTGAAACGGCCCGCCGCCTGAAGGGACAGCCCCCTGTGGACTTCCCCCGGGAGATGGCAGTGGGCGCCCTGGCGCTGTATATTTCCAACGAATCCGTCACCCAGTTCCAGCCCATGAACATCAACTTCGGCATCATCCCGCCTCTTGACCACTTCGTCAAGGGCAAGAGAAATAAAAACGCCGAGATCTCCCAGCGGGCGCTTGCCATTCTGGAGGAGAAAAAAGCAGATATTTTAGCCTGACCATCCGCAACACAGAAGAGTAAACCCGCCGACCGGGAAACCGGACGGCGGCCGTCCCCCTGAAAGGAGAAACCTGCCAATGAAGATCATTTTGGACGCTATGGGCGGCGATAACGCCCCTCAGGCGGTGGTACAGGGCGCTTTGGAGGCCCATGCCCAGTGCGGCGCGGACATCGTGCTGGTGGGCCGTGAGGAGGACATCCGGGCCTGCCTGACCGGCCCCCTGCCGGAAGGCGTGGAGATCGTGAACGCTACGGAAGTGGTGGAAATGTGCGATGATCCCGCCACTGCCTTCAAGCGCAAAAAGGATTCCTCCCTGACCGTGGGCCTGACCATGCTGAAAAACGGGGAGGGAGACGCCTTCGTCTCCGCCGGCTCCACCGGCGCGCTGCTGGCGGGGGCTACCCTGCTGGTGAAGCGGATCCGGGGGGTTCGCCGGGCGGCCATGGGGCCTGTGCTCCCCACCGCTACGGGCCGCGCCCTGCTCTGCGACTGCGGCGCCAACGCCGACTGTACGCCGGAATATCTGCTGCAATTTGCGTATCTGGGTAATTTTTACGCCCAGCGGCTCATGGGGGTGGAGAAGCCCCGGGTGGGCCTGCTGAACATCGGCTCCGAGCCGTCCAAGGGCGATACCCTCCGCCATGAGACCTACGCCCTGTTGGAGGAGGCAGGCCGGGAGGGCCGGCTGAACTTCATCGGCAACATCGAGGCCAACACCGCCCTGCTGGGCGGGGCGGACGTCATCGTGGCGGACGGCTATTCCGGCAATATCCTGCTGAAAACCGTGGAGGGTGCCGCCAAGCTGCTGCTGGGCGAGATGAAGAAGGCGTTTCTGTCCAGCACGAAGAGCAAGCTGGGCGCCCTGCTGGTCAAGGACAGCTTGGGCGACGTGAAAAAGCTGCTGGACCCCAGCGAGGTAGGCGGAACGCCCTTCCTTGGCATCAGCAAGCCTGTGCTGAAGGCCCACGGCTCCTCTGATGCCCGGGCCATCCGCAACGCCGTGTTCCGGGCGGTGGAATACGCCCAGAGCGGGATCATCGCGGACGTGGAGGCCCACATCGACGTGATGAAGGTGGAAAAGAACGGATAAAAGAGGGTTGCCCTCTTGACAGGGCTATGGGATTGCCGTATGATTGCTTCATGCTAAGCAGCAAATGAATTTTGAAATATTTCATAGGAGTGAATTTGGTATGTCAGTTGATGAAATCTTTCAGACCATGCGGGATCTGGTGTCCGAGCAGTTTGCAATGGAGCCTGCGGAGGTGACCATGGATACTTCCTTCGAGGAGGATCTGGGCGCTGATTCCGTGGACCTGGTGGAGCTGGTCATGGCCATGGAAGAGGAATTTGATATGGGTGAGGCCAACGAGGACGAGCTGGCCGGACTCAAGACCGTGGGCGACGCGGTGAATTTTGTCGCTTCCAAGCTGAAGTAAAAAAGAGTGGCCCCGCCATGCGCGGGGCTTCCTTATGAGGTGAACAGGGATGCAGGAACTGGAGAAAAAATTAAATTATACCTTCCGGAACCAAGAATTGCTGCGGGAGGCGCTGAATCACAGCTCCTACGCGAATGAGCATCGCTCCCAGGGGCTTGGCAGCAACGAACGGCTGGAGTTTTTGGGCGACAGCGTGCTGGGCTTTGTGACGGCGGAGTATCTCTTCGCCCGGCACCCGGACCTGCCGGAGGGGGATCTGACCCGGATCCGGGCAGCGCTGGTGTGCGAGCAGAGCCTTCACGAGGTGGCCCAGAAGCTGAATCTGGGCAGCTATCTGAAGCTGGGCAAGGGCGAGGAAGCCGGCGGCGGCCGCCATCGGGCCTCCATTCTGGCGGATGCAACCGAGGCTGTGTTCGCCGCCGTGTATCTGGACGGCGGCATTACCGCCGCGTCGGAGCTGATCCACCGCGTTCTGCTGGACGTGGAGAGGGAAGAGGTGGTGGAGGAACGCCGCCGGGACTACAAGACCCTTTTGCAGGAGCACATTCAGCGGAAGGCCGGTCAGGAGCTGACCTACTGCATGGTGCGGGAGGAAGGCCCCGACCACGCTAAGACCTTCGTTACCGAGGTGCGGCTCAACGGCGCCGCCATCGGCGAGGGCAGCGGCCACAGCAAGAAGGAATCGGAGCAGATGGCCGCCAAGTCTGCCCTGGAAAAGCTGGACAATCAATAAGTGTAACGAAAACCACTACCCGGAGCGATCTGCTCCGGGTAGTGGTTTTTTGTATGGAACTTTCGTCAGGACAGCGGCCCGCTGCCCAATACCGTTCCCACCAGCGCCATTTGCTTTTCAGTGGGCGCGGCTCCGTCATACCAGGGGTCAAACCGGATCTCCACAAAGCGGTCGGCGTAGCAGAGCAGGAAATTCCCGATGGGCGTGTTGTCCTCCCGGATGAACCGGTAAGCGTCCAAAGCGCCCCAGGGGGCGGCGTCCACCGGCGTCCAGTTTTGGGAAACCGCAAATTTGAATTTGCCAGGGATACTGAATGTTTTGTCCTTGAAGAAGGACTGCTTCACCGGCTCGTAGAGACAGTCCAATTTCACCTCATAGATCTCATAGAGCAATTCCGGGCCGTCCTCCTCGGAAACGATGTCGAACACATAGGGAACCTCCTGCCGGTATTTGTATGCCGTCAGCAGGGGCGAACCTTGAATCTCCCGGTAACAGGAATAGTCCTTGTAGACTGTTTCTCCCACCAGGTCCTCCACCGTCAGGGGCAGGGGATCGTGATAGACGGTGTAGGTGTGCTCCGTGTCACCGGCAGGGTAGGCGGGAGAGGTGCGGATCTCCGCGTTGACATGGCCCTGGAGCGAGGGAACTTTGTCAACGCGAAAGCCCACCCAGACAAGACCGCCCATAAGGACAAGGGAGCCGATTACGGCAATCAGGATGTTAAACCCCATATTTGCTTCGGCGGAGAAGCCTTTTTTCTTCATAAGCTGACGGCTGCCGTTGACGATCAGCGTCAGCAGCAGAGTGTAAGCAAGAACTGCCGCGAGGGTGATCAGGGTGGACGGGTTGTGGGAAGTACTCAGCAGCGGGAGCGACAGAGCAAGGGCGACCGTAACAAGGAACCCCAAAATTTGCAGGATCTGCCACCATTTGCGGGTCCGGGGCGAGAGCAGAACACCTTCTTCCTTAGCGGCGGTCCGGGCCTTTCGGCACCAGCGGTAGTAGCCGATCAGCTCCATGACGGCCTTGATGCCCAGCATCAGCCAGATGAGAATAGCCAACAGGGTAAAAGTGCTTAGCAGCAGATCCCGGATGGTGTAGACAGAGCGGGATTGCAGCCAGAGCTGAAGCAGGGAACAGATCAGCAGGCACCAGTTGGCCCGGGCGGAGCCTTTTTTCATGGCGGCGCGGACATTTTCCACCTGTACCACAGGGTCCGTCTCAATAGGGATGGCGTCCGGCGCGGGATTGCGGAAGATCTGCATCTGATAGCGGTTGGTCACCAGCTCCCAGCCGGTGGCTTTGCACAGCTCCCAGAACTCCCGCTGCTCCGCCGGCGGCTCCGGGTCAAACTGACTGGCCTTGGAAAAGTACACCACGGCATAGCGCAGTTCTGCCGGCTTGCACCGCCGGTAGGTCCAGAACACGGACCCGGCCTTTTCCAGCTGCCAGCCCTGGCGGGCCATGTCCTCCAGATGGCGGACGATCCCGGCGTGGTCATAGTAGGCGTAGAGATTGATCTCCTGTTTTTTCTGTCTGTCAAAAAGCTTCATGATTCGATCTCTCCTCTCCGGCCCATGTAGCTGCGGTAATCCTCCGAGAGAATTTGCAGCCGCTGGTATTCCTCGGCCAAGGCCTGTTCCCCGGCGGGTGTGATGAGATAGCTCCGCTTGCGGCCCTCAGTTTTCGTTTCCATGATCCAGCCCGCAGCCTGAAAGCTGTCCAGCAGGTTGTAGAGGGTGCCGGGGCCTACCGTCACCCGGCCCTGGGTGAGATTGGCGATGCGGGCCATCACGTCGGTGCCGCAGCACTCCTCCCGGAGGGTCAGCAGCACATAGAACATCTGCTCCGTCAGTGTTTGAAATTTCTCCCGGGCCACAGTCCTGCCTCCCTACTATCGATATTCGATATTTCTGCTTACAGCATACTATCGAATATCGATAATGTCAAGAGGAAGATGAAAAACCGGACTGCGAAAAGCAGTCCGGTTTGTAAAACGGAACGGGAAGCGCCTCAGCGGACGCCCGCCAGCTTACCCTCCAGCCAGCGGTCGATGTCATCGTAGACCTGCTCCCGGCAATCCTCCTTCAAGACCTCATGGCGCAGCTCCGGGTAGAGCTTCACCGTCACGTCCCGCATCCCGGCACGCTGGAAAGCGGCAGCGGCCCGCTCCACGCCCTTGGAGCAGTCGCCCACCATATCCATGGCCCCGGAGATAAAGAGGATGGGGGTATGGTGGTTCATTTTGCGGATGTTGTCCTCCTTGCAGACAAAGCGGATGCCGGAGAGCATCTCCCGGAACAGCCCCGCCGAGGCGTTGCCCTGACACAGCGGGTCCTTCAGATAAGCGTCCACGTTGTCCGGGTTCAGGGACAGCCAATCCATGCTTGTGCGGTTGGGGGCGAAGCGGCGGTTGTAAATACCGAAGGAGGCTTTTGTGGCCACGGCGCTGGGCCTGGACTCGCCGTTTCGCAGACATTCGGCGTTGATGACGGCCAGACTGGCCGCCGTGGATGCGGCGCTCATGTAGCCGGTGCCCATGATAATAGCGCCGTCCACCGTGCCGGGATAGCGGATGAGATAAGTCCGGGTCAGGAAGGAACCCATGGAGTGCCCCAGCAGGAAATAGGGCAGGTTGGGGAAGTGACGGTGGGTCAGCTTCCGGAGCTGCTCCATGTCCTCCACCACCCAGTTCCAGCTGCCCTTGGGACCGAAGTACAGTCGGGGCGCACCGTCAGAGACTGACAGGCCGTGGCCCAGATGGTCGTTGCCCACCACGGCAAAGCCACGCTCTGTCAGATAACCGGCGAAGTCCTCGTACCGCAGCACGTATTCCGAAACGCCGTGGGCGATTTGCAGGACGGCTCGGGGCGCGCCCTCCGGCAGCCACTCCACGGCGTGAATGGCGGTTTTGCCGTCGGCGGACGGAAAGGTAAATTCACGTTTCACCATGGAAATTTCCTCCTGTGTATGATAAAATGCGGTTTATCATAGTGTAACACGCTTTTTTGAAAATTACCAGAGGAGGAAACCCAATGGAGACCTATATCGCTGCACTGGATCAAGGGACCACCACCTCCCGGGCCATTCTGTTCAACAGCCGGGGAGAGATCGTATCAAAGGCCCAATATCCCTTCCGGCAGATCTTCCCTCAGCCGGGATGGGTGGAGCACGATCCCATGGAGATCTGGGCCACCACGGTCCGGGCGCTGTCCGAGGCGGTGGACGCCGCCCATATCGACCCCAAGGCCATTGCCGGCGTCGGCATTACCAACCAGCGGGAGACGGCGATCCTGTGGGACCGCCGGACAGGACAGCCGGTGTACAACGCCATCGTGTGGCAGTGCCGCCGGACGGCGGAGATCTGCGACCGGTTGAAGGCCGACGGCCTTGGAGAAACGGTGACGGAAAAGACCGGCCTGCTGATCGACGCCTATTTTTCCGGTACGAAGCTGAAGTGGATCATGGATCACGTTCCCGGCGTCCGCCAGCGGGCGGAGCGGGGAGAACTGTGCGCCGGGACGGTGGACAGCTGGCTTATCTGGAACCTGACCGGCGGGAAGGCCCATGTGACGGACTATTCCAACGCCAGCCGTACCATGCTGTTCAATATCCACACCCTGCAATGGGACCCGGCGCTCTGTGCCGCGCTGGACATCCCCATGGACCTGCTGCCGGAGCCGAAGTCCAACAGCGAGGTCTACGGCCATCTGGCTTCCGGCTTGCCGGGATTGGAGGATCTGGCGGGCATCCCGGTGTGCGGCAGCGCGGGCGATCAGCAGTCCGCCCTGTTCGGACAGGCCTGCTTTACTCCCGGTCAGGCGAAGAACACCTACGGGACCGGATGCTTCACCCTGATGAACGTGGGCGATACGCCGGTGCGGTCCCGCAGCGGCCTTGTGACCAGCGTGGGCTGGCAGGTGGCGGGGAAAACCGTCTACGCCTTGGAGGGCAGCGTGTTCAACGCAGGCAGCACCATCCAGTGGCTCCGGGACGAGCTGGGGCTGATCCAGAGCGCCCCGGAGTGTGATCGGCTGGCGGAGAGCGTGCCGGACAGCGGCGGCGTTGTGGTGGTGCCTGCCTTTACCGGCCTGGGCGCGCCCTATTGGGATATGTACGCCCGGGGCACCATCGTAGGCCTGACACGGGGCAGCACCAAGGCCCATATCGCCCGGGCGGTGCTGGAGTGCATCGCCTATCAGACCGCCGATCTGGTGCGGGTGATGAATGCCGATGCCCCCTGTCCCTTGACGGAACTGCGGGTGGACGGCGGCGCGTCCGTCAGCGATATTCTCATGCAGATCCAAGCGGATCTGCTGCGGCTGCCGGTGGACCGGCCCGCTCAGGTGGAGACCACCGCCTTCGGCGCGGCGGCGCTGGCGGGACTGGCCGTTGGCGTGTGGAACGGCTTTGACGAGTTGGCAGCTCTGCGCCGAAGCCAGTGCGTGTTCCGTCCCCAGCGGGAGGAGGAAGCGTGTCTGGCGGATCTGGCCCGCTGGCATCGGGCGGTGGAGCGCTCCCGGAGTTGGATTGAAAACAATGTGTGAACGCTGTTGCGTTTTTGAAAAAAGGGAAGTATACTAAGGCCATGAATTATTCGGCTGGATAGACCGGCCGTGAAAGGAGCGTTTACGATGGCGTTTTTTGAGGAATTGGGCCGTAAGGCGAAGGATGTGGCCGCTGTGGCGGCTGACAAGGCCAAGGACATGGCGGCTGTCGCCGCGGATAAGGCCCGGGAGACCACGGAAAAGACCAAGATCTCCGTGGCCATCGCCGGTGAGCAGCGGGAAATCGAGAAGAACTGCCGCCTGATCGGTGAGTGGTTCATCAACGAGTATGAGGGAGAACTGCCCGAGGGCGTTCAGGAGCTGGCGGATGCCGTTGCCGCTTCCAAGGCCCGCATCGCGGAGCTGGAGGAGCAGAAGAACGCCATCAAGGTGGAGCACAGTGAAGTATCTGCGGCGGAGTCGGGCATGAAGATTTGCCCGGTGTGCGGCGCGGAGTCTGACAGCAAGTTCTGCCCCAAGTGCGGCGCTCCCATGGATTAACGCATATACAGAAAACCAAGGCCGTCCTATGGGCGGCCTTGGTTTTTGCACGGAATCGAGGAATAGCCTAAAGTGCTGAAGCACTATCCAACGTATTCCGCGTGGAAAAGACAAACACGGCAGGAATGTCCCCCACTAAGGCTTTGTGGAAAAAATGAGCCGCATAAGCGGTAAAATCACGGAAAAGCCGGTCAAAATCCGTCAAAAATTGAACAGAAGGCCGCTTCCTTATCAAGAAAAAATGTGTTACTATTTAAACCATAAAAATGTGGACTGCCGGGCAACGCCGGTTTCCCACTAAGGAGGAGTCCAAATGCTTTCCAACAACATCGATCGGACGCCGGAGGGAGTCCTGACCTTCGCCGGATATGACGTGACCCAACTGGCCAAGGAGTATGGCACCCCCCTCTACCTGATGGACGAGGCGCGCATCCGGGCCAACTGCCGGATGTATCTGCAGGCGTTCCGTGACCATTTCGGCCCCGGCTCTCTGCCACTGTACGCCAGCAAGGCGGCGTCCTTCAAGCAGATGTACCGCATCATGGCGGAGGAAGGCATGGGCGTGGACGTGGTATCCTCCGGGGAACTGTACACCGCTCTCAGCGCCGGCTTCCCGGCGGAGCGGATCTACTTCCACGGCAACTGCAAGACCGATGCGGATCTTGCCTATGGCGTCAGTCAGGGCATCGGCTTTTTTGTGGCGGACAACCGGGAGGAGCTTTTAGCGCTGGAAAAGACGGCGGCAGAGGCCAATGTCACCCAGAAGATCCTTCTGCGGGTAACGCCGGGCATTGACCCCCACACCTACGAGGCCGTCAGCACCGGAAAGGTGGACTCCAAATTCGGTGCGGCGGTGGAGACCGGACAGGCCATGGAACTGGTGAAGCTGGCTCTGACGCTGCCCCATCTGGACCTCCGGGGCCTGCACTGCCATGTAGGCTCGCAGGTGTTCGGAGAGGATGTGTACCAGCGGACGCTGGATATCATGGTACCCTTCCTGGCATCCATCCGGGAGGAGACCGGCGTGACGCTTTCAGATCTGAACCTTGGCGGCGGCTACGGCGTCCGCTATACCGATGAGGACGAGGCCATCAACATTCCCGCCCGTCTGGCGGAGTTGGCGGCCTATCTGAAGGAGGAAACGGAACGGTTGGGCCTGCCCATGCCCCGGTTCCTGATGGAACCGGGCCGCAGCATTGTGGCGGATGCGGGGATGACGCTGTACACCGTTGGCTCTGTGAAGCGCATTCCCGGCTATAAGCAGTACGCGGCGGTGGACGGCGGCATGACGGACAACCCCCGCTACGCGCTCTACCAGTCTCGCTACACCGTCTATCACGCCCATAAGTCCGGTTCGATGGAGCGGTTCGATGTGGTGGGCCGCTGCTGCGAGAGCGGGGATATCATCCAGCCCGGCGTGGAGCTGCCGGGAGACACCTGCCGGGGGGACATTCTGGCGGTGTGCACCACCGGTGCTTACAACTACTCCATGGCCTCCAACTATAACCGTCTGCCCCGCCCTGCCGTGGTGATGCTGACCCCGGACCGTATTTACGAGGCGGTCCGCCGGGAGACCTTCGCGGACCTCACGGGACTGGACCTGTAAGCAGGTTTGTTGACAGGCCGGACGGTGACCCGTATAATTGGGCTGTAAGGCTGGCAATCGGAAATCAGAAGAGAGTAGAGACTGCCGATAAAGTGGTAAATTCTCCGCGACGGTAAGGTAGGGCAGCCGTTAGCGGCTGTGCCGCTTTACGGATGCCGCATACCCCTTGCGGGTGAAGGGTGTGCGCGGGAAACCCAAGAAGGGATACACCGTCGGCTCAAGCCAATCAGCGGATATGAAGTATCCGCTGATTGGGAGCCTTCCTCGGAACAGGCTTGCTTTATCCGCCACCGGCGGCGCTTCGCCTGTTTCCCTGCGCCATTAAAATCTTTAGTTTTCAGAACTTTTATGAAGTTCTGAAAACTTGCTCGGCGGGGAGAAAAGACTTTTTCGACACGCAGAGAGAGTCCTTACGGACTCTCTTCCTTTATTGTAAATCAGGAGGAACTGTATGAAATTCCGTCGCTTTTCTGCATTTTTTCTGGCGTTGCTGCTGGCAGCGCTGTGCACGTTCCCGGCCGGTGCTGTGACCGATGACTGCACTCAGGAGACAAACGTCACGACCATCCTGTTCACCCACGATCTCCACTCCCACTTCCTCCCCCAGTCCACGGCGGAGGGAGGGGAGAGCGGCGGTTACGCCCGGCTGAAAACCGTTATCGACAGGGAACGGGCGGTGAACCCGGATGCCTTGCTGGTGGATGGCGGCGACTTTTCCATTGGCTCCCTGATCCAGACCCTTTACACCACGCAGGCGGCGGAGCTGCGGACCATGGGAGCCATGGGTTATGATGCCGTGACCATCGGCAACCACGAGTTTGACCACAAGGGCACCGGCTTCGCGGAAATGCTGAATTCCGCTAAGGCTGCTCAACAGGCGGCGGTGGAACTACTGCTGGTGGATGCCCGGCCGCTTGAGGATATGGACGCTTACAAAGAGCGGTTCGGCCCTGTTACCCCTGTACTGCCGATGCTGTTAGAGGCCAATTATGCCCCTGCCGATGACAACCCAGACCGGGCGTTCATCCGGTCCGCTATGGAGAACTACGGCGTGACGGACTGCATGACGCTGGAACGGGGCGGCGTGACCTATGGCCTGTTCGGCTTGATGGGGGTGGATTCCGATGAGTGCGCCCCCACCTCCGGCTTCACCCGGACGGACGCCGCCAAAGCGGCCAAGCGCTGTGTGGAGACCCTAAAGGGGGAGGGGGCAGAGATCATCGTCTGTCTGTCCCACAGCGGCACCGGGGATTCGCTGGCGTCCTCCGAGGATGAGGAGCTGGCCAAGGCTGTGGACGGCATTGACGTGATCGTCTCCGGACATACCCACTCCACACTGGCGGAGCCGCTGGTGGTGAACGATACCTATATCGTCTCCAGCGGCCCCTACTGTCAGAATCTGGGCAGCCTGACCTTCTCGTGGGACGATGGCGGAGAAAAGCGGCTGCTGGATTACCGCCTGATCCCCATTGACGAGACGGTGGCGGAGGACCCGGAGATCGCCGGGCTCGTGGAGCAATGGAAGGACATGGTGGGGGAGACGTATCTGGCCCGGTACGGCCTGACCTATGACGAGGTTCTGACCCATACGGACTACGATCTGACCACGCCGGCGTCCGCCGTGCAGGAGAACAATGGCCTTGGAACGCTGGTGTCCGATGCCTTTTTGTGGGCGGATCGTACCTTGAACGCCGCTTATGCCGACAGCCCCCATACGGTCTCGGTGACGGCCGACGGCGTTCTCCGGGCCAACCTGCCCGCAGGAGATCTGACAGCTGCGATGGCCTTTGATGTGCTGTCTATGGGCGTGGGGGAGGATGGCACCTCCGGCTTTCCGCTGGTGGCGGTGTACCTCACCGGCAAGGAACTGAAGGCTGCCATGGAGGTGGACGCCTCCGTGACGCCCATCATGCCTGCGGCCCAGCTCTATATGTCCGGGGCCAAGTACGCCTTCAACACCAAGCGGATGTTCTTCAACCGGGTCTACGATGCGGCGCTGACGGACGTGACCTTCGATGAAAGCGGCACGGAAAATGCCTATGAGATCGACGATAACGCCCTCTACCGGGTGGTGACGGGGATGTACTCCGCCCAAATGCTGGGCACGGTGAAAAGCAAATCCATGGGGCTGCTGTCCCTGGAGCCGAAGCAGGCCGACGGCACACCGGTGACAGATTTTGCCGACTGTATTCTCTACGATGCAAATGGTAATGAATTGAAGGAATGGTACGCGCTGGCGGCATATCTGGAGCAGTTCGGGGAGGATGGCCTCCCTGACCGCTACGCAGACCCCGCCAACGGCTGCAAGCAGGTGTCCGACAGCTTCGCACCGGGACAGCTTTTGGCCGGTTGGAACGGGATCACGTGGGTGGTGTTGGGGATCGTACTGCTGATTTTGGCCTTGATCCTCCTGTTGATTCGCTCCCTGCGCCGCCGATCCGGCGGAAAAAGCCAACCCCGGTGAACTGATGGAGCATTGAACGAAACCATCCCCGGAATACATGGTACTCCGGGGATGCGTGACTGTCGATAAAGTGGTAAATTCTCCGCGACGGTAAGGTAGGGCAGCCGTTAGCGGCTGTGCCGCTTTACGGATGCTGCATACCCCTTGCGGGTGAAGGGTGTGCGCGGGAAACCCAAGACGGGTGTCTCATGCCATTAAAATTCTAAGTTTTCAGAACTTTTATAAAGTTCTGAAAACTTGCTCAGCGGGGCGAAAAG
>OBHX01001893.1_pt1 | contig 17103 bp, 7 predicted proteins | sample 1519331 | NCBI WGS metagenome assembly OBHX01 (sample SAMEA2602897, study PRJEB22501) | metagenome
CGCTGGTTACACACAGGGGTGTTTGACTGACCACTCTCACCCGCGCGCGAAAAATCCCGGCAGTTGTGTGCGGACTGAGAATTGTTTGGGTGTCATTTACGTCCCCCCGGGCCGCCGGGAATCCCCCGCCCGCGTTCCAGCGCCGCGGGGGGTAAGGGAAAAAAAAAGCGCCCCGGCCCGCCCGGGGCCACCCGCCAGTGAGCTATCACAGAGCGCCACCACGTTCACACCGCCGAGTCGACGCAACGCCTCAATATGTGCAGGCCCAATAAATCCGCTGCCAATAATGCCAACCTGTATCATTTGCGTACCTCATCGCCAGCGGCGAAATCATCAAATGCACGTGCAGAAACCGGAATAATATGGCGCCGTATAAAATCACTCCCCTCACGCGCCCCGGTTTGCGCGTCTTTCAGGCAACACTCCCATTCCAGCACCGCCCAGCCAGGGAAATCATATTGTGTGAGCTTGCTGAAGATCGTTTTGAAATCGACCTGCCCGTCCCCCAAAGAACGGAAGCGCCCGGCGCGATCGAGCCACGGCTGATAACCGCCATAGACACCGCTGCGGCTACTGGCATGGTACTCAGCGTCCTTGACGTGGAACGCTTTAATACGCGAGTGATAGACATCGATAAACCCAAGATAATCCATCCGCTGCAATAACAGATGGCTCGGGTCATAGAGAATGTTGCAGCGAGGATGATTATCAACCAGCGCAAGAAAACGCTCGAACGTCACGCCATCGTGCAGATCTTCGCCGGGATGGATCTCAAAGCAAACATCCACCCCATGCTGATCAAAGCGATCGAGAATCGGTCTCCAGCGGCGCGCCAGCTCCAGAAAAGCCTCTTCAAAGCGCTGACGATTATGCGGTGGCCACGGATAAAAGAAAGGCCAGGCAAGCGAACCTGAAAACGTGGCATGTGCCGTCAGCCCCAGTCTTTGCGAAGCCGCAGCGGCCTGGTGTAAGGTTTCGATGGCCCACGCCTGTCTGGCCTGCGGATTAGCGCGTACAGACGGCGGAGCAAATCCGTCAAAAGCGTCATCGTAAGCCGGATGGACGGCAACCAGTTGACCTTCAAGATGGGTAGATAATTCGCTAATCACTAACCCATATCCGGCCAGCATCCCGCGAATATCATCACAATAGGCCTGACTTACAGCAGCTTGTTCGACATCAAACAGCGACTTGTGATTACACGGGATTTGTAATGCCTTATAGCCCAGCTCCGCCGCCCATTTTGCCACGCCTTCCAGGGTGTTAAATGGCGGGCGATCCCCAATAAATTGCGCCAGAAAAATGCCTGGCCCCTTGATGGTTTTCATAACCCCTCCTGAAAATTACGCCTGCTCTTTGTCGTCATACTTGAAAGAGAAAAGGAAAATCAGGGCAATCACTGCGGCAGCGACTGCCGGGATCCACCAGAATGTGGTCCACGCCTGAGGCACGGTTTGCCCCGCCACCAGCCGGTTGTAAAGTGCGCCTGAAATTTGCGAGCCCAGCAGCATACCGATCCCATAGGTAAACATGACGATCATGCTTTGCGCCTGACCTTTTACTTTTTCCCCGGCGATACGATCGGTGTAAATAAAGCCGACCACGAAGAAGAAGTCGTAGCACACGCCGTGCAGCAGAATGCCGAGATACAGCAGGAATCGCCCCTCTTCGCTGATGCCGAGGGCAAAAAATGCGTAGCGCACGAACCAGGCGCACATCCCGATTAACAGCATGTATTTCACGCCCAAACGTCTGAACAGGAACGGGATCACCAGCATGAAGAATATTTCAGACATCTGACCAAACGACATCGCCGTACTGACGTCGCCGACGCCCGCATCAGCAAGAAACGACGCGGTATACGCGTAATAGGTTCCCAACGGTACAGAGATAAGCGTCGCGCAGAGTGAGAAGACAAAAAAGTGACGGACCTTGAGTAAGGCAAAAGCATCCGCACAAAACAGATCACGAACTTTCACCGGCAGTCCTTTCGCCGGTGCAGGCGTGTTGGGCAGCGTCAGGCTGTAGAGCGCCAGAATCACAGAGATAATCGCCGCCAGCGTAAAGATGCCGGTGGTGTCCGAAATTCCGGTTACACCGATAAAGATCCCCGCGACAATCCAGCCAATGGTGCCAAACACCCGCACCACCGGGAAGGTTTTGTCCTTATCCGACAGGCTATGAAAAGCAATATTGTTGGTAAGCGCCAGCGTTGGCATGTAGCACAACGTGTAGCCAAACAGCAGACCAATCAACAGTGCACCGTTTTGCGCCACCAATGCCTGCGGAACAAACCACAGGATTGCCGCGCCAGCAAGGTGCATCACCGCCATCACCTTTTGCGAGGCAAAAAAGCGGTCTACCAGCATCCCTAAGACGAATGGCGACAGAATAGAGGCAATGGGCCCGGCTGAGAACGCATCGCCAATCAACAGCGACATGTTGTGCTGGCTCATCACCAGCCCCAGCGTGACGGACCAACTTCCCCAGATAAAGAACTGTAAGAACATCATTAGCGACAGCCGGGGGACCAGCAGCCGGTACTGTACGCTCTGTTTTCCACTACTTTCGGTTGTTGACACCATTTTTTGCCCCATCCTTAAAAAGTAATCGATTACAAATTAGATTCAATAAAAAAGTAATCGATTACAAAATAAAGATCCTGTCAGCAGCAGCAAAATTGCGAGAACGGTCACGATAAACGTTGAGTGAGGATCCGATCCCACCCTGACGATGGGATCGGTAATAACAAGATCGGTAGAAACTTAGCGGGACTTACGACGCAGCAGTTTGAAGGCAACAAACAGGAACAGGATCCACACTGGCAGCAGGATAGCTGACAGGCGCATCTCATCCATCGTACACATCAGCACCAGAATCATGCCAAGGAAAGCAATACACAGGTAGTTCCCTGCCGGATACAGCAGCGCTTTAAACTGCGTGTCACGTCCCTTACGACGCATCGCCGCCCGGAATCGCAAATGTGCCAGGCAGATCATAATCCAGTTCAGCAGCAGCGTCGCCACCACCAGCGCCATCAGCAGGCTAAAGGCCTTTTGCGGCAGCACATAGTTGATGAGTACCACCAGCGACGTAATAGCACCGGAAAGGATCAGTGAGTTCACCGGTACGCCGCGACGGCTGACGCGGGTTAAGAACTTCGGCGCGTTACCCTGAACCGAGAGACCAAATAGCATACGGCTGTTAGAGTAGACGCCACTGTTATACACCGACAGCGAAGCCACCAGGATGACAAAGTTCAGCGCAGAAGCCACTACGTTGCTGTCGAGATTATGGAAAATCATTACGAACGGGCTGCTGTTGGATTTCACTTCCACCCACGGGTACAGCGCCAACAGCACCACCAGAGAACCGATATAAAACAGCAGAATACGGTACACCACCTGGTTTACCGCCTTTGGAATGCTTTTCTGTGGATCCTGCGCTTCCGCGGCAGTAATCCCGATAAGCTCCAGCCCGCCAAAGGAGAACATAATCACTGCCAGCGACAGAATTAATCCGTTCCAGCCGGTAGCAAAAAAGCCGTTGTAACGCCAAAGGTTATCGATGCTTGCATGTTCCCCGCCGTTACCGGAAAACAGCATCCACACGCCAAAACCAATCATGCCGATAATGGCCAGTACTTTAATCAGCGCAAACCAGAATTCCGTTTCGCCATACAGACGTACGTTGACCAGATTGACGGCGTTGATGATCACGAAGAATGCCGCGGCCCAAATCCAGGTTGGAACATCGGGCAACCAGTACTGCATGTAGATCCCTGCCGCTGTCAGTTCAGCCATGCCGACCAGCACAAACATCACCCAGTAGTTCCAGCCGGACAGAAAACCCGCGAACGGTCCCCAGTATTTATAGGCAAAATGGGCAAACGATCCGGAAACGGGTTCTTCGACCACCATTTCGCCCAGTTGACGCATAATCAAAAAAGCGATGATCCCGGCAACGCCGTAACCCAGTAACACCGCAGGTCCCGCCATCTGAATAGCCGGGCCAATGCCCAAAAACAGGCCGGTACCAATTGCGCCGCCCAGCGCAATTAACTGAATATGGCGGTTTTGCAACCCTCGTTGAAGCGTCGGCTCGTTCGTCGACGCGGCATCAGACACGCTGGTGTCAGATGCAGTTGACGCGTTTTTCACGCCCTTCCCCTGTGTGGTTTTTATTGAAGGGGCTTCTTTTAACATTTCAACCTGGTTGTCGCAAGGCGCAATCGATTGGATACGCCGGGCTTCCTTGCCCAACGCACCGAGGCTCGGGAGAAAAACAATAGAAAGAAGGCGAGCTGTTATTGTTTATTCAGGTCAATACGTACCACGTTATCTGGCGCAGACGTAGAGTGGTCTTTATTAAATTTCTGTTTCACGGTGACAAACAGGGTTTGCCCATCTGCCGAGAGCAGCAAGCTGTTAGGGTTAGGTGGTAAATCCCAGCTTTTCTTCACGCTGTAATCGGTCGCATTCAGGCTGAGCAATTTCCCTGAATCACGCTGGGTAATATAGATTTCGTTGCGTTTTGCGTTAAATTTCACCGCCAGCGAATCACCCACATCCAATTTTTTCAGCAGCTTACCGGTATGGATATCCAGCACCAAGGTAGTCTTCGCTTTCGAGTTGTCGGTGACAAACAGGCGACCCGTTTGTGCGTCCTCCGCCATATTCAGCAACAGCGCAGGTTGTTCCCCCAGCGGTTGCCAGCGTTTTTCTACGCGCTGATTACGCGGGTTGATAACAAGAATTTCACCGCCGCCGTTAGCTGCATAAATTCGCTGCGTCACTTCTGAATAATGCAGTCCGGTCATCCATTTACCCGTATTTTTAATGCGGGTTTTTTGTTTCAGGGTTTCAGCGTCAACCACCCAAATCACCGCCGGATCCGCCACGGCACCAATATAGAGCAAACCGTTATGCAGCAGCACCTGCCGCGCACCATACGGGAAACCTTCTGGGTTACGTTCCGGGAACAGTACGCGATTTTTCACTTTGCCGTCAGCGGTATTCAGCGCGCTCAGGCCACCATCCAATGAGTTGGTGACATACACCGTTTTACCGTCCGGCGAGATAGCCATACCAAAGTTTTTCATATCGGTATGACTCAAGCCGAGCGTTTTAAGCGTTTTTGGATCCAGCTTGTAAACCACGCCGCCCTGCACATCTTTAAATCCTTCGGCGCTGGCAACGTACAACGCATCCCCTGCCGGGCTAAGCGCCATTTCATATAACCCATCCGCCAGCGCGCGTTGTTGCACATCACTGACGGCAGGTTGCGCTGTTTTTTCCGTAACGCTGGCGTTGCTGGCTGGCGTGGTATGCGCCGCACAACCGCTTAACGCCGCAGCAATCAGCAATGCCAGCGCGGATGTTGTTTTTTTCATTGTCGGGATCCTTACCAGAAGTAATACAGGGAGTTAATAACAAAAGAGAATGAGAACTATACGCATTATCTTTACCGAATCAAGAATAATTACCCGAGAGTAAAAAACATGAAACAGAGGTTTGAAGATGCAGACAGGTGCGCGCGACTTCCGGTTTTTCATAATTACAGTGAATTATTCTGGACGAAAAGGCATCGCAGGCCACAGAATGCGCTTTACTGTTTTTCTAACATTTTCAAACGGGTGAACCTGTTGTACTTCAGCCACTCGTTTTTTAGCCAAGCCAGGCAATGACTGTCATGAATAAGATCATCAAACGACTGGAAATCGTCAAAAGCGCTATTGAACTGGAAGATGAGGAGATTATTTTCCAGCAGGTGGCGCATCTTAAAAATGAGCCTTTGTCAGTCGTACCTGGCACCATTGTGCAGGCGATCGAAGAACGACGCTTTGGTGATGCCCTGCGGGAAATCTCAGCCTGGCTGCAATCTCAACGGGCAGTCTCTACGTGGCAGGATCCCGCCATTGCTGCCAGTAAGCTGGAACTCAAAGCACTCGAAACACAGTTGCGTGACCTGATCGATAAGCGTAACACGCGCATTCAAATCCTCGATGATTTCAACGATCTGTATCACCTTCGTCTTGGACCGCTGATGAGCCGCATTCTCGAACTGCGTAAACAGCTCGCCGCCAGTGCCCAGCGCAAACAGGAAGCGGAGCGAAAACGCCGGGAAAAAGACTATCAATCCTGTCAGCACTATATTTCCCAGGCTGTTGATCAACTAGCCAGGCTCAAGCAGCACTGGATGAACCAGAATTCAGATTCGCGCGAATCGGTGGAAACACGCCAACGTATTCAGCAGCAAACTGAACTGATTACCGCCCTGCTGGCGGAGATTCGTGAGCTGGAAAACGACTTTTCTCGCCAGGACGACAGTGCAACCCGTCAGGCACAGGAAGAGGCCAGCCATGAATATGATGAATATCAGGAGCAGCAGCAGGATGCACAGCATCGTTTTAGCCGTGACCAGCGGCTTTCCTCTGATGAACGTAATGAGTTAAAACGCCTGTGGCGTCAGGCAAGCCGTCTTTGCCACCCGGACGTGGTAGCCGATGATCTGAAAGAGAAAGCGCATCAGATGATGGTGCAGCTTAACCAGGCGCGCCAAAATGCCGATCTTGCCACCGTCCGGGCGCTACTGACTCAATTGCAAAGCGGCCTCGAACCGATGATGGCCAGTGACCGATTGAACGATTTGCAGCATTTACGCAGCAAAATACAGCAGCTCAGAGAACAAATTAACGCGCTGCTCAAAGAGATTACCGAACTGGAAGCCGAAAACGCCTGGCGGCTTGCCACCTCCGTGACAGATAAAGAAGCCTACTTCTCCGATCAACAACGGGCGCTTACGGAAATCCGCAATACACTGGAACAGCAGGTACATCAGGTTGAACAGGAACTGTTGGCGGGCTAAGCCCTATCAGCAATAGCAATCAGAAAAAATAACCTCTTCAAGTGAGTTTTTAAATTAAGCACAAAAAGCTAAAAATAGGATAATTCCCTAAAACATCACAACGCTAAGAATTATCAACCTGGATACTCGAGTTTCAGGTCGATAACTGCAAATTTAGCGATATTTCTCTCTTCCCCTCGACGCCCCTTCTCTTTGTCCTGGTCTTGATTAAGAATTCTCCTACCAACCAGTAAGCCCATTAAGAAAAACGTATATCCATCTGAAATATAATGTTTTTCATGTAAATTCCCTCCAAAACAGATAGGAATACCCTGTCTTTATAGAAACCACTCAATCATTATTCATGCGATTCATAAGCGAAATCTATCAATCATTTACGCAGAGCTGAAATAAACGATTTATCTTAAATTTTAACAAAGTGTAATATCTACTTTAAGAATAGTTAATGATTCTAATAAATACAGAGAATATCTGTTTAATCTGGAATTAATAAGGATACGTTCACAACACAGAACGTAATACGAGATTTAATTAACATTTCACGCGTCGCAAGAAACTCTTTTTTAACCTACAAAAAGAGGCGGCTGCTTGCACCAAAATTTCAAGGAGATCGTTATGTCAAAGGCTATTTTTTTGGGTGACTCAATTTACCCTTGGCTAGGCATGCGAGAAATCCTACGTGGCTCATCATTATATATTGATATCGCGTATTACTCCTCCCAGACGCTCTCTGCTGTCAAAATGCTTCCTTATGAAACGGATTGCATCATCATTAATCCTGACAAATCAGATTTTTTAAAATATGCCAGGATTATCCGCAACATGGCTTTACGACCTGTCACCAAAATTATTGTTTTGGCAGATGAAGCTACTTTTACTCTTTTTCAAACCGTTTGTGGGAAGAACATGCTGTTTCTTGATCAAGATGCCAGTCTTGATCGGCTACACCATGCCGTTACACGTATCACAAAGAACAATAACCAACAAAATATCAAAGCATTACACAACAAGATCACAGCAAACGAATTCAACGTAATGATGATGCTTGCCCGAGGATGGTCACTGACACAAATCGCCGGGGCATCACAAAAAAGTGAAAAAACCATCGGGGCGTACAAAAGCAATATTGCCAGAAAACTCGGCAAAAATAACACCCGGCTCAAGTACACCATTTCCCACTATAGCCAGCCGTAACTGACTTATTTAAGGACAATTATCACGGTTATTATTTAAAAAGGTTTTCTTTCGACTCGCTTTTTAATTCCGCATCGCACGGAAGGAAACCCTATTCCCAAAAATCTATTACCGGGTAGCACATCCGCGTGCCAACCATAGCCAACAACTCAATGTATTAACACATGCATAACAGGAATGTAGACGAGGGTTATATATGAACAAAGTTTACAGCATTATTTGGAACGCGGCGCTCGGTATCTGGGTGGTCGTTTCTGAATTAACCAAAGGAAAGAAAAAAAGCAGCTCGCGTAAAACGGTTGCGGTATTGGCAGCGGGTGCATTAAGCGCTGCTTCAATGCAGGTTTCCGCTGATCCGATTATCGACACCGGTGATCACAATATTTTCACCGACTACCAGGCAGGTATTTCCGTTGGGGATTATGCGGGTATCCACGACTACGGATTCTTATATAAAGATATCACTGCTGGTCAGGCGCTCAATATCAGCGGCGCGATCCCAACGATCAGTCCGGGTCAAAGTGGCGTTGTTGAATCAACGACCATCAGAGAGCTGCTGCAAACCGGCAAAATCACTCTTAAGGCCACCAGCCCTGACCAGAGCGTAAAAACGATTACTAATGCTGAAGAGCTGGCGGAATACCTGACGTACAACCGGTCGTCGACGCCTTCACAGAGCACAGAATTCTCTATTAACGACCCGGCATTTCCTGGTGAGCCAGCATCAATTAAAGTCTTTGATACCCAAGAGTTAAGTAGCTTTCTTACCGAATCACAGATCGGCGATTCGGTATTAAACACCTACGATCCAACGTTGTCTAAAATCTATAAACAATTTGGCATCGCGCTGGCGACAAATGGTTCCATAGCCAATCTGGATATTGGCAACGACACGCTCAATGTCCGCGACAAAGCCAATACTATCGAGTTGCTGGCCAAAGACTCCTCCTTGCTGGAGGCTCAGGACGCAGGTAGCCAGGTTAACTGGCAATCCGATAACTATATAAAATTTAACGCCGCCCCAGTTGTCCCTGAAAAAACGTTCGCCGGTTCAGCGCAAACCTCCGTGTTTGGCGATGATGTAACACTCATGTCCTACGGCTATGATGCAGACGGTAAAGTAGTCGAAACGGGTACGCGCACATTTAACATTACCAGCACGCAGGAGCTGGCCGATTTTAACGACTGGCTGTTGGGTAAAAGCAGCGACGCAGCAGAAAACCCTGAAGGGCAAAAGGTCAGCCAACTGCAGTTGTGGCTGGATGTTGAAAACGGTGATATCACAACCGTCGCCGCCGCGCAGACAAAATACGCGGAGCTGATTGATGGCTTGATCAACTCCAGCAAGTCTTCAGACGTGCTTACCTGGGATTACGACGTCTGGACCGACGGCTTGTCGCATAGCAATAACGCGACTGCTGGCCGCGGTGAGCTCCATGCCATTTACGCCAACGGTGCAGGCACCTCCGGCACCCTGAACAAAGATGCGATTATTGCCGTTGACGGCAGTATTAACGGTGTCATGAAATCCCTTGATGGCGGGGTTATCACTAACCTTGGCGAGCTGAACGCATTACGCACGTCTACCGGGCAGAGTCTGGCGATTGGCATGCTGGCAAAAGACGCAACGGCAACCAACAACGGGATCATCAACTCCGGGCTGTTTATCGACAAAGACGGCAATCAAAACGTCAACAGCTATGGCGCATTTGGCATGCAGGGGCAAGGCGCCAGCCAGATAGCAAACAACGGCACCATTAACCAGGCGATCACCACCGATAACTTTGGTACCGCGTCGGCAGCAGATCCCTGGAGTAAGGATGAGCCAGATTCTTCGCTGACGCTGGCTATTGGCATGCAACTGTCTGACGAATCGCAAGGCGTCAACAACGGCGATATCAACGTCGTGGACGGGCGCAAAAACGGTGCATCCTTTGCCAAAGGCACCGCTTATGGCGTAGAAGTCGCCGGGAATGCCACTTTCACTAACGCTCAGGATGCCTCAATTTATCTTGGTCGCGACGCAAGCGATCCGTCTAAAGATGTCACGATGGCTGGCGGCTCTAGTCTGAGCGCCGGGATCATGACCAAGAGTGCCAAAGAGGTGATTAACAACGGTCTGATCACGCTGGGAACCGGGATACGCAACGCCGCGGGGATTCTGGTCGGGAATGCTACAGGCAACGTTCTCAATACCGGCAATATCGTGATCAATGGAGGTTCTGACGGGGGCAGCAGTAAAAACTACGGCATCTCCGTACGCGACAGCGGCGCGGAAAATAATCAGGAAATCCGCAACGACGGCAAGATTAACGTAAATGGCACCAACAACGTGGGGATCCACGTTAGCGCCAATAACAAAAATGCCGAAGTCACCACCAGCGCTGCGGGCTCTATCGTGGTGGACGGAGAAGGTGGCGTCGGTAACCGTAACTACGCTATTTGGGCTGAAGGTGGCAGCAGCGGCCAGGCAGTGGTCAACGTTTACTCCAACATTACGCTGGATAAATCCGGTAACATCGGTGTGCACGTACGTGATAACGCCATCGCTAACGTTGACAGTCTGAGTAGCCCGACATTCAACAACACCGATCAGATTGGTTATTACCTGTATGGTAAAGGCGCTACCGCCAATATTGGTCAGGCGGTGATGAATGACAATGGTCAGGATCGCACCACCATTTTCCGTATCGCCAATGGCGCATTGCTGGCCGGTAACACGACTAACCCGAAAGATCAGTCCAGTTCCAACCTTGATCTTACCCTCAACGGTAAGAATTCCGTGGGCGTTCTCGCCACCGGCGCTGGCAGTAGCGTAGATACTGGTGAAGCAACGTTTGCCGTTAAGGGCAGCGACTCAGCGGCACTGGTAATCGAAGGCGGCGCGAAAGGGACCATCAGTGATAAAACCACCATCAATTTAACCGGCGAAAGAACCATTGCCGGGGTTGTGGATGGTCAGGCTCACCAGTTGAATGGCCGCACGCAGGGTGATCCTACTAGCACCACCCTCACCTCGAACGCGAAGATTACCTCTGAAGCTAGCGGCAATGAGGTTATCGCCTATGTGGCGAGGAATCAGGGCAACCTGATCCTGGATACCAACTCGCTTATTGATCTGGCCAGCGTCGACAGCATCGGTGTTGATGTTCAACAAGGCGGGAGCTTAACCAATAACTCTTCCAGCGCTCTGCATGTCAGCAACGGCATCGGTGTTAGAGCTTCAGGTGCCAGCGCACAGATCAATACACTGGGCAAAGTTCAGGTTGATAATGGTACTGCCGGGGTTCTGCTCACCCAAGGAGCCAGCCTGCTAATTAACGGTATTTCTGGCGACAGTATTACTACCGATGGCACCGCTGACGGTATTCGTCTGGCCGAAGGCGCTGGCGCTCTGTCCGCGCAAAATGTGGAGATCAGTGCAAAGGGTGACGGTGCAGGCATTCAAAACGATGCTAACAATAACAATATCCTGTTACGAAACGTCACCATAAACTCCAACGATGGCGCAGGCATCCGCACCAGTGTGGCGTTGACCATGACCGATAAAGACAGCGCTGGAAATATCCTCAACGTCAACGGGAAAGGTACCGGCTTCGCTTTTGAACAACGCGACGGCGGCTCGGTGACGGGCGATCTGACCATCGGAAAAGGCTACACCATTGAGGTGCTGAACAGCGAAGGCAGCGGTATCCGCGCTAATACCAACGGTAATGTCACCACCAATGCCGACATTAACGTGCATAACGACGCAGGCGGTTCGGCGATCATCGCGAAAAACGTCAGCGCCTTGACCAACAGCGGCAAGATTATCTCTGCCAGCACCACCTCACCGGTAATTGACGCCAGCGGCGACAGCAGTAAAACCATTACCAACACGGGAACCCTGCAGGCCATCAACGACACGGCCGTGGCCATTCAGTCCGGCAAAGGCAATGACACCATTGATATCAGCGGCGGTGTAACCAGCGGCGGAATCAATACCGGCGAAGGGGCGGACATCTTTAACTGGCGTAGTGGCTCCCATTCGGGGGAAGGTGATTTTTCCCGGACTGGCGGTAACAATAAAGCCAACATCGGCAATGTGACGCTGGATAAAACACGCCACATCACTACTGAAGCTGGTAGCGGCAACGCCCTCACCTTCACCGATACAAAAGGTGCGAAGATTGGTACGCTGGCGAGCGACAATCTGACCACTGGCACCAACATCGGCACCGGCTGGGATTCGCTGACCATCAGCGGCTCAAACGCGGATGTCCGCGTCGTAGAAAACCTGACACTGGCAAGCAAAACCATTGCCGTAAACAATGGCGCAACCCTGAGCACCGGCGACCACGTCGAGCCGACCAGTACTGCAGCAAGCATTGGCGATTACAATGTTACGACCCAGGGCACAGGCAGCCGGGTTATCTTCGATACCCAGGGTGATGCTTCAGCGGCGCAAATTTATCGCGGTATCATCAGCGGTGACGGGAAGTTCGAACGTGCGGCGGGCGGTACCACGATCTTCACAGCTAACAATACCTACACCGGCTCTACCACTATCGCTCAAACCGGTACGCTGCAGTTGGGTGACGGCGGAAATACAGGCGAAGTCAGCGCCGTGTCAGACATTATCGACAACGGCATATTGGCGATTAATCGCGCCAACACCGTGCTGCTCAACGGCGTGATCTCCGGTATTGGCGCGCTGCAGCAAATCGGCGGCGGCATTACCCGTCTGAACGGCAATAACACCTATACCGGCGACACCACCGTTACCAACGGCACACTGCTGGTGAATGGCGATCAAAGCGCGGCGCGCGGTGCCACCACCGTTAGCGGCACGTCCACACTTGGCGGTAATGGCACTATCGGCGGCAACGTGCTGATGAACGATGCCACGACCCTCAGCGCCGGTGACGGTGGTGCGGGTACGTTATCCATTAACGGTAATCTGCAGCTTGGTAGCAAAACGACTTCCGCTTTCGAGCTGGGTCAGGCCTATACGCCAGGCGGCGCGCTAAACGATCTGATTAACGTCGCAGGCGATCTGCAACTGGACGGGACTCTGGATGTCACCACTTCACAGGGCGGTAACTTCGGACCGGGTGTGTACCGTATCTATAACTACGGCGGCACGCTGGATAACCAGATGCTGGAGTTAGGCGCGATACCGGATAGCCAGGATAAGAGCAATATTTTTGTCCAGACCTCCATCGACAAACAGGTCAACCTGGTGAACGCCAACGGCGTTACCCTGCAGTTCTGGGACGGCGCAACCGTTAATCAGAGCCACGGTGCGTCGGGCATTGAAGGCGACAGCAAAATTGACGGTGGCGATGGCAAATGGATGGCGATTGGCAGCCAGGGTGATAACAACTGGACCACCGCAACCGGTGAAGGTAACGCCCCTTGGGCACAGAAGTCCTTCGCCGTCTTCACCACCAAAGGCGGTACAGTTACCGTGGACAACGCCGCGGGAGAAGTTAACTTCTCCGGGGCACAGTTTGATGCCGATGGCTATGTCGTTAAAGGCGATGCGCTTAACGCGTATGCCACCACGGAAAACGCGACCCACGCAGGCCAGACGCCGGGAACTGGCGAACTGCTGCTGCGCGTTGGCGCCGGTGGCGCGGGGCAAAACTATACCGCGACCATTGAGTCTGTTATCCGCGAAGCCAGTACTGCTGATAAGCTGACGCTGGTGAAAACCGACCTTGGCCGTCTGATTCTCAGCGGTGACAACGAGTATCGCGGCGGCACGCGCATTGATGGCGGCACGTTGCAGATCTCCTCCGACAGCAATCTCGGCCAGAGCGGAACCGACCTGGCAATCAATAACGGTTCAACGCTGCAACTGGGCGCGGACCTGACCAGCAATCGCACCATCGAGCTGGGAGCGAATGAGAACGCAGCGGTGTTCGATCTCAATTCGCATCACTTCACGCCAACTGGTGAGATTACCGGCGACGGTAAACTGAAAGTCACCAGCAGCTCTAGCGATGCGGGCAGCACCTTGTCGCTCGACCGCGCAAACAGCTACAAAGGCGACACAGAAATTGCCGGTACCGGAAACGCCAATAATGTGACGGTCAACGTCAGCAAAACCGGAGCCTTTGGCAGTAACGAAAGCAGCACAGTGAACGTCAATAAGGGCGCGACGCTCAATGTCAGCGGGACAGATACCAGCCTGAAATCCCTGACCATGAACATCGCCGACAGCCTGTTAACGCTGGCAGATAACGTCACCGCAGCGAGCGCAATGCTGAACCTGACGGGCACGGCGAAAGCGGTGTTAACCAACAACGCCACCGCGGGCAACGCGACGGTTAACGTGTCAAAAGACAGTACTCTGGCGCTGGAAGAAGACGCCAGCGGCGGCAATGCCACCGTGAACAACAGCGGGCTGATGACCTTTGCTGACCTGGCGATGGCAGAAAATACCGTCGTTAAAAACCTGGCGGGCGGTAAGGTCGATATCAGCGCAGTCGACAGCGCAACATCGATCGGCTCCTTGTCCGGCGCGGGTAATGTCGAACTGGGCAATAAAGAGCTGTCGCTGGGTAATCTGCATCTTGATGACACCATCAGCGGCATTATCAGCGGCAACGACGGCAGCCTGGTGAAAATCGGTGACGGCACGTTAACGCTGACCGGCGACAACACATACACTGGCACCACGGACGTCAATGAAGGCGTACTGCTGGTCAACGGTAATCAGTCTGCGGCTACCGGCCAGGTGACAGTGAAATCCGGGGCAACGCTCGGCGGTAACGGGATTATTGGCGGCGCGGTTGATGTACTGGACGACGCTCATATTACCGCGGGTGCAGCTATCAACAGCGTGGGTAAACTGACTACCGGTTCGCTGACGCTCAGTGATAACGCACAGCTGGATTATCAGTTTGGTCAGGCTTACACCCCGGGCGGTGCTTTCAACGACTTGATTGACGTTAATGGCGATCTGACGCTCGACGGTAAGCTCAACATTGAAACCTCACCGGGCGGCAGCTTTGATGTCGGCGTCTATCGCGTCATCAACTACACCGGCACATTGACCAACAATGTGATGGATATTGCTAACGCGCCGGAAGCGGCTGACAGCCTGTACGTGCAGACATCGGTGAAAAATCAGGTCAACCTGGTCAACCACGCAGGACTAACGCTGCGCTTCTGGGACGGCACCGGTGGTGAAAATGGCGAGCTGAAAAACAACGGCGTCATCAACGGCGGCGACGGTATCTGGCAATCCAGCCAGGGTAACGACAACTGGACTACCGATGAATCAACGCCGGAAGGCGCGCTGAACGCACCGTTTACCGATGCCGCGTTTGCCGTCTTCCAGGGTGAAGCAGGCAACGTGACCGTCGATAACAGCAAAGGCGACGTCATCATCAGCGGCGCGCAGTTCGCCACCGATGGTTATCGCGTGGGCGGCGAAGCCATTACCACCGATACGGCCAACACCCTGATTCGCGTTGGCGATGGCACAGTAGACGGCGCCAACTACACCGCGACTATCGACAGCGTGATCCGCGGTACCGGCGGCCTGAATAAAGGCGATCTCGGTACCCTCATCCTCACGGGCGACAACACCTACAGCGGCGGAACGACCATCACCTCCGGGACGCTGCAGGTAGCGGGCGATACCAACCTGGGTGCGGCAGATACGGGAATTACCTTTAATGGCGGTACGCTGAAGTATGGCGAAGCGTTTGATACTGCCCGTCAGGTGACGCTGGAATCCGGCGGCGGGACATTCGACACCAACGGGCATGACGTTTCTCTGCTAACGGAAGTCGAAGGTAATGGTCAACTGACCAAAACCGGTAAAGGCTCCCTCACCCTGACACTGGATAACACCTACACCGGTGGCACCACCATCGAACAAGGCGTTTTACAGTTGGGTAACGGCGGCGATATCGGCAGCATTCAGGGGGGTGTCGTTGATAACGGCGTACTCAACGTCAATCGTGGCGATACCCTGGCCCTGACCGGCAATATCAGTGGTAAAGGCCAGTTGCATCAGACCGGTAGCGGCATTACCGAGCTGCAAGGTGAAAACAGCTACAGCGGCGCGACGTTGATCGCCAACGGCGTGTTGCAAGCGGGTAATGCCAACACCCTGAGTAGCGCATCTCACCACTATGTGGTCGCAGACACCACGTTGAACACTCAGGGTTACAACCAAACGGTAGCGGGCCTGAGCAACGGTGGCGATGTCTCGCTCATCGGTCAGCAGACTGGCACAACCTTAACCGTCAAAGGGGATTACACCGGCGAAAAAGGGACTATCAACATGGCGGCTATCCAGAATGGTAGCGGCGCAGGCATTGCCGACCGTCTGATTATCGATGGCGGTAAAGCCAGCGGTAGCACGCTGCTGGATGTCGATGGTTCTGGTCTCGGCGCGCCGACCATTGGGGATGGTATCGAAGTGGTGACAGCGCTCAATGGCGCAACTACCACCGCACAAACGTCGCGGGATGCCTTCCATCTTGCCGCCGATCGTATGGCTGCAGGTGCGTTTGAGTACCAACTGCATGCGGGTAATGCTCAGGGCCAGGGTGAAAACTGGTATCTGAGAAGTGAATACCGTCCAGAAACTATGCTGTATTCTGGCCTCGCCAGCGTCGTACGTCAGGGTGATATTAGCCTGTTGGGTAACATGCACCAACGTATGGGTGACGAGGTTAAACCGGGCATTGATGAAGACAATCGCGCCTGGGCAAGAATGATTGGCTACTCCGGTAAAACCAAACTGGATGATGCGGCCGGTACGCAAACCAGCTCCCATACCATGGGCATTCAGGTCGGCGTTGATATGTATGCTAACGAAAGCTGGAAAGCCGGGATGTATACCAGCATCCTTGATATTGACAGCAACGTGAAAGGCCCGAAGACAGGCCGCGATGGCAAGGGCGGTAACCTCCACGACAACGGCTTTTACGTCTGCGGCTATGCTACATGGGTCTCGGGTGACTGGATGGATGTGGTTAACGTCCTGCAGTACCGTAGCCATGAATCCCGCATGCAGGCTTCCGGGAACATCGGCTT
>OBHX01001904.1_pt1 | contig 17062 bp, 14 predicted proteins | sample 1519331 | NCBI WGS metagenome assembly OBHX01 (sample SAMEA2602897, study PRJEB22501) | metagenome
CGGCTGGATTCCACGTTTCACTTCAGAATATACCATCGTAGAGATGGTGTTGATCCCAGGCCCTCTGGTAAAATAGGTGATCACAAAATCATCCATCGACATTGTGGCTGCCATCAGAAAACCGGACATGATGCCCGGCATCAGTTCCGGCCAGCAGACTTTGAAAAAAGCATACAGCGGGGTGGCTCGAAGATCACGTGCAGCCTCATATGCAATTTTAATGAGAGTCCGAAGACGGGGCAGGACATTTAAAATCACATACGGAACACCGAATGTCACATGCCCGATAAATACAGTGGTAAATCCCAATTTGATAAAACGGATAAATAACAGTGTCAGAGACAATGCAGTAACGATCTCGGCATTTAACATCGGGATATTGGTAGCTCCCAGCATGATAGAGTAATTTCGCTTTTTCATTGCGCTGATGCCGATGGCACCAACCACACCGATGATGGTGGCTGCCAGTGCAGAGCCGAAAGCCAGTGTCAGGGTGGTGGTGAAGGCATCCATGATCCGACTGTTATCAAAAAGGTTTGCATACCATTGAAAAGTAAATCCACGCCAGGTAACTCTGGCCTTGGATTTGTTAAAAGAAAGTACAACCAGAACGATGATCGGCAGATACAACAACAGAAAGATAAATGCCATATACAGCCGTTTGACCCATGTTTTTACCATATGTTAGTTCCTCCTTCTGATTTATCAAAGACGGACATCAGCCCCATACTTATCAGAGTAAATACCAGCAGTACAAAGGAAAGTCCGCTGCCCAGATTCCAGTTAAAATTGTAGGTAAATTCCTGTTCAATGATATTTCCGATCAGTAAGGTATTGGATCCACCCAGAATGTTTGAAATAACAAAGGAGGTCATGGACGGAACAAATACCATCGTGATCCCGCTGATGACTCCGGGAAGAGACAGCGGGAAAATGATTTTTCGCAGAATGGTAAAATAGCCGGCGCCCAGATCCTTTCCGGCTTCCACAACATCGTTTCCGATGGAAGAAAGAGAATTATAAATCGGAAGGATCATAAATGGCAGAAAATCATAAACCATACCAATTAAAACTGCCTGGAAGGTATAAATAATATGCACCTTCGGAAGATGCAGGAAGCCAAGCAGAGTATTTAATACGCCGTTAGTAGAGAGAATCAGCTGCCATGCCATGGTTCGAAGCAGAAAATTCATCCACATCGGAAGAATAAAAAGAAAAATGATGAAATTACTTTTCTTCAGATTCAAACTGCATAGCACCAGTCCCAGCGGGTAAGCAAGGATAAAACAGATCAAAGTCGTAAGAAACGCCATTTTAAGAGAAGTCCACAGAGACTTCAGATGTACAGGTTCTGTAATGGCGAGAACATTTGCCAGAGTAAAACCACCGTCTGCGCCGGTAAATGCGTAATAGAGAACCAGTCCCAGCGGGATCAGGGTAAATCCGATGATCCACAGAATATAGGGAAAAGCAAACCAGGTTTTTTTAGGACTATTCATTAATATCCACCGCCTTTTCATCCTCAGATTCCGGTTTATGCATGATCTGAATATTGAACGGCTTGACAAAAATCCCCACTTCACTGTCTGCCGGATATATATCCGTGCTGTGTACCAGCCATTCAAAATTATTGGCCAGAACAGTCATCTCATAATGTACGCCTTTGAAGATGACGGAAGTCACACGGCCTTTGATAATACCGACTTCCGGTTTCACCAGTTCTACATCTTCCGGACGGATGACTACGTCTACCGGGTTATTAGTTCCGAAGCCCTCATCTACACATAAGAATTTGGCACCGAGAATTTCCACCAGACGATCCTGGATCATGGTACCACCTAAAAGGTTACTGTCACCGATAAAATCGGCAACGAGAGCGTTTTGTGGCTCGATGCAGATATCTTCCGGCGTGCCGATCTGCTGGCGATAACCGCAGTTGCTAACCACACAAGTATCGGACACGGAGAGAGCTTCTTCCTGATCGTGGGTAACGTAGACAAATGTGATTCCCAGCTCATTTTTCAGACGGATCAGTTCGTACTGCATGTCCTGGCGCATCTTGAGATCCAGAGCACCCAGGGGCTCGTCGAGAAGAAGCACTTTCGGTTCATTGACAATGGCACGGGCAATGGCGATTCTCTGTTGCTGACCACCGCTCAAAGCATCGATTTTACGCTTTTCATAGCCATCCAGATTCACCAGTTTCAGTGCATATTTGATTTTGTCATCAATATAGGCGTTGCTTTTCTTTTTTATCCTGAGACCGAAGGCAATGTTTTCTGCCACATTCATATTCGGGAAGAGGGCGTATTTCTGAAATACGGTATTCAACTGGCGTTTATTCGGAGCCAGCTGTGTGATGTTTTTTCCGTCAAAGATAACACTTCCCTCATCCGGAAATAAAAAACCGCCGATGATTCGAAGCGTTGTAGTTTTGCCACAGCCGGACGGACCGAGAAGGGTGAGAAATTCGTTCTCGCGGATATAGAGATTCAGATCGTCGAGAATCTTTTCACCGTCAAAGATTTTGGTAATATGCTGTAAATCTATTAATCGATTGCTCATAATATCTCCTTTTGTAACTATTCAGTTACCTCCTTTTTATCATCAGAAATTTGGCGGGGAGGAGATCCACAGGATCGTAGCACCCCATTTTCCAGCTTCCAGCCAGTGTTCCTGGCCGGCGGGAAAATAAAACGTTTCTCCTTTTTGTATGCGGTAGGTTTTCTTACCCAGCGTAAGAAGGATACTTCCTTCCAGCACGTAGCCCATTTCCTCGCCTGCATGAGGGGGTTCCACACAGGAACGCCCCCGGGGAGCAAGGGTCATACGGATGGGTTCCATCTGATTTTTCTGTGCGTTTGGAACCAGCCATTCAATCTGGTGTCCAAGTTCAGGATCATCTTTCAGAAAATAATCTTCTTCCCGAAAGACAATCTGTTCCGGTGTGTCATCTGTAAAAAATTCCTGAAGGCTGCTGCCGAGACACTGCAGGATATCCGCGAGGGTACTGATGGATGGTGAGGTAAGGTTTCGCTCAACCTGGGAGATGAATCCTTTGGTAAGCTCAGCCCGGTCTGCCAGTTCCTGCTGAGTCAGTCCATTCTGTGTCCGCAGACTTTTCAGTTTTGTTCCGATGTCCATAAAAACTCCTTTAAAAAGCACACGAAAATCCCGATTATCAGCCATGTGGAAGGTAAAAAGCCCCGTCTTACCGATAATCGGGAAAGTATCGTATTACTAAATTCTGTGTTTACTATTATTAAAATCAATTATAAAAAAAAAACAATATTTGTCAATGGAAATTTATTAAAAAAGTACTGAATATTTTTGCAATTCATAGACTGAAAAAAAAGCGTGTAAAATCTATGAAAAAAGTACAAAAAGAAGGGAAGGAAGATGAGCTTCTGATCCTTTTCGTAGCGATATTGACACTGGCCGGATTATTTTTTTTATATAGTACAGGTACATATAATGGAAAAGTAAAGTTTGGAGATGCAGGATACTATCTGAAAAAGCAGTTATTTGCCAGTGTGCTGGGCATGATTGCTTTTTGGGTGATGGCACGGATCGATTATCATCGGGTGGCGGCTTTTGCCACGGTACTGTATCTGTGTTCCATCGCGTTGTCTACGGCTGTCTTATTTGTAGGAAGATCCTATAATGGGTCAAAACGCTGGCTGGCACTGGGACCATTGTCGTTTCAGCCGGCGGAATTTGCAAAAGCAGCGGTAATACTGTTTCTGTCAGTCAGGATCAGCAACCGGAAGAAAAAGACAGACAGTCCCTGGTTTATGCTCCGGACGATGGCGGCGCTGTTACCGATTGTCGGGCTGGTGGGAACAAATAATCTGAGTACGGCGATTATTATTCTTGGTATCGGCGTGATTCTGATCTTTGTGGCACACCCGAGGTATCTGCCTTTTCTTGGAATAGGAGCCGCGGGGATTGGATTTGTCGCGATTTTTTTGAGTATGGAAAGTTATCGGCTCGAACGCCTTGCCATCTGGCGGGATCCGGAAAAATATGAAAAAGGGTTTCAGACGATCCAGGGCTTGTATGCGATCGGAAGTGGGGGAATCTTCGGGCGTGGGATGGGAAACAGTCTGCAAAAACTGGGATTTGTACCCGAAGCACAAAATGATATGATTTTTTCCATCATCTGTGAGGAAACAGGACTGTTTGGAGCTATACTGGTTATCCTTCTGTTTGGAGGCCTGATCTGGAGACTCATGGTGGCAGCGGTTCGGGCAGAGGATCTGCTGGGAGAACTGATAGGCGCCGGAATCATGGGCCATATTGCACTCCAGGTAATCCTGAATATTGCTGTTGTTACAAATACGATTCCCAATACCGGGATTACATTGCCGTTTATCAGTTATGGAGGAACATCTGTATTGTTTTTGATGGGAGAGATGGGGCTTGCATTGTCAGTCACCAGATATTCCCGTGCTGCATAGAATAAGATAACAGGGCATGTGGGAGCAAACGAGTGAGTGAAATATGGATGCGTGGAAATGGCCCGCTGGAAGGAGAAGTAAAGGTTCAGGGATCGAAGAATGCTGCCCTGCCAATGATGGCGGCTGCAGTGCTGCATGAGGGAAGGACCGTGCTTCACAACTGTCCCCGGATTGCAGATGTATTTGAAATGGAAGCAATCCTGCGGTCGATGGGAGTAAAGACCGCGTGGAGTGGCCATACACTGGAGCTGGACTGTAATAAGATCTGTGAGACCGGTATTCCCGGAGAAGAGACGCGCACGATGCGATCTTCCATCCTGCTGCTCGGAAGTATGCTTGGAAGATGTAAGCGGATCCGGATCGGTTATCCCGGCGGCTGTACGATCGGGGCACGTCCTGTTGATCTGCATCTGGATGCAATGAAAAAAATGGGTGTCCTGATCAGGGAAACAGAGGGGGAGATCTGCGGAGAATGTCCGGGGGGTCTTTCCGGTGCACATATTCATTTTCCGATTTCCAGTGTGGGTGCTACGGAAAATGCTTTGCTTGCAGGTGTTACGGCACGGGGGGAAACGTTTCTTGAAAACTGTGCCCTGGAGCCGGAAATCATGCATCTGTGTCATTTTTTACAGGCGATGGGAGCGGAAATCCGTGGGATCGGAACAAGAAAAATCTGGATGCGCAGAGCCGCGGCTTTGCGGGATGTGGAATATACGATTCCTACAGACCGGATCGTAGCGGGAACCTGTCTGTATGCTGCTGCAGCCACAAGAGGTCAGATTGGTCTGAAAGATGTGGATCCGCAGGAAATGAAATCTGTACTTCGGGTATATGAGAAAATGGGTGGACAATGGGAGATGAGGAGTGGTACACTAAGGGCGAATGCAGCCGGAATCCGTTTTCCGGTGGAGCAGGTGTGTACGATGCCGTATCCCGGATTTCCCACGGATATGCAGTCAATTCTGATGTCGGTGCTTCTTACAGTTCCGGGAGAAAGCAGGATCGAAGAAAGGATTTTTGAAAAACGCTTTCAGATAGTGGAAGAACTGAGAAAAATGGGAGGCAGGATCACGGTTACCGGCAGACAGGCGGTTGTCTGTGGTGGCAGAAAACTGACGGGGACAACGGTATGTGCCAGGGAACTGCGTGGAGGTGCTGCGCTTGTGGTGGCGGGGCTTTCAGCACAGGGAGAAAGCGTCGTGAAACATGCGGAGTATATAGAACGGGGATATGAACGACCGGATCAGTTGTTCGGGCAATTGGGTGCGGTAATCAGAATAAGGGAACAGGTGGAAGAATGAAAAAAAGATTCAGAAGAATAGAGCTGACAAAAGAAGGAAAAATGATTACAGCCGGAGCTGTGGCAGCCATCGTGCTGCTGGCTCTGCTGGCATTTTTCTTTTTGTTTCGGGTAGACAAAGTGTATGTGGTGGGAAATACCAGATACACCGATGAAGAAGTAAAAGAATATGTGATGACAACACCATTGACATCTAACACGGTGCTTGCGATGTTATTTGAAAGACATAAAAATGCAGAAAATATTCCGTTTGTGGATTCTTTTGATCTTGAGAGAGTCAATGCCCATACCATTCGGATCCATGTAAATGAGAAAAAAATTGTCGGTTATATCACTCAGGGAACAGAGAGACTGTATTTTAACAAGGACGGACTTGTGGTGGAAGTGACTGCTATGGAACAGGATGAAATTGATTCCATGGATCAGGAAGAAGAAGAACTGAATCAGTTAAAGGAGCAGGCCGCACAGGAAGCTGCCGCAAAAGAAGCGGATGCGGCACTGGAAGCTCTGACAGGAGAAAGTGCCGATACAACGGACAGGGCAGATACAGAAGATGCACAGAAAGAAGATGGTACAGAGAGTGATACGCAACAGGCAGACAGTACAGAGGGACAGGTACTGCAGGCTGTAGAGTCTGATACCGGGAATGAAAACGCGACAAAATTTAAGGCAGCAGTAACAGATGTGCCAAGAGTTATCGGCATCACAGACAAGGAAAAAGGTATCGCACTCGGAGATACGATTCCGGCGATTGCAGATGGTATCTATAATACAATTCTTGGAATCACCCGTATGGTGGAAAAGTATGAAATTCTTCCGGAGATGGTGTGTTTTGATGAGAATCAGGAGATTATTCTGGTGTATAACAATGGAAACATCCACTGCAATCTGGGAAAAGATACGCTGTTGGAGGAAAAGATTACCAGAGTAGCGGCAATTCTTCCAAAATTATCTGATTTTACGGGTATTCTCCACCTGGAAGATTATGAAACGGATATTACCAACATTATCTTTTCGAAAGAGACGCTGTATACACTGAAAATGGAAATTGCACAGATTGAGGGAAGAGACTTCGGCGAAGATACGGAAGATCCGGCGGCAGATACACAAACTGAAGACGGATCTCAGGATACGGCAGGAGAGGGAGAGGGCAGCACAGATTCTGCAACAGATGAAAGTGATACACAAGGAGACACCGTGACAGATCCTGATTCTGATGCTTTCGGTGAAGACACAAAGACACAGGATGACAGCACACAGGACAACGGATCCGGAGACGGAAGCGATAACAGTACTACCGAAGAAGACGGGGGGATGACGGACACCGGGGCAGGAACAGAACAAAACGGTACAGATACGTCGGAGACACAGAAAACTGCGGGGGAGTAAACCGCAGGAAAACAAAATCCGGAAAAACCTTACAAAATTCGAAAAAAAACATGAAATCTGAAAAAAATAGTTGATTAATCAGAGAAGAAATTATATTATATAACCATATGTAACTCTTTAAGATAAGGCAAAAGTACCCTGAAGGGAATAAATATAAGCGCAAGCAAAAAAGGAGGAAGTACTTTGTTAGAGATTATGACAAATGAAGCGGAATCATCTGCAAAGATTATAGTAATTGGTGTAGGTGGAGCCGGTAATAATGCAGTAAACCGCATGGTAGAAGAAACAATCGGCGGTGTGGAGTTTATCGGGGTAAACACTGATAAACAGGCTTTGACTCTTTGCAAAGCTCCTACCGTATTACAGATAGGTGAGAAACTGACAAAAGGTCTTGGAGCCGGAGCAAAGCCTGAGATCGGTGAAAAAGCGGCAGAAGAGAGTATGGAAGAGATCCGTCAGCTGATGGAAGGTGCTGACATGGTATTCGTTACCTGTGGTATGGGTGGCGGAACCGGAACAGGTGCTGCACCGGTTGTTGCAGGTATTGCAAAAGAGATGGGCATCCTGACTGTCGGTGTTGTGACAAAACCGTTCCGTTTTGAGGCAAAAACCCGTATGAGCAATGCTCTGATGGGAATTGATAAATTAAAAGACAACGTAGACACTCTGATCGTTATCCCGAATGATAAACTGCTTGAGATCGTTGACCGTCGGACTACGATGCCGGAAGCACTGAAGAAAGCAGATGAAGTTTTACAGCAGGCAGTAAAGGGCATCACAGACCTGATCAACATGCCGGCACTGATCAACCTGGATTTCGCAGATGTTCAGACTGTCATGAAAGACAAAGGAATCGCTCATATCGGTATCGGCGAGGCAAAGGGCGACGACAAAGCACTGGAAGCTGTACAGCAGGCTGTATCCAGTCCGTTGCTTGAGACAACCATCCAGGGTGCAAGCCATGTGATCATTAACATCTCCGGAGATATCTCCCTGATGGATGCAAACGATGCTGCAAGCTATGTACAGAACCTGGCAGGCGAAGATGCAAACATCATCTTTGGTGCCATGTATGATGATACCGCAGTAGATTCTGCTAAGATCACGGTTATTGCAACCGGACTGAATGATGCAACTGCAAAACAGGCAAGCGTAAGCAAAGCTTCTGCAGTACCTGCTCAGCCAGTACAGACTGCCCAGGTAAAAGAAGCAGCACCGGAAAAACCTGCATTTTCCCAGGGTATGACGATGCCGAGCTTCCAGATGCCAAAAGCAAATCCGGGAGCACCGACCAGCAGTACTGTTCCGAGAAAAGATATCCAGATTCCGGATTTCCTGAAAAGAAGATAAAACGCAACTATTCAGTAGGTAGCATTCTGCGAGAGTACTGAACAGTTATGATAAAACAGAAAAATAAAAACCCCGGGGTGAACTCCGGGGTTTTTTGACTCTTACGTAAAAAGCAGACAGAAAGGAACAGATATGGAAAAAGAAGAATTACTGTTGATTCATGGAACAGAGTATAAAGAGATGACAAAAGAGATCCTGTATGCTGCCGGACTGGAAGCACAGATCGGAGCGAGGGACAAAAAGATTGGTATCAAGCCGAACCTGGTGGCTCCGTCGGAGGCTTTCCTGGGGGCAACAACTCATCCTGAAATTGTGGCTGGAATCATCGAATATCTGCAGGAAGCGGGATTTCAGAATATCATCATGCTGGAAGGTTCCTGGGTAGGGGATAAGACGAGAGAATCCATGAAAGTCTGTGGATATGAGAAGCTGAGCGAAATGTACAAGGTTCCGTTTAAAGATATGCAGGCAGATCCCGGAGAACTGACGGAGTGCGGAGGGATGGAACTTGAGATCTGCCGGGAGGCAAAAAGTCTCGATTTTCTGATCAATGTACCGGTGATGAAGGGGCATTGCCAGACGAAGATCACCTGTGCACTGAAGAATATGAAGGGACTGCTTCCAAACCGGGAAAAACGTCATTTTCACGCGATGGGACTGCATAAACCGATTGCACACCTGGCAGTCGGGCTGCATCAGGATTTTATTCTGGTTGACAATATCTGCGGGGACTGGGACTTTGAGGACGGAGGCAATCCGGTGGAGATGAATCGTCTGATCGCCGGAAGAGATCCGGTACTGGTTGATGCATTTGTCTGCCATGAGATGGGGTATGGGGTGGAAGAAGTGCCGTATATCCGAATGGCAGAAGCACTGGGGGCCGGATGTGCAGACTGGACACAGGCCCGGATCCGGGAACTGAATCCACCGGTTTCACAGGTGGTAAAGACCGGAAGGAGAAAAGTAGTGGAAGTAGCGGATGCCGTAGAGGAGGTGGAGTCCTGCAGTGCCTGTTACGGGTATCTGATTCCTGCACTCGACCGGTTAAAAGAAGAAGGCATTCTGGAAAAACTGAATACGAAGATATGTATCGGACAGGGATATCGGGGAAAGACAGGAACGCTTGGAATCGGCAGTTGCACCAGGGGGTTTGCTTCCTGTCTGCAGGGATGTCCGCCTACTGATGAGGAAATCTATCAATTTCTAAAAAAATGTATACAGGAAAAAGAAGAAAGGATATAATAAGAAAGACAGAAAACTGTCTGGAAAATAATGTTTCTGTATGAAGAAGACAGAAAAAAGGAGGAACATGCTGTGAAGATTTTATTTTATGATACAAAAAGTTATGATAAAGAGTCTTTTGAAGCAAAAGCAAAAGACTATCCGGATATTCAGATCGAATATCTGAAATCTGAACTGGTTCCAAGTACTGCAAAACTGGCAAAAGGATACGATGCAATCTGTGCATTTGTCAGCAGTGATGTGGGAACCGAAACGATCGATGTCCTGTCTGCGTGTGGAGTGAAATTGATTCTGATGCGCTGTGCGGGATTTAACAATGTAGATGTGGAGAAAGCGACCGCATGTGGAATCAAAGTCATGCGTGTGCCCGGATATTCCCCGGAAGCTGTAGCAGAACACGCGATGGCACTGGCCCTGGCTGCCAACCGGAGAATTCATAAAGCCTATGTGAGAGTTCGCGAAAACGACTTCAGTCTTGGTGGTATGCAGGGAGTAAATTTCTACCGGAAAACAGCCGGTATCGTGGGAACCGGTAAAATCGGTGCGGCAATGGCGAGAATCTGCCATGGTTTCGGCATGAATGTCATTGCCTATGATAAATATCAGAATCCGGTACTAGATTTTGTGACCTATGTATCTTTGGATGAACTGCTGGCACAGAGTGATCTGATCTCCCTTCACTGCCCGCTTATGGATGAAACTTACCACATGATCAACCGGGAATCCATCCAGAAGATGAAAGACGGCGTGATCCTCGTCAATACTTCCCGTGGCGGTCTGGTAAAAACAGCTGATCTGATCGAGGGCATCCGTGCAAGAAAATTCTTTGCGGTCGGTCTGGATGTATACGAAGAAGAAAAGAAAAATGTATTTGAGGACCGTTCGGATGAAATCATGGAGACTTCCATCACCGCAAGACTGCTGTCCTTCCCGAATGTTATTATTACCTCCCATCAGGGATTCTTCACTTATGAAGCACTGGATGCGATCAGTGAGACAACTCTTAATAATGCAATGGCATTTACAAAAGGGGAAAGAACAGGAAACGAAGTGGAAATTGAGTAAAAAAGCATTGAATTTCCATCGGTATTATATTATAATGAACTCGGTTTAGAAAATAGTATGAAAAAGCGTTGACGAAGAAAGTAATGCAGTCAGATCTTTACAGAGAGAGAAATGTATGGTGGAAGTTTCTTATGGACAGGTTGCAGGAAAACCACTTCTGAGTTGTGCGTAGAAGGATGAGATTTCATCCGAAGCGTTACCGGGTTGCTCTGTTACAGGCAATAAGAGAAAAATAAGGTGGAACCGTGCATAATAGCACCCTTAGGTGGCAGTCTGTCATCTAAGGGTGTTTTTTCGTTACTTGGGTAATGAGTTAAAGTCTGTTCTTTCATGGAATCTTGACTACTGCCGCGATAGCGTGTTTTTCTCGATGACAATGGTAAAAAGGAGAAGAAAAATGGTAAATTTTAAAGAAGATGAACAGTTAAAAACACTGAATCATTCCTGTGCCCATGTAATGGCTCAGGCGATCAAACATCTGTATCCACAGGCAAAGTTCTGGGTTGGACCTGTTGTAGCAGAAGGCTTCTATTATGATATTGATCTTGGAGAGGATGTAATTCGTGATGAGGACATCGAAAAGATCACAAAAGAGATGAAAAAAGTTGTAAAATCCGGCAAAAAGATCATCCGTCGTGAAGTGTCTAAAGAAGAAGCTCTGGAAATGTTCGCCGATGATCCTTATAAACTGGATCTGATCGCAGATCTGGAAGAGGGAAATATCACTGTTTACGATCAGGGTGACTTTACCGATTTGTGTCGTGGACCTCACGTGGATAATGTAAAACTTTGTAAACATTTTAAACTGATTCGTCACTCCGGAGCTTACTGGAAGGGTGACAGTAAAAACAAAATGCTGCAGCGTATCTACGGTGTATGTTTCCCGACCGCAGAAGAACTGGAAGCACATCTGCAGTTGCTGGAGGAAGCAAAAGAAAGAGATCACAGAAAGATTGGAAAAGATATGAATTTGTTCATGGTTGACGATCTGGTTGGACGTGGTCTGCCGATGTTCCTGCCGAAAGGATATACAATCTGGCAGGAGCTGGAAAATTACATCAAGGAAAAAGAACGTAAACTGGGTTATCTGCATGTTATGACACCTTGTGTTGGTACTGTCAACCTGTATAAGACTTCCGGCCACTGGGATCACTACAAAGAGAACATGTTCCCGCCGATGGAGATGGAAGGGGAATCTTTTGTTCTTCGTCCAATGAACTGCCCGCATCATATGATGATTTATGCAAATAAAAGACATTCTTATAAAAACCTGCCGATCCGTATCGGCGAGATTGCGCATGACTTCCGTTATGAGAGCAGCGGAACGCTGAAAGGTATCGAACGGGGAAGACATTTCTGTCAGAACGATGCCCATCTGTTTGTAACACCGGAACAGATCAAGGATGAATTTACAAAAGTAGTAGAACTGATCTTCAGTACCTATAAAGATTTCGGAATCACCAATTATCGTTGTGTACTGTCTCTGCGTGATCCGGAAAACAAAGAAAAATATCATGATGATGATGAGATGTGGAACACAGCAGAAGATGCACTGCGTGATGTAATGAACAGCATCGGGATCGAATACACCGAAGAAATCGGAGAAGCTGCATTCTATGGCCCGAAACTGGATGTCAATGTACAGCCTGCCATCGGTAACGAGATTACCCTGTCTACCTGTCAGCTGGACTTCTGCCTGCCGGAAAAATTCAATCTGTCCTACATCGACAGCAACGGAGAAAAACAGACACCGGTTGTTTTACACCGCGCAATTCTTGGATCTCTGGATCGTTTCATGGCATACATTCTGGAAGAGACTAAAGGAAACCTGCCGACCTGGCTGGCACCTGTTCAGGCACGTGTTATGCCGGTTAAGACCGATGATGAAGGTCTGAATGCATATGCACAGGAAATCGTGGATGCACTGGAAGCAGCAGATGTCCGTGTGGAACTGGATGACCGTGCAGAAAAACTTGGCTATCGTATGCGTGAAGGTCAGGTAGAAAAAGTACCGTATCTGCTGGTTGTCGGATTCAATGAAAAAGACGACAGAACCGTTTCCTTCCGTCTGCATGGTGAAAAAGAGACTACGGTTCTGCCACTGGATACTTTTGTAGAAAAGATCAAAGCAGAGATCGCAGAAAAATCAAGAGAACATATTCACGTAAACTAATTACAGGAAAACAGGAAGAATTATATTTTATTGATACACAATGAAAAAATCCCCTGTGGAAGTTCAGGCTTTCCAACAGGGGATTTTTTTCGGTGAATATCAATAATTAATCCGGTGGATCGATTTTATTAGCAGAAATATACATCCGTGTAAAGAAAAAGCTGCTGCATATGATGTATGCAACAGCTCGGATGCCGCTGGCCGGACTCGAACCGGCACGGCTGTTAACCGCTTGATTTTGAGTCAAGTGCGTCTGCCAATTCCGCCACAGCGGCATGAAAAACGGTTTGCTAAAACCGACCTTTATAATATCATATCAGCGGATAAAAAGCAAGCATTTTATTTTGGGATGGAAAAATAGATTTCCACTTGTATCGGAGTAAGAGAGCGGATATAATAAAAAACAGGGCTTTCTACACAGCGAAGGCAGAGCCGGAAAAAGGACTGCAAATAAGAAAACGGGGGAAAAGTGATGGCAGGACAGACAAACTGTGAGAGTTGTGCGAATTATGTATACGATGAAGAATCCGATTGCTACTGCTGCGAAGTGGATCTGGATGAAGATGAGATGTATCGATTTTTAAGTGATACTTTTTACCAGTGTCCGTATTATCAGCTGGACGATGAATATCGGATCGTAAGAAAACAAATGTAAAAAAAGAATAAAGTCTCTGTTTCAGTTTGACAAACAAAAGATTCTTCATTAAAATTGAAAAATAGTGGTAACTGTAAAGTTATAAAGCAGTTACGGACAGTGAAAAAGAAACAGGAGAACGGAGGAAAACTATGTATCAATATCAGGATCAGAAGGAAATGCGCCGGGCCCTTAACGGCAAGATGATCGTTATGCTGGTGGGAATCATGCTTGTTATGACAGCTCTGACATCCAGCCTGTCTTACGGTATACGGTGCTGGTCAATGGCAGGAATGGCGGACAAGGGGAATAAAGATGTTCTGGAGGCATTAAAACAGATTGACATTACAAGCGGAACACTTCGCGCATGCAGCGTAGTATATTATATTCAGGCAGTGATCGAAACCATGGTGGGAATCTTTTGTTTCCGGTTAAACAATCGGCTGGATAAGGTTGCACTTTTGTGGAAAATGAGCCTGGGAATTCTGGGGCTCGAAGTTCTGGCAGGTGTTGCACTGACAGCAATGCATATGATCAGTCCGTTTATGATCATTTCCAATCTGCTGTTACCGTTGTTTCTGCTCTGGGCGGTTAGTGGCCTGAAAAAGGTAGCGAAAAATCATCCGGATCGTATCTATGCGGTAGAACCGAACAATCGGAAAAAAGGAAAGGAAGCAGATAAAACTTCCGTTCAACCGAAAAAAGCAGGACAGAAGAAAAGTCTGATGGAGCATGCAACACAGGTAACACCGGAGGATATCACACCACTGGAACTGACCAGGGAACTGGAGAAAGAGGATGCCAACGTAACAGAAGAGGTTCAGGAAGCATCTGAGGAAGAGGTTGCAGAAGTGACAGAAACAAAAGAAGAGAAAAAGGAAACACAGGAGCAAGAATAAAGGATCAAAATTCCCTGCCATCCGGCCAATGACCGGTTGTGTGGGGAATTTTATAGTTTACACGATACCTTGACGACTGCCGCGATAGTTTTAGAAATCTAACAGAAAGAAGGCGAGGCAATGCATTTTTTTCATTTATCCGATCTGCATATCGGGAAGCAGTTATATGGATATTCTCTGCTGGAAGATCAGGAGTGGATCCTGACAGAGATTTATGAATTGATCCGGGAGAAACGACCGGACGGTGTCCTGATCGCTGGTGATGTGTATGACAAATCAGTACCTGCAGCGGAAGCGGTTACGGTATTTGACCGGTTTCTTACCAAAGTGAGCCAGCTGGAACCGAAGATTCCGGTGCTGATCATCAGCGGGAATCATGATTCTCCGGAACGACTGGCGTTCGGTGCAAAGATTCTGAGCAGGCAACAGATCTATGTGGCGGGAACCTGTCCACAGATACCGGAAGACCATCTGAAAAAGGTCACTTTTCAAGATGAATGGGGAGAGACAGAGGTATGGATGCTTCCGTTTGTGAAACCCGGATATGTGCGAAAACTAATGGAAGAGAGCAAAAAGGAAACAGACAGAGAGGACGGAGCAGGAGAACAAAGAGACCGCGACGGGGAAACAGAGATAAAAGTGAAAAACGGATGGGAAGAGATACGCAGGGATTATAATGAGGCGGTAAAATTTCTTCTGGAGAGAGAGCAGGTGGATACGGAGAAACGAAATATACTGATTTCCCATCAGTTCTATACTGCAGGTGGTGAGACACCGAAAACCAGTGATTCCGAGACGATAAGTGTGGGAGGACTTGATCAGGTGGATATTTCGTGTCTTGCGCCGTTTTCCTATGTGGCACTGGGACATATCCACCGCCCACAGTCGATGGGAAGAGAAAGTATCCGTTACTGTGGTTCGATGTTAAAATACTCGATCAGTGAGTGGGAACAGGAAAAATCGGTAACAGAAGTGATTCTGGAATCACCGGGACAGGAACCGGTGATTCAGCTGCATCCGCTGCATCCGCTACGGGAGATATGCGTGATCAGGGGAAGACTGGAAGAGATTCTGGAAGCGAACAAAGACAGTATCTGCGAGGATTATGTCAGTATTGTTCTGACAGATGAAGAGGAACTGTATCAGCCGAAGGAACAGCTGGAACGGATCTTTACGCATATTCTGGAAGTGAGGACAGAGAGAAACTGGAAGCTTGTACAAGAATGGGAAGACGGACAGGCAGAGGATACACAGACAGATCCGAAACTGGTTTTTGAACAGTTCTTTTCCCAGATTCAGGGACGGAAGCTGCAGGAAGAAGAGGCGGCAGTGCTGGAAGAAGTATTTGCGAAAATCAGGGAGGAAGAAGGATGAGACCGATGATACTGACGATGTCCGCATTTGGCTCTTATGCGGACTGCGTGACAATAGATTTCGGGCAGGTGCAGCAGGGTCTGTTTCTGATCACGGGAGATACCGGGGCAGGTAAGACAACGATCTTTGACGGGATCACCTATGCACTGTATGGACAGACCAGCGGTGGACGGAGAGACGGAACCATGATGCGCAGCCAGTATGCGCCGGATGGGACGAAGACATATGTGGATCTGACATTTTCCACCGGGGGACAGGTCTGGCGGGTGCTTCGAAGTCCGGAGTATGAGAGGGAGAGCAAACGACGGAACAAAGACGGTGAGAGGACGATGACAAAGGAGCGGGGCAGCGTGGAGCTGTATCAGCCGGATGGCAGTCTGTATCCGGGAAACAGACAGGAAGTTAACCGGAAACTGGTGGAAATCCTCGGTGTGGATGCCAGGCAGTTTATGCAGATCGCGATGATCGCACAGGGGGATTTTCTGCGGCTGCTGCTGGCAAAGTCCGATGAGCGAAAAGAAATTTTCTCCCGGATCTTTGATACAAGAATCTTCGGACGGGTGCAGGAGGAACTGAAAAACAGGAACAAACGGTGTTACGGTGAGCTGGAGGATAACAGAAAGTCCTGTCTGCGGGAGATAGAACAGCTGGAAGTTTCGGAAAGCACGGTTCAGGAAAAGGAGGAATTGCTCCGGACAGGACAGAAAGAACCGGATCTTGAGGCGGTGCTTGCTTTTGCAGAGCGCATGCTGGAAGAAGATAAATTGCAGTATGAACAGAGCCGGAAAGAAATGAAAAAAACAACTGCGACGCTGGAAAAACTGAATCAGCGTTACAGTGTGGAAAAAGAGAGAGCAGAGAGTTTTTCAAAACTTGCGCAGCTGGAAAAACAGATTCGTGTGCTGGAAGAGAAAAGAGAAGAAAAGGAACAGGAAAAGGAACGGATCGGTGCCGCAAAGCGGGCGGCAAAAGTAGAAATGGTTTATGTAGGCTACCGGGAGACTGCAGAGAGCAGAGAACGGATGCAGATGCAGGAAAAACAGCTGAAAGCGTGGCTGGAGGAACGGAAAGAGGAAACAGAAAAACTGAAAGAAAAGGAGAAAACCTGGAACAGTTATGTGCAGAAACCGGGAAGATAGTATTTTATCTTCCCACACAAACTGATTTATGGTCACC
>OBHX01001910.1_pt1 | contig 17034 bp, 19 predicted proteins | sample 1519331 | NCBI WGS metagenome assembly OBHX01 (sample SAMEA2602897, study PRJEB22501) | metagenome
GTATACGAAAGAATCAACCATGTAGCATAGATTCCGCAGATGATGTATTTTCTCCTGCAAAACACGCCATAGCCAAACCTGTTGAAGGGAGCCAATCCGAAAAGGCTTTTGCATATGTTGAAAAGCTTTTCGCATTAGAAGCTTGCTGGAGAGATATGTCACCTGACGAACGTCAAAAACACCGTATGGCTGAAATGAAACCCGTTATGGATGCCTATTGGGACTTCCTTTCCAGTTTTTCTTCTGAAAAAGATTCGAATCTGCAAAAGGCACAAACATACTCGCTACACCAGAGAAAACCAGTCCAAGCTGGAAGCCGAGATGCTGAATCTCTGCAAGCAGCTGCCAGAGTACGAGACTGTTATGGCCATGTACGGCGTTGGAAAGTCTACAGGACCACATCTCATGGCTGAACTGGGTGACGTTCGCCGTTTCCCGCACCGCAGTTCTATTGTGGCCTTTGCAGGCGTAGACCCCGGCATTGTTGGCTCCGGCAAGATGCAGCTTTCAAGCGTGGATCACCTCAATTGAGAAAAGCACTCTTTCAAGTGGTTTCTACTTACGTCAAACGCAAACCCGAAAACGAAGCGGTTTACCAGTTCTACGCCAAAAAGCGTGACGAGGGAAAGCCTTTCTTCGTTTGCACTACTGCTGCCGCGAACAAGTTCCTGCGCATTTTCTATGCCCGCGTTAAGGAGTGCCTGAACGCCGCTGGAAGCGCAACTCAGGTCGAAGAAGGCTAATCTGTAATGCTCATTATGTCATTTGGCTGCCTCCGATTTTTGAGGGAGTCCTGTTTGCTGTACGCATTTTTACTCGGCTATCTGCCGAGTATTTTTTTGTAATTTTTTATGAAAACCTATTGACTTTTATTTGCAGGACTCTCCATATATAAAAATCATCTACAGTACAATATGTGTACGAATCATTTACAGAGTATGTCATTTATGAAAGTACCATAACTAATATACCAAATCTTTAAATCACACATCATATTTTCTCATATAATCTATCATTTTTCTATAAGCTTCTTCTAATCCAACCTGCGGTCTCCAACCCAATGCCTGTAGTTTATCCGAATTTAATTTCATCTTTGTATCTGCTGCATAACCAAATTGATTATCTTTAGAAATATCAAATATCACCTTGATTTTCCCTTCGGCTATTTTTTCAGCAACCATAATCGCCATACCCGCTATCGTTATATGTGTAGCTGGATTGCAGACATTATATGCTTCACCATTTTCTCCCTTCAAGAGTATAGTCAGCAAACCCGTAACACAATCTCTCGTATAACAGTAATTTCCCTCTGATTTTCCCTTTGTGTGAAGAATAATATCTTCACCATTCATAGCACTTCTTGCGAATTGAGCAAACACTCGCTTTTCACCCGGAAGAATTCCAGCACCAAATGTTTGCGCAAGGCGCGCAATTTTAACGGGGACTCCATATTCCGAGCCATAAGCAATACACATGTTTTCACAAAGACGCTTACTTTCTGGATAATCACTGCGAACCTTTAAATGATCAATATAACCAAGATCCTTTTCTCTTATCTCTCTGCTATCGCTAAATGCGCCATAAACTTCCATTGATGAGACATAAACGACCGATACACATTTTTTCTCCCGCGCAAGTTCCAATATATTTCTTGTTCCATCCACACTTATCATGAGTGTCTCAACTGGTTTATCGATCATTATTTTGGAAGTCGTCACAGATGCGCAATGGATTATATATTCTATTGAATCTTCTATTTTTAGTTCATCACGAATATCTGCAATATATAGCTGTAAAGGCTGCCCGATTAAACTCCTGTAAATATTTTTTGCTTTTTCCTGATTCCGTACTACCGCAATGACTTTAATATTACCGATTGCCAGCAATGCACGTACCAGTGACACGCCAATTAAACCAGTAGCACCCGTTACTAAAACAGTCTTTCCTTTTAGCTTTTCATATGGCAAATCGTAATTTGCAATATACTGAAGATCTTCGTCTAAAACATCATGCTGCATTAATTTTTCTCCTCTGATTCTGTAGTCTTACAATTGTGAATACTATACCTATGCTCAGCACAATACATAAAAGATAGTTTTGCAAATAGCATGTCTTTAATCCTATTGAATTCATATATGCTCTAATTGCCACATGTGTCAAATACAATTCATACGAGGATTTTCCGAATCGTTGTATGAGGAACATGAACACTGCCTATAAACATATTATAGATTTTAGCTGCAAATGCTACCCACCCCCTAAAAAATCGGAGGACGCAACATCCTCATAGAAGTGAAATATCATAATCGAGATAATAGCTATACCATAGATTGCATCTCGATTTTTGCTAAAGGCATTCCAATTAGTTTTCAAAACCATAAATCTGCTCATTTTCTTTTGCTTCTAGAATTGCACGCATGGTATAAAAGTCTTCCGGTGTTGTTATTTTTATATTTTGACTAGGTCCGTCAATTAAATGCATTTTAAAGCCGTATTCCTGCATCATTGTACATGAATCAATCCAGTCATGCTCCCCTTTTGCAAGTGCTTTTTCCTGTGTGGAAAGAATATCATCCAACCAAAAGGATTGCGGAGCCTTGGCCACGCGAGAATTGTTACGACTGGGAACATAATCAATAGAGGAATCTTCTTCGTTTACTACCAAAATAGTTTCTTTAACTTTTGCGGTAGTTATCGCAGAGCCATACTGCATTACCGACTCAATATTATTTGTGATCAATTTCTCCGTAATAAGTGGACGAACACCATCATGGATCAGAACAACTGCTTTTTCCTCTTTAGCGACTTCTTTTGCAGCTTTCAATCCCTGATATATTGAAAGTTGACCAGTCTGTCCCCCTGGAACAACTTTTTTAACTTTTTCAATTCTAAATTTATAAAGAAGATTGTTCAAGTATGGAATCCAACTTTCGATACAAACTACTACAATCGCATCAATCATCGGATGATTCTGAAAATGTTCTAGAGTGTGAATGATGATTGGCTTGTTGTACATTTCAAGGAACTGTTTCGGTCTTTCCTTACTATGCATACGACTACCAACACCACCTGCAAAGATCACTGCAATATTTATCATAATTCCTCACATAAAATCCAAATATTTATATGTTCTTTTAAAATCGGAGAACATTATTATTTGAGTTGCTTACATATCCATTCCACCGCCTTTTTCGATGCCGTGCCATTATCATAAACGGGATTTTTCTCAAAATAGTCATTTAGCTTACGCTGATATTCTTTTTGATCAAATTCTTTTATCGCTTTAATTGCCTCACTGTTTGAAGTGTATATACCATATGGCAATGAGTAAAACTCATTATATACATCCCTCAACCTTCTATACTTGTCAAAATCCAAGCAAATGCGGAATATTGGTTTTCTTAAAATCAAGAAGTCATACGCAATAGAAGAATAGTCTGTAATTAAACAATCTGCTACCAAAGATAAATCTTTCGCTTCACTATATCTTGTCACATTGATCATGTTATCAGAAAATTTAAAAAGCATATCATGCTGAACAACATCTGGATGAAACCGCACAAGAAAAACACATTTTCTATGCACATTTTGCTCAAATGCTCTTATCAATTTTTGAAAATCCAACTTATATCCATCGGTTGACTCATCATCTCTAAATGAAGGAGCGTACAAAACAACATATGTGCTGTCTACAATTCCAATTTTAGTTCGTATGCTGTGCTTAAAATCTTCGTCATCTTTCTTTGCAAACAAAACATCCATACTTGGAGCACCTATTTTCAAGTATTCAACATTTTCATTTAACCAAAAAGATTTTTTCGCAAGATTTAAGCTCTGCAAATTCGCAACAATAAACGCATCTGTAATTTTCCCATCATATTTAGCAACTGAAATATATTCCGGCCAAAGTTTATCTTCCGCATCTTTCTCAACCTTTTTTCCCAAAAGATTACCGTGCCATGTTTGCAAATACTTTTGTCCGCTCCTCTTTTTTGTTCTGTGTCCAGTTCTCGTATTATCAACCCATACTTTTGATGTACCCTGTTGATATATTGCTTCAATTGAATCGATATTCACTTGCCTTATATAAGATGGAAAGTTATTCTTTTTTTCTCTCACGAACCAAATAATTCTTAAATCTGGTCTAATTCTATGCAATTCAATGCATATACTTTGGGGATCACCACAAAACCCAGTACCTTCAAAGCTATCAAAACAAACCTTTGTATTGCTAATTGGAAACATTCTCATCAGAAAAATAATTGACGGACGAAAGATGTTTACTGTTTTTCTTTTTACCATTCTATATAATTTCTTTTGCTTGTGGTATTCAATCGCTTTTTCAATCATACGTTTCATTGATTAATGCCCCATTTTTTGTCTAATGAACCCAAGTATGTAGAAGTATTCTTGGCTGTGAAAAACAACCGAAGCAATGCAATAGCTTGCTACTCCTACTCCTATTTTAAAAAACAGTTCAATCGCATTATTCTTAAAGCAGAATGCATTTAAAGATAATAAAACCAGAATCATTAGTATTGACAATTTCCCAACATCCATAATATCTTTTATCTGTTCCCGAGCTGAATAATTGATAATTTTCCCCATCGTTCCAAAGTTAATTATCATTGCGTAAATTGAATACAGGCATGAAACAATTGCAACACAATGTACACTATAGTGTAATCCCAGAAGTAGTAACGCTAAAAAGACCGGCTTCTTGTACAGTTCAATTCTAAGTAGCAAATCACTTCTTCCAACTGCTTTTATCGTCTGTAATCCGGTGTTACCGACCAAAGTAAACGCTACAGAAATTGCCAAAATTGACATATATTGAATAGATGGCTCCCACTTGTCTGACAGTAACAGTAATATCATCGGCTTTGCAATCAAAGCCAAGCCAAACATTATCGGAAAAACAATATATGTCATCATCCTTACCGATTTTCTTGTCATTCCCTTAACTTTATTATTGTCACTACACTCATTTGCAATAGCAGGAAATAACACTGTCATGACTGAATTACTGATATTTGCTGAGATCATACTCGGTATTTGGTTACCCTTATTATAATAAGCGAGCTCTGTAGCCGTATAGACCTTGCCGATTGTCAATGACTGTAGCTGATCAAAAAAAGTGCCTATTAATTCAGCAGCTAATACCCTTCCGCCATACGACATAAGTTTTTTTGCTCTCTGTTTATTAAGAGCGAGTTTCGGTTTCCACTCAACGATAAATGATAGTGTTATGCTATCGATAATTGTATTACTCAAATACTGCGCAATAAGTGCCCATGCACCAGCCCCATTATACGCCAGCCATATTCCTATGCCTGCGGACATTGTTGTACCAATCAAAGTTACATAAAAGAATTTTTGAAACAGCATATTTCTCGAAATATAAGCTCGTTGAATTGTGTTATATGCGCTAATTGGTACTCTTATCGCTAAGACTCGCATTAAGATTGTTATTGTATCATTTTTATAAAAGCTGGCAATTATTGGTGCCGCAAAAAATAGGGCAGCATAAATGAGTAGAGAAACACTAAGGCTACAGCAAAAAATAGTAGAAAAGTCTTCTTGAGTTGCATCCTTATCTTGAATCAAAGCCGTTCCAAAACCATTAGACACAAAAACATCAGCAAGGGTAATAAAAATTAATAATATTGCAACCACACCATAATCTTCAGGTGAAAGAACTCTGGCTAAAACAATTGAAACGACAAAGGAAACCGCTTGGGCAATCACTCTCTCTAAAAAGGACCAAATTACTCCAGACACTATCCCATTGTTTTTCATGATTTTTTCCAGACCTTTAGTATTTTTCTGCGAACCTTATTTATGTATTTGATAAACACACTATATTCTCTGTCCTCTGATGCATCAATTACTTCGTAGTGCCTACTAATATTATAAGTGTGTGTTCCCTTTAATTTCACATGCTTTTGATCGTGCCAATTAATTAACAACTCTGCATCCTCAGCAGTCAATCTACTAAGGATTTTTACATCCTCAAAGTTCTCTGACATTTCCCAAAAAACAATGCCCTTTCCGTACATTCCTCCAGAGCAATCCTGCCCAACTCTAACTAGATGATTATTATTATCAATAATGCCTCCTCCATTTCTTGCTCCAAAGTCACCAATATTGTTGCCAATCGTCTTTTCTTTTGTTAGACCATTGGCCTCAATCCGAAATAGTCTATTTCGTACATAACACCATGGATATTCTGAGATTGATGTGTCCATTTCAGATGTCAGCAAATTTAAAACGCCGTCTTGTTCAAGCACTACTGTATCACATGCATCTATCTTATTTACCAATACCTTGACAAGTTTCCATTCATCTGGAAATTTTATTGCTTTAAATAATTCAATACAATGATTGCCTCCAGTTTCAGGTATCATATAAAACTCACCTTTAATTTTGAAAACATTCGGAAAAGATAAGTGATATGGTTCATCAAGAACAATTTTAGGACTGTCAGCCTTATTTCCATTCAGTTTACTATAGGCAATTTTCCCTTTTTGCTCTACATTATCAAAGAGTTCATAAAATAAATAAACATCGCTATCTTGTTCTACAAGGAACGGATCCGCAGCCCAAAAACGATCAGAAAATGGAAATACAATTTCCTCAAAGGGAGACATATTTCCTTCAAACAATAATTTATCATTTCTCCTTCTTATTGCAATACTATAGTGCTCTAACTTAAAAGTCATTTAAATTTCCCCTTAATTCGAAAGCAAGTCTAACAACCTATACCCGGCTGTTGTAACATCAAATCCTTTTTCACACATGATGTAATAATTATCAACTTTCTCTTTTCGAGTTTTAATAACCATTTCAGCCCACTTTTCTGGCCCATCACTTTTTTTCACGAAATAACAATTATCAACAATTTTAATCTGTTTTGTAACCGCTTCCTCAGACACATACAGTGGTGTACCAGAAGCTTGCGCTTCTACAGAAACCATCGGGAATCCTTCAAAATTTGATGTTAGCAATACCGCATCGATACCTTGCAACAATTTGTATACATCTTTTCGTTTTCCTAAAAATTGAACAGAAGAATTAATCTCGTAACGTTGGACATACTTCTCAAGCTCCGTTTTCAGTGGACCGTCACCAATAAAGACCAACTTTGTAGTCTTATCTCTCTTTGCTATTTCTTGATATATACTTACTGCATATAAAGGGTCTTTTTCTTCACTGATTCTTCCGATTTGAGCAATTACAAAAGACTTATTCCATTTCATTGCATTTCTTATGGTTTCTCTTGTATTACGATTATACCTAAAAATCCCACTATCTATTGCATTAGGAATATACTTTACATTATATAAGACACCTTTAGGAAACAACCACTTAGCTGCAACATCTGAGCAAGCCCAATAATCTGTTGCATACTTTTTAACAATCACTCTATGGAGATAGTGTCTTCCTAAATGATATAGTTTTTTTATTTTTCCACTAACTATCATTGAAGAAGAATGGCTATGTATAATCACCCTCTTTATTCCATTTTTCTTAGCCATTCTTAAAATTTCTATGTGGCTTAAGTCAACGCAATTGTACCAAAGAGCATCATAGATATGAGCATTTTTATAGAAAAAGGAATTGATTTGAGAGTCATTCAATTGATCAATTTCAAAAAAAGTTCCACTGTAATCTGCAACAACTTTTTTGACCTGAGGCTGGCTAAATCCTATACAGTCAATAACAATATCTGGATTTGCATTTTTTATCGAAATTATACTATTGCAAATAAAAGACTCTACTCCACCAAATGTGTTTGATACTCCCCATATTAAAATTCTCATAAAACAATTCCAATCTCCCTAGTACAGAAATTTCAACCATTCAATGTCTCCGCCTTAATAACCTAGTGTATTGAATTTATCTTTCCAGACGTAGCATTACCTTCTATTCGCATATTCATTATTATTGCAATCAAAAGGGGACCCGTTACTCCTGTTGGATTCAAATATACCGCTTCTGTCAAACTTATGACTAACATATATGTCAATATAAAAATACATGCCGTCTTCTGATTTATTGTTGCGATAGCATCAATTTTTATGCTTTTGAAACAAATAAACATCCCATATACATATAACAGAAAACCTATAATTCCCAATTGTGCGTAAATAGCAGGCCAAAACGTATCAGACATAGATGCATAACCGACTTCCGGATTCATCATCATCGAATAATTAATGGAATTATAAATATCATATAGTATAGATCCAGTGGAGTAGGATAAACTTGTTCCGTACGTTCCAAATCCACTTCCGAATGGAAAGCAATCGCACATAATACTTAGCTCTGTAACAAGTGCTCCTATTCTAATGCTTTCATATTTTCCAAAGGAAATATATGTCATAATTTTGTTCTTTGTTAACATCACAAGTACTATCGCTGCCGGTATAATGTACTTTCCCTTACTTAAAATACTTCCATAAAGTATCGGGTTGTTTTTCCTGGCCTGCATTATTCTAAAAGCAACAAACAATATAATTACTATTATTCCTTTTGTGCGCAAGGTGAAAAGCAGTGTTGCGAATGCCATTATATAGTATCCAATATTACTTTTCCTCTCGGTCATAAGAACCGCAATCAAGACGGTTTCATTAAACACCAAAACGTTATAGAAGCTATAAATAAACTTATAGCTTCTGATTCCGAATCGAATGGAGTCCCCCATGCCAATGTTTATAAACAGAGATATGACACCAAAGGTAAATATCATTACAATTATTATTTTTGTTAATTTTATAATATCTTTCATTGCATAATATTTTTTTCCTTTAAGATATATATCTGCTGCTTTAAAACATATAAAAAATTTAAATATTCCTACAATATCTCTTATAATGATATCAGCACTCATAACATATCCGTACATGAGATTTGATATAATTCCCATCAAAATCGCAGCAATTGAACTGATCAAAAGTGCGGCATTCAGTCTTGATATGCACTTCTTTCTGACGGCGTAAGCAAGCAATATTATTATTGAAAATACTGCTATCCCCTCATCCAAATAGTTGCCCATAGGAATATGTGCTGCAAGAGCATCAAAAAATATCATCAATATATATAATACATCTATAAAAAGCCTCTTAGACGATATTTTCCTCATAGCCATTTCACCATTCTAGAGAATTTCATTATTTTCTTCATTTTATTTATTCTTTTCTGTCCAAGAAAATTGATAATTCTTCTCTCCACTACTTTTCCTTTTTTCTCCCAGCTAGCAGAATAGTGATGAATGGAAACAGATTCATCACATAACAAATCTTCTGATGCAGGAGCTATCGGATCAAAATATTCGCATGGATATATTACAATTTCACCTTTTCTCCATATTTTGTTCTGATAAGAATATCCATCTTCTTCAAATACCTTCATATTCAAATACGGACATGCAACCTTTTCTTTTTCCGCTTCGGAGAAAGAAATATTCTCATATTGTTGCATTAATCTCAACACTGTGTTGTTATGTTTCTCCGCACCAAAGCCAAGACCTGTAGTCACATATTTTCCTAACTGTTGAACGCCAATATAAAATTGATTATTTAATAAAAAATCCGGATTTCTTAAAAGTTCAACGTCTGTATCCAAATATATTCCACCATTATCGTATACAACTTTCAGTCTTGCATAATCACTTACAAATGCCCATGCCTTTGAGTTGTAAGCACTTTTCACAAATTCATTTTCTAGTACATCGAAATTTGTTTCATTCCACTCTATAATCTTGTAATCTGGTGCATATTTTTTCCAAGATTCAATGCACTTCTTTACTTCCCGTGGTAACTGTTTTTTTCCAAACCAGCAATAATGTATAGTTTTAGGTATCATATCTTCTTCCTCATTATATTTTTTTTATGAACCTTGCAGGTGTTCCCCCCCAAAGTTCATGTTCCGGTATGTCCTTCGTTACAACGGACCCTGCAGCAACAACCGCCCCATTTCCTATATTAATACCTTTTGTTATAACAGAATTTGCTGCAATCCATACCTTGTCGCCTATTTTCACAGAAGCTGATACAACATTTCCTAACACACCGTCATGCGTCATAATATGATCGTGATCAACTATTACTACATTGTTGGCTATATTCACGTTATTCCCAATCTCCACATATTCATTGCTTGTGATAGAAACGTTGTGATTCATAAAGCAGTTATTTCCAATATGAATAATTCCCCCGGAACTACATTTCATATAGCAAGGACCAGTTATCATCAGGAATCTACCAATTGATATGCATCCTTGAGTGTCAACATCCATTACTAACTTTCCCCTTACAGAGTTTATCGGATGCATTTTTATTCTATTCCCGTATTTTATTTTATTGCAAATAAATAATATAAGCGATTTTATCCCAAGCCATATTTTCCTGCTCATACTCTCTCTCCGCATTAATGCAGTAACGGTGCATTTCCGTTTTTATACAGTAAATCAGAATTTCTTTTCCTTATAAACTTTGCGGGAACTCCTCCCCATACCTCATATGGCGGAATGTTCTTCGTGACTACTGCACCAGCCGCCACTACAGCACCATCTCCGATTGTTACTCCTTGCAGAACTATTGCACCAGTTCCGATCCAACAATGATGTCCTACATGAATTGGCTTAAAGTCGGCTGTAAAGTAAGGATCATCAATATCATGGCTCCCCGTGATCATCTTCACATGGCTTGAAATATTGGTATCATGGTCAACAGTGATACCACCACGCGCATCTAATTCTGCGAACCAGCCAACGGCGACACCGTTGCCCAATTTCAAACCACATGGGAGAAGAACTTCCACTCGTCGACAAGGAAATGTATGTTTTCCAATCTCTGCTCCAAGCAACTGATAAAACCACTTTCGCATATGGCGGCTCGGAATCTTATTCCAGATTACGTTACCAAACAATGTCACAGCATAATAAATGCACTTAACAGGTTTTGACATTTGATTTCCTAAACTTTTTGTATGCTCCATCTTATAGTCCCTCGTAAAAAGCGATATACCTTTCGGACAATTTCTCAAAAGAGAATTCATTCCGATACCGTTTCATTGCTTGTATCCCCATGTTCTTTCGCGTTTCAGGATTTTCAATTAGCTCATTCATCTTTTCGGCCAACTGCACTGGGTTACGCTGTTCCACCAGATAGCCGTCTACGCCATCACGAATAATCTCTGGTGTTCCATCTACTGCCGTACCAATCACTGTTTTACCAACAGAATAGGCTTCAATCGGCGTAAGCGGAAGCCCTTCCCAAAGCGAACTCAGAACAACAAAATCCAGCTGGCTCATTACATTTTGAATATCATTTCGATATCCCAGAAACAAAACCTTATCCTGTAATCCTTTAGCCTTTACTTGCGCATGAAGCTGCTCTTTTTCCTCACCCTCACCCACGATAATAAACCGTGCTTCTGGATGTGTTTTTGCGGTAATTTCCGCAGCCTCAATAAAATACGACATTCCCTTTTGTTCTGACAGTCTGCCAATATTTCCAATCAGCACATTTCCTTTTGTGTGTTCCTGATATAGTACTTTAATTGGCACAACATTACCGTCAAATGGCTTCACCGCATTATGGATAATACAAATCTGCTTTTTAGGTATTTCAAAATACTCTGTCAGATTTTTCTTGACCGTTTCACCGACAGCAATAACCTTTGTATTGCGATATGCCAGTTGAGTCAGCTTCTTTTTGTCAGTAAATGTATTGTGCGCGTTTGCTACTTTCACAACTTTTTTCGGTGCAGCAAATTCCGCATAGAAAGCAGCCATCCGATGATGGGAATGGACGATGGTAATCTGTTCCTTATCTATAATGCTTTTTATTGAACGACAGCTTTTCAGCATATCCATCGGATTTTTGCTTGCAATGTCTGGGATCAGATAATGCTTGATTCCCATTTCTTGCAACTTTTTCTCGTGGACACCGCCTGAAGAACACACAACAATCTTATTTACTTTTTCTGAGAGTATCTCGCATAATTGAAGCACAACATTTTCTGTTCCGCCTAGACCCATTGTGCGGACAATAAAGAGAATATTTTCCTTTTTAAGTTCCATTACCTATTTCCTTGTTGTTGAATTTTGTCTCTGTTCCAAAATTCTTCTTACGTCAGAATCATACTTTACTTTTCTGCAAAAAATCGCCTGGCTACATTTATCACTCATGATATCGCTTGCGTTTAAATAAACAGGGCCAGAATTATCTCCGCCCTCGAAGTTCCAATATCTAAGATTATTATTAACAACTTTTCGCTTATAGTCAGAATTCATTAGTATCGTTTGAAAGCATAGTTCTTCTGGTATTTTACAGGTACTTAAATCTTTCCAAAATTCTCGGTGAGATTTCAAATAGCTTAAAACATACTCAATAGCATATTTAGGATATGTCCCCCAAATAAATCCCCAGTATATCTTTTGAAACTCTCCAATATGAGTTCGTAGAAAAATCGGACAACACTTTTGAATCCCAACACAAAACAAATTAAAGTATCGCACCAATGGGTTTTTATAGTTCATTGAAAATTTGGTGTATGGCCAGTAAAAGCAATACCTCTTATATGCATAGTGCTTTTTGCTGGAAATCAAATCATAGTCACAATAAATCTTTTCATCCCCATCAAATGCCGCAATAATTTCTTCAACTGGTTTTGTTGGATAATCTTCACCTGATATTATATGCACATAGCTATAATCTTTTTCGAGGGACATATTTAGCATTTTTAATGCAACCTCAAGATGTCCTTGCCCCCCCCCACTTCACTGCATAATCATGTAAAAAGATCACATCACCAAATTCTTTTCTTAGCACTTCAAAGCTCGACCACTTTTCTTTATCGACATGAACATAGCAATAAAAGTAGTTGTGTGTGGATTTCAGTAGGCATCTTAGCATTTCCACACTTTTATATGCTGTAATTATCAGGCACTGCTTCATCGTTTCACCTATATTTTTTTATCAATCCAATGATTTTCACATCATCCACAAAATATCTCTTAAACATACGTTTTGGCTCTTGTAAGAACCGATAGAACCACTCCAGCCCATGCTCGCTCATCCATCTCGGCGCACGATTGACATTGCCCGCAAGAAAATCAACAGTAGCACCTGCACAAACGGACACTTTTGCATCATACTTCGAGATATTTTCATAAATCCACTTTTCCTGTTTCGGGCAGCCAAAGCACGCAACCAGCAAATCTGGATGTACATCTGAAATCATTTGGTTGATCTTGTCCAATTCCTTTTCATCTTTTTCAAATCCAAACGGCGGTGCATATGTTCCAACGATCTGGATGCCCGGCAGCTTTTCTTCCAGTTTTCGCTTTGCCTGTTCCGCAATACCATCTTTTCCACCGATAATGAAGATTGTATATTTCTTCTGTGCTGCAACTTTACAAAGAAGTGGAACAAGATCAGACCCCGAAATCTTCGCTTTCAGCGGCTTCCCCTGCAATTTTGAAATCCAAACAAGCGGCTTTCCATCTACAAGTACCATATCTGCGTTGTCAACCACCTGTTTGAGATATGGATCGTTTTCGATTTTCATCACCACATCGACATTAATTGCAACAACATATGATTTCTTATTGTCCGCAATCATTTTTTCAATGGCCGCAATAGTTTCGGGCATCGTTACATTATTGATATAGGTGTTTAGCAATGCCTGCTTTTCCATTTCAACTGTTCTCCCCAAAAAATCTTTCTTCCAACATCAGACACAAGCAATGATACACAGGAAGATGTAGTTCCTGAATCATATACGTTTCTATCTGCGGAACCTTGATGCAAATATCGCTCATCTGTTCCAGTTTGCTGCTTTTGGCTCCTGTAAGCCCGATAACCTTCATCCCTTTTGCATGAGCGGTAGTCGCCGCATAAAGTATATTTTTGCTATTTCCACTGGTGGAGATTCCCAAAAACACATCTCCTGCCTTACCATAGCCATTGACTTGCTGTGCAAAGCAAAGCAACGGTTCACAATCGTTCATGTATGCGGTCGAAAGAGCCGGATGCCCATCCAAAGCAATGGCTGGCAGTGCCCCCTGTAGATTTTCTGCCAGAACAGAACCAAATTCCTGATTTTCCACAACCAGCTTTTCTGCGAAATCTGCGTCAGGCTTACGAGGTAGCTTAAAGCCCTTCATCAGTTCTCCTACAATATGCTCCGCATCCGCAGCAGAGCCACCATTTCCGGCAACCAACAGCTTTCCGCCGTGTACATAGCAGCTTTCCAAAATCTGATATGCCTCAGAAATTTCTTTTTTTGCTCCTGAAAGTTCTGGATAGCGATTCACCAAAATTTCCAGTTGCTTTTCAACACGATTATCCATTTTCCTCACAAGTTTTTTACTGCAAATCATTTTTCACAAATTCGAGAAGTGTTTTTTCTGAAACATTCTGTCCTATATTTTCCTTGCCTTGTCCAATCAATGCGGTTCTACAACCAGCGTTCAGACCCGCCTTCACATCGTTTTCGCCATCGCCCACCATCCACGACTTAGAAAGGTCAATGTTGAAATCCGCTACTGCCTTTAACAGCATTCCGGGCTTAGGTTTACGACAGTCGCAGTCAATTTTTAGTTCTGGACGCTCGCCCTCATATCCCTTATGTGGATGATGCGGACAATAATAGATTGCATCCAGATAGGCTCCTTCTTTTCCTAGAAGCGTTTCCATCTTATTATGAATCTCTTCAAGTTCTTCAAAAGATACTTCGCCGCGAGCAACAACTGGCTGATTTGTCACCACAACAGCAAGATAGCCGGATTCATTGATTTTACGAATTGCTTCAGCAACACCATCAATCAATTCAAAGTCATCTATATTTCTAAGGAACCCAACATATTTATTGATCGTTCCATCCCTGTCAAGGAAGATTGCTTTTTGCTTGTTTTTCAGATTTTTAGCCGAGATTCTGCCTTCTTCGCAGTCTTTACAAACGGAATGATAGCGTTCCGGTGTTCCCATGTCTTTGACATACTCCGGGCTGTCATAGCAGAACATTTTTCCTGTTCCAGCCAATGGTTTTAACAACTGGCGATCTAAATCGACCTTTACAGGCTTACCATCCACGCCAACCTTACCTACCGAATCGGCATTTATACCGACAAGTTCCAGCACTTTAGAATCGATAACATGTAATCCTGCATTCACTCGGTTCTTATAATATGTAGGTCGTTCATCTTCCTTTGTCAGCCATTTTTCAACCAGCCCATTTTTATTTGCAATAATCAATCCGCTGTCATAGGGGTGGCTGTTCGGGTGCGTAAAAAGCGTAACCAATCCGCCATGCTTCCGGTGAAAAGCAACAAAACGATTGAAATCCACATCAAACATCGCGTCTGCATTTAACAGAAGAAAATCAGATGTCAATTTATCCTTGATTTTGAACAGCGCACCTGCGTTGCCGAGTGGTTCTTTTTCAAAATAGTACTCAATGTGTACCCCAAACGGCCTCCCAGTTGTAGGGGAGCTTCCAGAGCCATCGCCGAAATAATCCATTATAATCTGCCCAAGGTGGCTGACTGTAATGATAATATCCGTAAATCCTTGCTCTCTAAGGCATTCTATTTCTCTCTCCAGAACTGGAATGCCCTCGACTTTTATCATGGGTTTTGGAATATCACTTGCCACAGAGGAAATGCGAGTTCCCTTTCCTCCGGCCATAATCACAACTTTCATACACTTAATCCTTTGGTACATAGTCTTCCGGTGTGTAATGGATTACCCGTGTGCCGCCATCTTCAAACTGAAACGGAATATACAAGAGATCACGCATTGCCCAGCGAACAGCATTCTGTCGTTCCGGCTGCACATAGAACACAAGGAAACCGCCGCCGCCAGCACCAAGAAGTTTTCCGCCCAACGCCCCTGCTGCAATACCTTTGGCATAGAGTTCATCAATGCTGTTAGTCGAAACTGCTGAACCCGTCTGGCGTTTCAATTTCCATGTATGGTCTAGCATTCTGCCAAAATCATCCAAATCCCGTCCCTTATTTACCAGCACCTTCTCTGCTTCATCAACTAACGCCAGCATTTCTTTCAGTTGTGCTGTTTTATCTACTTTTCCTGCGGCGTTTGCCTTCTGGACATCTGAGGAAAACCGAGTGAATCCAGTAAAGAACATCATCAGGTTTTTGTTCAGTTGCTTCTTTCGCTCCGGGGCAATAATCACTGGCAGCACTTCATATCCGTCTGCATTGAAGTTGATACGGTTAAAGCCGCCAAAGGATGCTGCGATCTGATCCTGCCAACCGCCCGCTTCCTGACACAGATTCCGTTCAAGATAAATCGCTTCATCTGCCAGTTTTTTCTTATCAGCATATTTCCCTTTCAGCGCATAAAAAGCATTCAACATTCCAACTGCGAAGGAACTTGAAGTACCCAGACCAGAGCGCGCCGGTAGATCTGCTTCATATGTGAGACGAATTTCGTGCATATTCAACATCTTCATTGCGTTACGAATTGCAGGATGCTGAATATCTTCAATGCAGGTCACGCGCTCCGTTTTTGAATAGGATAATTCCGTGGAATAGTCAAAAAAGCGTGGCAGATGACGTACATTTACATAGCAATATTTATCAAACGTTGTAGAGAGAACTGCGCCGCCATTCTCTCTAAAAAAACTTTCTATGTCTGTTCCGCCACCAAAGAAAGACATACGAAACGGTGTTTGCGTAATAATCATCTGGTTCCTCCTAGCTCTTTATGCTTTTCTCCCAACAATTTTAGTGCCTATTATCACTGCAGCACCCACGAGGTACACATGTGGCTTAATTTGTATCATTCTGCCAATCACATCCAAACTTTGTCACAAATGCTATATCTATTCGTTGTGAACTGAAACAAGCCCACGGCTTATTGCTAAAAAGCAACCAACTCGTGGGCTCAAATTATTCTTCAAGTGTTTTTCATTCGTTTTTACAGGGCGCAGTTATAGTACATAAAGCACCTCTGATAACCTTCACAATTCCTCTTTCGGACACTTCAACAAATGAGATAC
>OBHX01001911.1_pt1 | contig 17034 bp, 15 predicted proteins | sample 1519331 | NCBI WGS metagenome assembly OBHX01 (sample SAMEA2602897, study PRJEB22501) | metagenome
AATTCCGTAGAAAAACTTTGTGACTCGTGGGTTTGAGTACGTCGGTATGAAGCACCGGTAGTTTCGGTGCCCATACCGCTACGCACTCAACAAACGGGAGTGCCCACGAGTCACAAAGCTTTTCCACGGAGTTACGGAAAACAAAAAAAGTGCCAACAAACACTTGACACAAACGTTCTTTTTCCTTGCATAAAAATAACATCTTCTGTTATGATATAATCAATTGGGGAATTTATTTGAAAGACGAGGAAATAGATTGATGGAGCATGTGTATAACGGAAAGGAAAACACAAAATATTTAAAACTATTAAAACAAAACTATTCATCAAGTCAGGCGGTAATCCGGGAAATCGTAAATTTAACGGCCATTACAAACCTGCCGAAAGGGACGGAGTTTTTCTTAAGTGATATTCATGGTGAATATGAAGCATTTTTGCATATTATGAATAACTGTTCCGGAGTAATCAAAGAAAAAGTGGACTTGATTTTTAAAGATACCTTGTCGGAGTTTGACAGACAGGAACTGTGTACACTGATTTATTATCCGAGAGAAAAGATGACGCTGCTCGGGGAAACGAACAGAATTGATGGCAACTGGTATGCCATGACGCTGAATCATTTAATTATGATTGCAAAATTATTGTCGTCAAAGTATACAAGGTCGAAGGTGAGGAAGGCACTGCCGGAGGACTATGCTTATATTATCGATGAGCTGCTGCATGCGCAGGAAGATGAGGATGCAAACCAGATTCGGTATCATAAGCAGATATTGCAGACGATTATTGAGTTAGAGGATGCAGATGAATTTATTATCGCGTTGTCACAGTTGATTAAGCGACTGGCTGTTGACCACCTTCACATTGTCGGAGATATTTTTGACCGAGGCGGGAGTGCGGACAAAATACTGGATTTATTGTATGATTATCATTCACTGGATATTGAGTGGGGAAATCACGATATTTTATGGATGGGTGCTGCCTGCGGAAATGATGCGTGCATATGCAGTGTGATTCGTAATAACCTCAAATATGATAATGTTGAAATTTTAGAAAATGCCTATGGAATCAGCTTAAGGCAGTTGATTCTTTTTGGTATGAAAACGTATGGAATTGAGGATGGCATAAAGGCAGCATTAGCAGCGGTTACCGTTATCCTTTTTAAGTTAGAGGGGCGGTTGATAAAGACACATCCGGAGTATGAGATGAGTGACAGGCTGTTATTGGGGCAAATGGATGATACAAAAAATAAGGTTATGATTGAGGGCGAATGGGTCACTATGAATACCAATGTGTTTCCGACTGTAGATTTAGCAGATCCTTATGAATTAACAGAGGAAGAAACGGAAATTTTGCGGAAACTGCACCGGAATTTTGTGTCGAGCCAGCGTCTGCAAAAACATATTCGTTTTCTGTATGAAAAAGGAAGTATGTACAATGTATACAACGGAAATTTAATTTATCACGGGTGTGTTCCGGTTGATAAAAACGGAGCTTTTGATAAATTGTGCATTGATGGAAAATATTATCATGGGAAAGCGTTGTTGGATAAGTGCGAGGAAAAAGCAAGAGCCGCTTATTTGGACAACCCGGACAAAGATGATATTGATTTCATGTGGTTTTTGTGGGGCGGAGAAAAGTCACCTTTGTGTGGAAGAAAACTTAAGACTTTCGAACGTGAATATGTGGATGAAGAAAGTTTGTGGACAGAGGAGTCAAATCCTTATTACAGCAAGTATTATGATGAAAGTTTTTGCTGCCAGATACTTCATGAATTTGGACTTTATGATGACGATTCCCATATCATCAATGGCCATACACCGGTTCATGCCATTGAAGGGGAAAATCCGGTTAGGGCAAATGGAAGGCTGTTTGTGATTGATGGCGGTTTCTGCCGTTCCATGAATAAAGCGACAGGTATTGCCGGTTATACTTTGATTTTTAATTCGCATGGATTAAGGTTGAAAGCGCATACCCCATTTACTTCAGTGGAAGACGCCTTGATGAATAATACGGATATTGAATCCTCTTCTGAGATTATCGAAAAAGATTTGCAGCGTATGTTTGTAAAGGATACGGATATCGGGAAACACTTATTGGAAGAAATCAGTGATTTGCGTAAACTTCTTGAAAATTACCGCAGACTATAGAAAAGGCAAAACTTGCCATTTCTTTTCATGCTTGTTAGAATGAGACTATAAATTTTATTTTACACAGAAAAGGGGAATTCATATGAATACAAATACATCAAAGAAAACATTTTTATTAGTTGAAGGGGCATTAATGATTGCTATGGCATTTGTCCTTAGTTATATCAAACTTTATGATATGCCGATGGGCGGAAGTATTACACTGGAAATGATTCCGTTAGTCATTATGGGGCTTCGTCATGGAGTAAAATGGGGAACTTTTACGGCAGCCGTACATGGCATCATTCAGCTTATATTAGGCTTTAGTAATGTAATGTACTGCGCTACGATTCCTGCAATGATTGGATGTGTACTATTAGATTATCTTTTTGCCTTTACGGTACTTGGACTGGCAGGTCTTTTTCTTCCGCTATTTAAGAATAAGCTTATAGGTGCGGCAGTTGGAACTGCAATATGTGGGGCACTGCGTTTTCTGTGCAGTTTTTTGTCTGGATGGCTTTTGTGGGGAAGTTATGCACCAAAGGGTTGGAGCGTTGTTTACTATAGCTTAATCTACAATGGTTCTTATATGCTGCCAAACATTATCATCGGAGTAATTGTTATTTTGATAATTGGAAAAACAGCACCGGGATTTTTATTTCAAAACAAGGAGTAGGAAGGAGCTGTAAGTTGGAGAAGAAAGAAAACCGGGTTCATATTGTTTCGGCAATTGCGGTGGTTGTGTTGTTATATCTGGTTTTAGAGGGCTTTGGCATCACGTGCCCGATTAAATTTCTGACCGGTATTTCATGTGCAGGGTGTGGAATGTCCAGAGCGTGGATAGCAGTTTTTCATCTGGATTTTGCACGGGCATTTTACTTTCATCCCCTATTTTTTACGCCACCGGTTATATTACTGGTCATTTTATTGAAAAAGCGTGTAAAACCAGTGTTTTACAAAGGTTTTATATTTACAATGATAGCGTTATATGGTATTGTTTATTTGTATAGAATGATATGGGGAGATCATCAGGTGGTTGTGTTTGAACCGGTAAAGGGATGTATGGTTTTACTCATTCAAAAAATTTTAAGCTAAAGGAGGAGACATATGTTTTGTGCAAATTGTGGTGCACAAGTTCCGGATGGAACGAAATTCTGTCCGTCTTGTGGTAAACCGTGTTCAACAGGGGAAAAGGTGAAACAGGCAGCAGAGGATGTGTTTAACAAAAGTGAGCAGGAATTAGGAAATGCTTTTGAAGATGTGAAGCAGAATTTCCAAGGTGGAACGGGAAGTACACCTCCACCATATTCCGGTGGCAGATTAAAAGAAGACCGCTCGCTTGTTACATACATTTTACTTTCACTGATTACCTGTGGCATATACGGTTATTACTTCATTTACAAATTGGCTGAGGAAGTTAATATTGCCTGCGAGGGAGATGGTGAGCAGACTTCAGGACTTGTTGCATTTATTTTACTGTCATTCATTACCTGCGGTATTTATGCTTATTATTGGTACTACAAATTGGGAAATCGTTTAGCGGCAAACGCTGTTCGTTACAATTTAAATTTCCAGGAAAATGGTACGACCGTATTGATGTGGTGCATTTTTGGCGCTTTTCTGTGTGGTATCGGACAGTTTTTTGCAATGCACATTTTGATTAAAAACTCAAATATGATTTGTGCTGCATACAACCGTTCCAAAGGATTATAAGAAATAAGATTGACACTTTCAAGGGGGAAAGACATTAGTTTTTTCTCCCTTTTTATGTGAAGTTATGAAAAAGTCTGGGAGGAGAAACTAAGATGAAAAAGAGAATTATTGCAATTGTGATACTTGTAATTGTGGTGGCTGCCGGTGCACTTTTGGCATGGCAGTATATGAAAAACAGAGGCGGTGTTGAGGTTCGATGCGGCAGTACCTATCCAGTGAATGAAAAATTGAAAGCATACCGTCAGGATGATGACCGGTGGAAAGACGATAAGTTAGGAGAGTCTAAGTTTGATATGGAATCGTCCGGCTGTATTATTACAAGTATTGCCACGGCGATATCAGCGAGCGACAATGCATTGACGCCCGGTGAATTGAATCAGTTATTATCAGATAATCAGGTATATGACGGCGAGGGAAATCTTCAATGGGGGCTGCTTGATGCCATCAATGGATTTCACACGAAGGTTTATTCGGATGTTTCGGCTGCTCATATAGATGAGTGCCTGAAGCAAAATCATTATCCGATTGTGAAGGTTCATAGGCAGACACTCACAAGCTATCACCATTTTATTTTAATTGTGGGGACAAAAGATGGAGAGTATATTTGTATGGACCCACTGGAAGATAAGCTTACAAAACTGTCGGATTATGGCAGTAAAGTATATGCTGTCCGCTGTGTGTGGTATGAATAAGAATGAGTTGTCATTCCATAAATTGCTATGGAATTTCAATCAATAAATATCTTAAGAAAGGAAGGAACTGTTATGAGAAAAAATTTTGGAGCAAAACCTTACACGTATCCACAGCCGGTATTTATTCTGGCAAGTTACGGAGAAGACGATACACCGGATGCTATGAATGCTGCCTGGGGCGGTATTAGTGGTGGCTCTGAAGTAACCATGTGTATTAGTGCTCGTCACAAATCAACGGAAAATATTTTGAAAAAGAAGGCGTTTACCATCAGCATGGCAGATGCTGCACACGTGAAAGAATGTGATTATGTAGGACTTGCTTCTGCAAATGACACACCAGATAAACTGGCAAAGGCAGGCTTCACGGTAAGCAAGGCTGAGTTTGTTGATGCCCCTGTTATTAACGAACTGGCTGTTTGTGTAGAATGTAAGCTTGTCAGCTATGACGAGAAAAGCGGCCACATGGTAGGCGAGATTGTAAATGTCAGCGTGGATGAAAGTGCTCTTACACCGGACGGTGAGGTTGACGTTGCAAAAGTTGAGCCGATTTCATTTGACCCTTTTAATAATAAGTATGTGAAAGTTACAGAAATTGTAGGAAATGCTTTTTCGGATGGAAAAGAATTGATGTAGGGATTCATTGCAACTGTTTACAAGGAAAAGAATATGTGATAAGATAAGAACAACCCGCAAAGAGGGAGTAGTTCCGCGCCAAAAGGCGAGGTGTAGATTTCGTCAGTACGATTTGAAAGAATCCGGAATTTACGGAACAAATTAGATTTGTTGAACAAGACTTTTTGTGCATGTGTTTTGCATGCACAAAAAGTCTTTTTTTATTGAGGCGGGCTGCGAACTTTGAAATTGTTATTAATCAGAGAAAGGAAAGAAAAGATGAAAGAAATTTACCAGATGACTAGGGAAGAAATACTCCAAAACCAACATGCCTCGGAGAAAGGCCTGACAGAAAGCAGGGTGCAGGAAATAAGGCAGAAAATAGGGGAAAATCAGTTACAAGCAACAAAGAAAAAAAGTCCGGTGCGCATTTTTGCGGAGCAGTTTCAGGATTTGCTGGTTATTATTTTAATGATTGCCGCAGTTGTGTCGATGTTATCAGGAAATGTGGAGAGTACGGTTGTAATCTTTGTTGTTATTGTGATGAATGCTGTGCTTGGAACGGTTCAATATCTCAAGGCAGAAAAGTCGCTTGATTCTCTCAAGGCACTTTCATCACCACATGCAAAAGTACTTCGTGATGGTAAAAAAATGAAAATCTTTTCTAAAGAGATTGTACCAGGGGATATTCTTCTTCTGGAAGCAGGGGACATGATTGCAGCAGATGGACGCATTTTGGATAATTATTCGCTTCAGGTTAATGAAAGTTCTCTTACCGGAGAATCCACAAATGTGGATAAATCAGAAGATACTATTGAGGAAGAGGTGGCATTGGCAGACCGAATCAACATGGTATATTCCGGTACATTGGTTGCGCAGGGACGTGCGGTGGTGTTAGTAACGGCGACAGGAATGAAAACGGAGATGGGAAAGATTGCGGAACTCATGAATGCCACGCAAGAGAGGAAAACACCTTTGCAGGAAAGTTTAGATGATTTTGGGAAAAAGCTTGCTATTGTAATCATGATTATTTCCACAATAGTGTTTGTGCTGAGAATTTGTCAGAAACAGCCAATACTGGATTCATTAATGTTTGCTGTGGCTCTTGCTGTGGCGGCAATTCCGGAGGCACTTAGTTCTATTGTTACGATTGTGCAAGCCATGGGAACAAGGAAAATGGCAGAGGAGAATGCCATTATTAAGGAATTAAAAGCGGTGGAAAGCCTCGGGTGTGTGTCAGTAATCTGTTCGGATAAGACAGGAACGCTGACACAAAACAAAATGACGGTAACAGATATATATATTAATCATACAGTCGTTAAGCCAGAGAGCCTTAAATTAACGGAACCGCTTCACAGAATTTTTTTGTACAACGCGATTTTGAATAATGACGCCTCCATTCAAATGAAGAAGGAAATTGGAGATCCCACAGAGAGCTGTCTTTTGACAATGGCACAAAAAGCCGGATTGACAAAGGCTGGAATTTCGGAAGAGGTCATTCGTGAAATGATACCAAGAATGGAAGAACTTGCTTTTGACTCAGAACGTAAGCTTATGAGCACCAAATACCGCCTGCATGGTATAACGATGATTCTAACGAAAGGTGCAGTGGATGTTTTACTGGAAAGATGCGTAAAATGTGCCGAGATTGGTGGAAATCGTGATATGACTGACAAGATGAAAGAGAAAATTTTGCAACAGAATCAGAAGTTTTCTGAAAATGGTCTCCGAGTACTTGCTTTTGCATATAAAGAGGTTAATGAGGGCAAGAAACTGACGTTGGAGGAGGAAAATGGATTTATCTTTGTCGGTTTGGCAGCAATGATTGATCCACCGAGAGAGGAAGCAGTGGATGCTGTACAGACAGCCAGACAGGCTGGAATTCGCACAGTTATGATTACCGGAGATCATAAAGTAACAGCAGAGGCAATTGCGGAAAAGATAGGCATTTTCCAAAAAAATGATTTGGCGGTGACGGGACAGGAATTGGATGCTATGAGTGACGAAGAATTAGATGGGCTTTTGGAAGAAATTTCTGTTTATGCAAGGGTTTCACCGGAAAACAAAATACGAATTGTGAGAAACTGGCAAAAGAAAGGCCGTATTGTAGCTATGACAGGAGATGGAGTAAATGATGCACCGGCACTAAAGAAAGCAGATATTGGCGTGGCAATGGGAATTACAGGAACAGAAGTATCAAAAGATGCCTCCTCTATGATTTTAGCAGATGATAATTTTGCTACCATCATTAAAGCTGTGCTGAATGGAAGAAACGTGTATCGCAATATAAAAAATGCAATACAGTTTCTGCTTTCCGGAAACATGGCTGCAATTATTGCGGTGCTTGTTTGTTCAGTAGCGGCACTCCCATCACCATTCAAACCGGTTCATCTTCTCTTTATAAATTTGTTGACAGATTCGCTGCCGGCACTAGCCATTGGAATGGAGCCATCGGATCCCGAACTATTAAAGCAAAAGCCGAGAAACCCGGAGGAAGGTATTCTTACAGGAAAATTTGTGAGCCATCTCTTTGGCTATGGTGCGCTTATTGCAGCAGCAACAATGGCAGCTTTTTGTATAGGGTTGAATAGGAGCGATGCAATGGGGGCTACAATGGCATTTGCTACCCTGACATTGGCACGGTTATTTCACGGCTTTACCTGTCGGAGCGAGCGTTCGCTGGTAGATTTGAAATTTTCTACGAATCTATGGAGCATCGGTGCTTTTGCAGCAGGAACATTACTACTTGCTGCAGTGCTTTTTCTGCCGGGATTGCAGACACTTTTTGAGGTGACTCCATTAAGTGGAATAGAGTATGCAACTATTCTGGGATTGGCAATTACACCCACCATATTTATTCAAGGTTATAAGTTCATAACTAGCAAAAAAAGAAAGAATTTGTTAAAATAAGAGAAAGAAAAGCGGCGCAAAACATACATTTTGAGAAAAGAGGCGATGGTATGAATACAAAGCGGGAATTTTGGCAGCGAAATGTGGTTGCAGTGGTTGGTATGTTAGTTTTTTCAGTGGGTATTAATCTTTTTATCGTACCGGCAAATCTTTATAATGGTGGTGTTTTGGGAATTAGTCAGGTAATTCGTACGGTATTGGTGCGTTATTTTCATTTGGCATCCGGGACAACGGATATTGCGGGTATTATTAACATGCTTTTGAATATTCCATTGTTTGTACTTGCCTATGTATTTGTCGGTAAGAAATTTTTCTTTCGGACATTGGTTTGTGTGGTGAGTCAAACATTGTTTCTTAGTTTGATTCCGATACCGGCGATACCAATTGTAAGGGATTCCCTTACTGCAAGCATAATTGGTGGAATTTTTGGAGGAACAGGAATTGGGATAGCATTGCAATCCGGTGGATCAAGCGGTGGTTTGGATATTGTTGGTATGATTTTTACCAAACGGTTTAAAGGATTTAGTGTTGGTAAAGTGTCACTGTCGGTAAATGCAGTTATTTATATTGTTTGTGCAGTATTGTTCGGACTTCCTACGGCAGTATATAGCATTATATATTCGGCAGTAAGTATGTTGATGACGGATCGGGCTCATACGCAGAATATTAACACGGAAGTGGTAATATTTACCAAAAAGAAGCCGTTGAAGATTATTGATTACATTGTCAATGAGTATCACCGCGATGCGACCTGGTGGGAAGCAAAAGGCGGTTATACGGAAGAAAATACATATATGGTTATTGTTGTTTTGTCCAAATATGAATGTGCTCATTTAAAGCGGGAATTAAAAGAAGTGGATGAGCATGCATTTGTAATTGTAAAAGATGGGATGTCTGTGGTTGGAAAATATGAAAAACATTTACAAGGGTAAAAGTTGTATTTTCAAACTTGTTTTATTTATTTTCTTCCGTCACTATCTGGTGGCACTAATCGGTTTGTTTTTCTGCGCAATTCTGCCATTTGCGCTTACGCTTCTGGCGGTTCCGAAAAATCAGAATTAGTTTAAGCATAAAAAATAAGAAAAAAACTCGACGCAAATCCATTGCCAATTGTATATTAAGTGAAAGGAGGGATGAAAGTGGAACATTCTTTATACGACGTCGATAAGGAAGCGAGATTTCAAAAGGTATACGATTCTTATATGCAGGATGTGTACCGGCTTTGCTTTTCGTATATGAAAAATAAGATGGATACGGAGGATGCCGTGCAGGAAACTTTTTGCCGCTTTTATCAGGCAATGGAGCGCGTGAAAGAGGAAGAACATGTAAAAGGGTGGCTTCTTGTCACAGCAGGAAATGTCTGCAAAAATATTTTGAAACATTGGTGGCGGAAAAATCGAAGCTGGCAGGAAAATGAGGAGACAAAAGGGCGTTATGATGAATATGAAATTGAAATGCTTGAACTTGTGTTAAATCTCCCGGTGAAATACAAAACCGTTGTGTATCTTTATTATTACGAGGGCTGCAATAGTGTGCAGATTGCAAAATTATTGAAAAAGCCGGAATCTACGATACGAACGTATTTGCAGAAAGCAAAGAAATTGTTGAAACAGGAATTGAATGAAGGAAATGCTGTCGAAGTTAATCGAGGCAGTGTATATCAGACCAGGGAGGAATAGAAATGGAAATTAAAGATATTTATCAGAAAATGGAGTGCTCGAAAGAAGATAAAGAGAAGATTTATCGAGCGATTTTACAGAAACGCCGGAGAAATTTTGCCGGCAGTCATTATATGAAAGCAGCGGTTATTGCATTATGTCTGCTTGTTGGTGGAACGACGGCCTATGCAGCGGTTCATTTGCTCACGGCAAATGAGGCAGCAGAGCAGATGGGAAATGATAAACTGGCAAAGGAATTTGCCGGATTATCGGAGCAGGTCGTAACGAAAAAGTCAGGTGACTATAAAATTAGTTATCTCGGAAAAGTGAGCGGAAAGAAATTGCTTGACGAGGAGATTAATTCCGGTGTGTCGAAGGAAAAATCGTATTATGTTGTGGCAGTAGAAAATACAAAGAAAAAGGATGAACGGATGATTGCATCGCCTTTTGTAAAGGGAAAGGCACCGTGGCAGTATAATCTTTTTGTCATGGGCGGAAGTTCGGAAAGCCAGTTAATTGATGGTATCCGCTATTATATTTATGAGTGTGATAATCTCGATATTTTTGCAAATTATGGTGTTTATTTAGGTGTGAGTGACCAGACACCGGGTGCTGAAAATTTCTGTTACGATAAAAAGACAGGAGAGATTTCGGCAAATCCGAAGTACAAAGGTGTCAGTGTTTTATTTGAAGTGTCATTGGATAAGACAAAGGCAAATGAAGATAAAGCACAGGAAGCATTCAAAAGGGCGCAGGGGGAAACGCAGAGCGGGGACACGCGTGATACGCAGGTTACACAAATGCATAAAATCATGAAAAAATGGAATGAACTGCCGGAGCAAAAACGGATTCAATTTGCCAAAGAAAACGGAGTGAAGACAAAAGAAGAAACCGTTTATAATGAAAATTATGCAGAAAAGATAGGCAAAGAATTTATACCGGGCAATTCCTATACGGAGAAGTATCTGGATATAAAGGTTGCTGTTCTTGTAAAGAAGAAAACCGCAAAGATTACACATTATCAGGTTTCACTGGATGAAGTAAAAGCATTGTTTTCCTAAGTGTAAAATTTAAGCGGGCGCTTCCTGCGCCCGCTCTAGATGATAATTTCTCCTGCTGTGCTAATTAGTTGTTTTCTTTTGCTGCAAGCAAGGCTTTTAAACGAGCGATTTCATTATTTTTTTCATCCTTTTCCTGAGTTACCTTCGACAGTTCCTCATCTTTTTCCTGGATTACCTTTTTTAGCCGCTCAATTTCCTGTTCCTTGACTTCGTTCATACTATCCACGTATTCTTCCACCGTACCCTCTGATAACAACATAGGCTCTACCTCCGCTCGGTTTCGAATCAGAAACGAGCGCAAATGGTCTGCGTCAATACAATAGTCAACTGCTTTGTGTATTGCCTTTGCCAAGTCTCCGATTTCGTTATAATTTTCCCGTATTTTTGAGATTAGTATAACATAATCTTTTAGCGTTTTGCAACCGTTTAATACATTTTCGTTCATACCATTGTTGATGTTCAATACTTTTACAAAAAGTTCAAGACACGGCTCATTTCGCTGTTCGAGAATTACTTCATATTCTTTGGCTAGGTACAAAAGGCTACGTAGTGGATAATTCAAGCAGACGGTGCTGCTGTGTTCAATTAAACACATTTTTTGCTTTTCACTCTCATCTTATGTCTCCTTTCCATTTTCACTTTACGCCTTCGTCGTTTTCTTCTTTCTCGTGGTTCGCTTTTTCTTATTTTCCCCCGCATGATGAGGCTGCACCGAACGATAAAAAGAATTCAGTTTTGCACGATAATCGACGCCTTTTGCACGCTGTACCACCTGCTGCACAAAGGCTTCGAGTTTTTTCATGTAGTCACCCTCGCTGATTGAGCCGTCCGCCACACCGGTTAAGCCCTTCTCCCAGCTTGCCGTCAAATTCGGCGAAATCATTTCCGGCATGGAACAAAATACAATACCATAGACAAGTTCGCCCTTTAGCGTCGGTGTAATAATCTGATTCTTTTTGTTCAGATTCAGATATTCAATGGAAAACAACTTCTTCAAAATTTCCGCTCTCGTTGCACTTGTGCCAATGCCGCTTCCTTTAATCTGCTCTCGCAGTTCTTCATTTTCGATGAGCTGCCCGGCATTTTCCATTGCTAAAATCATAGAACCCGAATTATACCGTTTTGGCGGAGAAGTCTCCCCCTCTTTTACCGAACATTCGGTGAGAGAAACAGAGGTTCCTTTTTTTAAGAGATTAAGTACCTCTTTTAAGTCAAAACTCTCCTCTTTTTCCTCTTCTTTTTCTTCTGCCGATAGAATCTCTTCCGGATTCTTCTTTTTCGTAAAAGAATACTGGGTAACAGGCAAAAATCCTTCTTCCAAAAGAACTTTTGTTGATGTAAAAAAACGTTCCTCTCCGGCCTTTACCGTTACATTTAGCTTCTGATATACCGCAGGTGGGTAAAAGATACTAAGAAAACGGCGGACAATTACTTCATACATCTTTGTCTGTAACTCTCCCAGACGTGAAAGTGCACTTAATCCTTGACCGGTCGGAATAATTGCATAGTGGTCAGTAATCTGTTTGTCGTTTACATACCGTGTTTTCTCAAGTCCCTTATACGTCTGGTTTTGCGAAATATAAGGCAGGAAAGATGCCGTCATAGGATACCCCTGCAGTCCATTTAAGTTTTTCCCGATTTCTTTTGCCACCGCACTGGAAAGAACACGGGCATCGGTACGCGGATACGTTACTAACTTTTTCTCATAAAGTTCCTGAACAACCGAAAGTGTTTCATCAGGACTAATTTTAAAAAGTTTTGAGGCGGTGTTCTGAAGTTCCGCCAGATTAAATAAAAGAGGCGGATTCTTCTTTTCCTTCTTCTTTGCGACCTGCTCAATTTCCGATAAAACCGGCTCCGGCTGCATCAGAGAATCAATCAGAGCCAGCGCATTTTCCTTTTCTTTAAAACCATTTTCTTTGTAAAGAGCCGGTGACTGATAGTATTTCGAGCCTTCTACCGCCTTCCATTCTCCCTGAAATTTTTTGCCCTGTAACTCAAAATTGCCAATCACACGGTAAAACGGCGTTTTGACAAAATCACGAATCTGCATTTCACGCTTTACCACCATGCCAAGTACACAAGTCATCACACGTCCAACAGACACGGACGTCCACTTCTGCCCCTTTAACGTATCATTGAGCCAAAATCCATATTTCAAAGACAAAACACGCGAGAAATTAATTCCCATCAAATAATCTTCTTTGGCGCGCAAATAAGCCGAACTGCTAATATTATCATATTCAGCCATCGGCTTTGCCTCGCGGATTCCGCGTAATATTTCTTCTTCCGTCTGGGAATCAATCCACACACGAAGTTTCTTTTTGTTAGCAGAAACCTGCGCCATCTGGTCTACCAGACGATAAATGTATTCACCCTCCCGCCCGGAGTCGGTACAGATGTAAATGGTATCCACATCCTCACGGTTCAAAAGATAACTGACCGTATCAAACTGCTTTTTCACACCGGGAATTACTTCATATAAAAACTTCTCCGGTAAAAAAGGAAGGGTGTCTAACGACCATTTTTTCAAAGCGGCGTCATAAACTTCCGGATAACTCATCGTCACCAAATGACCAACACACCAAGTCACAATCGTATCTTCCGACTCAAGATATCCGTCTCCCCGTCTTCCATTTACCTTTAATATGCGGGCAAACTCCTGCGCCACACTTGGTTTCTCTGCTATAAAAACTCGTTTTGCCATGCTCTCACTCTCTAGTATCCTAATTCTTCACCAACCAAAATAACTTTGATTCGATTTTTCACTCCACTGCGCCTTGTCACTACAAACTGACTGCAGATACAGTCCTCACCGTAGCAGTTTCCACACATACCATTTACTGCACAAGGTGTTTTTTTGTTCAGTCGGACTGCATTTGGCGGGCAGGCAGTAAGACGAACCCGTTTCAGACCGGACTCCACGTCCGTTACCACTTTGTTCATACCTGCAATAACAATCACATTTTCCGGTCCGTAACAGAGAAAACTCACACGGTTTGCCCTGCCATCAATATTAATCAGCTCACCGTCTGTGGTAATCGCATTTGTACTCATAAGAAAATAATCGGAATTAATCATTCTTGCCTTAATTTCTTTTTCCTCTGCCGGCGTAGAAAATGCGGTGCGGTCGATTACATCGCAGGGACTTTCCTTCAGCCAATCCATAATCCCGGTTTCCTGTAAGGTAACAGAGCCTCCATAACAAACCGATTTCCCCTGTGTAAGAAACTTTTCTTTCACAAGTGCTAATGCTTCTTCTTTTGTTTCTACATAAAATCCTTCCATCCGGCGTAACTTTAATTTCTCAATCATTTTCTCCGCCAGTATACGGTTTGCCGTCTTTTTTGCTTCCTGCATCGAATCACTCCTCGTAAATCATAAGTCTGGGCAGATACGCCCAGACTTACTGTTTTGTTCTATAAAAATATTGCACACGATTCTAGTACAATGGGTACTTATCCGTCAATTCCTTAACAATTGCCTTTGCTTTTTCTGTATTTGCTTCATGGTCATCAATCAGCATTGCAATTGCCTCAGCAATCTGATCCATATCATCCGGATTCATGCCACGGCTTGAAACCGCTGCTGTTCCCAGACGAATACCACTCGTTACAAATGGAGACTGTGGATCATTTGGAATTGTATTCTTATTTGCTGTGATATTAGCATCATCCAGCCATTTTTCTACTTCTTTACCGGTCAGACCTTTGGCAGCCAAATCAACCAACATCAAGTGGTTGTCCGTACCACCGGAAACAATATCAATGCCGCGTTTCTGCAATCCCTTGCAGAGAGCCTGTGCATTATCAATGATACGTTTTCCGTACTCTTTAAAGCTTGGGTCCAATGCTTCTTTGAAGCAAAGTGCTTTAGCAGCAATCACATGCATCAAAGGACCACCCTGAATACCAGGGAAAATTGCTTTATTTAACTTATGCTCCGTAGCAAATTCTTCAGAAGAAAGAATCATACCGCCACGAGGTCCACGCAGTGTTTTGTGTGTTGTCGTTGTTGTTACATGAGCATATGGAATCGGGCTTTCATGATAACCGGAAGCAACCAGTCCTGCGATATGAGCCATATCTACCATCAGATAAGCACCAACTTCATCTGCAATTTCACGAAATCTCTTGAAATCAATCTTACGGCAGTAAGCACTTGCACCGGCAATAATCATTTTCGGTTTGCACTCTTTGGCAATTCGCTCTACTTCGTCATAATCAATAAATCCTGCGTCATTCACACCGTACGGTACGATGTGATAATAGGTTCCGGAAATATTTGCCGGGCTTCCATGAGAAAGATGTCCGCCGTGGTCAAGGTTCATTCCCATAACTGTCTCGCCCGGTTTAACCAAAGCAAAGAATACAGCCATGTTTGCCTGGGCACCGGAATGTGGCTGAACATTTGCATAAGTACAACCAAACAGTTTCTTTGCGCGGTCTCTTGCCAAATCTTCCACGATGTCCACATACTGGCATCCGCCATAATAACGTTTGCCCGGATAACCTTCTGCATATTTGTTTGTCAGTGTGCTTCCCATAGCAGCCATTACGGCTTTGCTGACAAAGTTTTCTGAAGCAATTAACTCAATGTGGTCATTCTGACGACCGGTTTCCTGTTCCATTGCTTTTGCCAATTCAGGATCGGCATTTTTTACCTCATCAAATGAATACATAAATTCTCTCCTTTTTTATTTATTGTAAAGCGTTTTACGCCTCATCAATTGCTTTTCCGATATCATGTCTCATATACTTATTTGAAAAATCAATCCAGTTTGTTGCTTCATAAGCATTCTTTCTTGCCTCTTTCAAATCTTTTCCCTTTGCCGTCACACCAAGTACGCGGCCTCCATTTGTCACGATGCCCTCATCCGTAAGTTTCGTGCCGGCATGGAATACATAATAACCATCTTTACCATCAAATTTTTCAAAACCTGTGATTACTTTGCCTTTTTCGTAATGCTCCGGGTAACCATCGGAAGCAAGTACAACACAAACCGCTGCATTGTCCTCAAATTGAAGGTCAATCTCATCAAGTTTACCATCGATGCAGGCATTCATCACATCAATAATATCATTTTTCATACGCGGAAGAACGACCTGAGCCTCCGGATCACCAAACCTGGCATTGTACTCTAATACTTTTGGTCCATCTTCTGTAAGCATCAAGCCGACAAACAAAATTCCGACAAAATCTCTGCCTTCTTTTTTCATCGCATCCATCGTAGGCTGATATACTTTTTCCTCACAGAATTTCTGAACCTCATCCGTATAAAACGGACTTGGTGAAAAGGTACCCATTCCCCCGGTGTTCAATCCCTTATCACCATCTTTGGCACGTTTGTGATCCTGTGCACTTGTCATTGGTTTGATATGTGTACCATCGCAGTAACAAAGCACAGATACCTCACGTCCGGTCATAAACTCTTCAATAACAATTTCATTTCCGGCATCACCAAACTGCTTGTCTAACATCAATGTCTTAACACCGGCTTTTGCTTCTTCTAAGTTATTGCAAATCAAAACACCTTTTCCAAGTGCAAGCCCGTCCGCCTTCAAAACAATTGGCATTTTTGCCGTCTCAAGATAAGCCAGTGCCTCATCCGGATTCGTAAAGTTCTCATAGGCTGCCGTAGGAATGTTGTATTTCTTCATCAAATCTTTTGAAAATGCTTTGGATCCTTCGATAATCGCTGCATTTTTTCTCGGTCCGAATACACGGAGTCCACGTGCCTCAAACACATCAACCACACCGCCTACCAATGGGTCATCCATACCGATAATCGTCAAATCAATCTGATTTTTTTCTGCAAAATCAGCCAGTTTGTCAAATTCCATTGCGGTAATATCAACACATTCTGCAATCTGTCCGATTCCGGCATTTCCCGGCGCACAATATATTTTTTCCACTTGATTACTTTTTGCTACACTTGCTGCAATGGCATGTTCACGGCCACCGCTTCCTACAATAAGAACTTTCACGAGATATCCTCCTAACTGTTATTTACGTTTTACAATTCCATCCACAATTTCTAATTTACCATTGGCAATTAAATCAATTGCTTCCGGAAGAATTTTCCATTCTGCCTGTTCCATCACACGCTTCTGCAACACTTCCGGCGTGTCATCATCAAGCACTTCTACTGCTTTTTGTGAAATAATCGGACCACTGTCGGTTCCCTCATCAACAAAATGAACCGTTGCCCCTGTCACTTTATTTCCTCTTGCCAAAACGCTTTCATGCACCTTAAGTCCATA
>OBHX01001924.1_pt1 | contig 16939 bp, 18 predicted proteins | sample 1519331 | NCBI WGS metagenome assembly OBHX01 (sample SAMEA2602897, study PRJEB22501) | metagenome
TCCGTGCCGGCCTTTTCACGGCTGGCGGGGGCAAGGTCGTGGTGGAAGAGGAAACCCGTCCTCTCTAGCGTGCCGGCCTGCCTCCTGTTATACTGACGCCCAACTTCCCAAGGAGGAATTTTCATGAATCATATCCTCAAGAAAACTCTGGCTCTCGCCGCCCTTTTCTGCCTTACCCTTGGCCTGGCCGGCTGCCAGAGCGGAGCCGGCAAAACTCTCGAGCAGGCCGGAACAGCCCTGAAAAACAAAGACAGCGGAGCCTTTCTCTCCCAATTCGATATGCAGGCCTACGCGGCCCATGAGTTCGCAAATCTCAAGCAGAGCAGCCAGCTCCTGAGCGGGCTCGATTCCATGGGCAAAATGCTGGGACTCGGCTCCCAAGTCAACGACCTGATTAATTCCATCATCGATCTGCAGGGCCGTTACACGGATACCTTCACCCGCACCGTGGCCTCCGGCGAATTGCAGGATCAGTGCTCCAAATCCAAGACTCCTGACTGCCCGTGGGTTCCCGAAGCCCTGGCCAGCGCCGAGGTCAGGGAACTGAATGAAACCGCGGCCGTCGCCAAGGTCACCACTCCCGCCAACATGACCAGCTGGATTGCCCTGCGCAAGCACAACGATCAGTGGAAGATCGTGGGCAAGGCCACGCTTCAGGATACCGCCGAAAAGTTCGCCAATGACGCGTCTCCCGTTCCTCCGGCGAATAAGGAAACCCAGCTCAACGTTCCTGAAAAGGAGAACTCCGCTCCCGGCGCTACGAACCTCTGATCCGGTTTTTTTTCTGAAAACACGCGAAAGGCCTCCCTCTGATATCAGGGGGAGGCCTTTCGCCGCTCCGGCAGTCTCAGATCTAAAATTCGAGGCAGAGTCCTATGGGGCAGTGATCTGAGCCGTACTGATCCTTTTCTATCCAGGCGTCCACGATGTTATCCCTCAGCTCTTCCGAGGCAAAAAAATAATCGATGCGCCACCCGATATTCCGCATCCGCGCTCTCGTTTTGTACGACCACCAGGAATAGGCCCCTTCCTCATCACCATGAACCTTCCGGAAGGTGTCAATGTACCCGAGCTCTGTAAAGTGATCGAGAAACGCTCTTTCCTCCGGAAGAAAACCGGTGTTCATGACGTTGTCCCTGGGCCTCGCAAGATCGATGGGCCTGTGCGCTATGTTGAAGTCCCCGCAGACAACGACGGGCTTGCTCTGCCTGAGTTTCTGGGCGTAGTCGGCAAACACGCTGAAAAACCCCATCTTGTATTCCAGGCGCTTGAACTTTCCCTGATGCTTCCCGTCCCCGCTCAGAATCTCCGCGCCGCCGTTCGGGAAATACCCATTGATAAAGTGGAACTTTTCAAATTCCATATGGATAATACGGCCTTCGCCCTGGTAGGCGGGATCAGGCAGTTCCAGATCCACGGCCAGTGGCTTCAGCCTGGAGAACACAGCCACACCGGAATATCCTTTTTTCACGGTACTGGAGGCCCAGTAGGATTCCCAGCCCTCCGGACTGACCAGTTCCGGCTTCAGCTGCTCCGGAGAGGCCTTTGTCTCCTGGAGTCCGACAATCTGTGCGGTCTGACCGGAGAACCACTGCCAGTCCGGCTTGGCCGATACGGCTCTGATGCCGTTCACATTCCACGAAACAAGTCTGACCTGCATGCTCCCTCCTCCGGCTGTTTGTCGAGGGGAAAAATTCCCCGCACGCAGGTATCCATAAATGGGTGAACAAGAAAAGGCAAACAGCGGCCGCCTTGACCAGCAAAAATGCTTAAAGTAAATTAATGGGAATAATCTGGAATTCTTTGACATGCCCGGGTTGCTTACGGAACCCAGCGGCATCGGAGGAAATGAATGAGTTCACTCGCGCAGGTTCTGAAGAACTGGGACTGGGACAAGCTGCAGGAAAAGCGCTCCCGCCAGTCCGGTTACACACCGCCGCCTGAAGACAATACCGGTAACGACGAAGACGATCACAGCGAAAAACGCCGCCCCTTCCGCCCCTTCGGGGGAGGAAACGGAGGTGGCAGCCGCAATGGCGGGGACAACGGCGAAGGCTTCAGGATCCCCCGTTTCAAAATACCCGGCAGCCGCGGAATATTCCTTATCGCCGGCATCATCATTCTGCTCTGGCTTGCCTCCGGCATCTACATCGTCAATCCTGACGAGGAAGGCGTAGTGCTGCAGTTCGGCAAATACAACCGTTCCACCGGACCAGGACCGCACTACGCCCTGCCTGTGCCCATCGAAACCGTTTACAAGCCGAAGGTCACGCGCATCATGCGCAGCGAGATCGGCTACCGCAACGTCGGCCAGGCCACAACCTTCCAGCAGGGCCGCGTGCGCATGATGCCCCATGAGGCCTCCATGCTCACCGGCGACGAGAACGTGGTCAACGTCCAGTTCTCCGTTCAGTACAAAATCAAGGACGCCGTGCTTTACCTGTTCAATGTGGCTGATCCCACGGATCTCGTGCACAGCGCATCCGAAGCCGCCATGCGTGAAGTCATCGGCAACAACCTCATTGACTCCGCCATCACGGACGGCAAGCTGAAAATCCAGAATGACGCTACTGTGCTTCTGCAGCAGATCCTCGACAAGTACGGTGCCGGCATTCAGGTCATCGCCGTTCAGCTTCAGGACGTCCATCCGCCGCAGGAAGTCGTGGAAGCCTTCAAGGACGTGGCCAGCGCCCGCGAAGACAAGAGCCGTATCATCAACGAAGCAGAAGCCTACCGCAACGCGCTTCTGCCCGCTGCCCGGGGCAAAGCGTCAGCCATACGCAACGACGCGGAAGCCTACGCGGCCACGCGCATCCAGGACGCCGAAGGCGCTGCCTCCCGTTTCGACGCTGTGCGTTCCCAGTACGAAAAGGCTCCTCAGGTGACCGGCGAACGGCTCTATTACGAAACCATGGAAAGTATCCTCGGCAATGTTGACGAGAAGATCCTCATGGACGGCCAGGCCGCGCAGCGCGCCCTGCCCTACCTTCCCCTGCCCACGCTGGCGGCTCCGGCACAGCTGAAGACGAAACAGCCAGCGCCGAAAAACGGGGCTGACACTCCGCAGACGGAGGTGCAGAAGTAATGCGCAAGAATCCCGCATACATTTTCCTGGCTGTTATCATCGTTCTGCTGATCGGATCTCAGGCCATCTTCACGACGTTCCAGACGGAAAAAGCCATTGTGCTCATGCTCGGCGATCCCAAGAACGAAGTTTACGGCCCCGGACTGCACTTCAAAATCCCCTTCATCGAGAAGGCTGTCTTCTTTGACTCGCGCGTTCTGGATTACACGGCCAGTTCCCGCGAAGCCTTCACCGTGGACAAGAAGGCCATTGTACTCGACAACTACGCCCGCTGGCGTATCGTCGATCCTTTGCAGTTTTACCGCACCATGCGGACCCTTAACGGTGCCCAGGCCCGTCTCGATGACGTGGTTTACTCCCAGCTGCGCGCCATGGTTGGCGCCTATACGCTTTCGGAGGTCGTTTCCACACAGAGGGCTGCCATCATGACCGAAGTTACCAAGAAGGTGAAGGAAATCATGAAGCAGTTCGGTGTGGATGTCATCGACGTCCGTATCAAACGCACAGATCTGCCGCCTGAAAACCTGCGGGCTATTTTCGGACGCATGCGCGCCGAACGTGAACGCCAGGCAAAGCAATACCGTTCGGAAGGTGAGGAAGAGTCAACGCGTATCCGTTCTGACGCGGATCGCCAGCAGGCGATTATCCTCGCTGAAGCCAACCGTGACTCACAGGTCATCCGTGGTGACGCGGACGCGAAGGCCGCTTCCACGTTTGCCCAGTCCTATAACCGGAATCCGGAGTTCTACTCCTTTACCCGCTGGCTGGAGACCATGCGCAACTCCTTCAGCAAAAACACAAAGATGATCCTTTCAAGCGACAGGCCACTCCTCGAAAAGCAAAAGTAGACGCCTTCTACAAACGGCTCTGCCTCTGGTGGCAGAGCCGTTTTTTTGTTTCAGGCAGAATCAGAATCCGGCGGAAATCTGCCCGGTTTGCGGCTGCGGGAATTCTGGGATAAAAAAACCGCAGCTTCTGGTGAAGCTCACCCTGATCGCAAAAAGCACACATCCCGAGCTGAAACGTCACCAGCGGCAGACAGACTAACAACACGGACAGGGCATCATCCGTGGGGCGAGAGAACACCGTTCCTGCTACCGCAGGAATCCCGTTCCCCGTTCCCCGACCCCGGGTTTCCCGCCGCGGGGCGCATGCCACAGCAGGCACAAAACATGCACTTTATTTCTTCCTTTGGCAGAAACCTCGCGGTCTTTTTCTGCGCGTTCCAGCTCTGCCTTTGTTCCGGCTGCACGACGCAGCCTGGGAAAGCCTCACCGGCGTACACAGCGCCATCGTCAGAAGATCCCATCCCCCCGGGAGAAGAAGGCTTCGGCCCAGCAACGGGAACACCGGCTCCCGCCTCTGAAACAGCTTCCGGCCACGCAGAGGGCAACGCCTCCGCGCTCCTGCCCTGCTGGCAGGATCTGCGTTCGCGTCTCGCTGCGGACGGTCTGTCAGGGGAACGTGTCGATGCCCTTCTCGCCACGCTTGGCCCGCTCACGCAGTCTCCCATGGGGCGCAAGATGAAGGCCCTCTATAAAAAGACCTTCTTCCCGACGCCTCCGCCGGCTCACCCGCAGCCGGCCCCTACATATTATAAAGGCGTGGTCACCCAGGCCAATGCCCAGAAATGCCGGGACTTTATCACCCGGAATCAGGCTGCTTTCAGCTCGGCCGAAAAAATCTACGGCGTCCCGTCCTCCGTGGCCGTCTCCCTTCTCTTCGTGGAAACCAGACTGGGAACGGTGCTGGGCGACGTCAAGGAAAACGCCTTCCAGACACTCGCAAGCATGGCTGAAAGCCGCAATGTGCGCGACATACCTGACTGGCTGCACGAAATGCCCGGATATGAACAGCACATGGACTGGTTCAGCCAGACAATGCCCAAGCGCGCGGACTGGGCTTATAAAGAAACCAGAGCCCTTGTAAAATATATGCTTCAGTCCGGCCTCACACCGGACCGCTTCCCGGGTTCCATTTACGGCGCCATAGGCCTGTGCCAGTTCATGCCGTCCAACCTTCCGACATACGGAGCCGATGGCAACGGTGATGGAGTGGTTGACCTCTTCCAGGTTCCGGACGCAGTCATGAGCCTCTCCAACTATCTTTCCAAACACGGCTGGAAGCCGGGCGTGACCAGGGACAAACAGTACAAGTGTCTCCTGGCCTATAACCACGCCGCCATCTACGCCAATACCATTCTCGCCCTTTCCGACCTTGTTTCCGGGAAAACAGCACAGAAGCCCTCCATGTAGGAGAGATACAGCCATGCAGTCACTTTTTACCATTCAGGACATCATCCCCGGGGAAAAAGCCATACACCCTCTTTCCCCTGACCTTCTTGCCGAGGCCCAGAGCCGTCTGGATTCCCTCACGAAACCCCGTGGCAGCCTGGGGCGCCTCGAAGAAATCGCCATGCGCCTTCACGCCATGAGATGCGGCATGGAAGTCAGCCCGGCCCTGGTATTCACAGTGGCAGGCGATCACGGCGTGGCGCGGGAAGGCGTCTCTCCCTTTCCTCAGGAAGTGACCCGCCAGATGGTGGAGAATTTTCTGCATCACGGGGCTGGGATCAACGCGCTCTCAAAGGCAAACGGTCTTGACCTCGTCATTGTCGACGCCGGCTGCAGCGGCGGCCCCTATTCCTCTCCGGAAATCATCAGCATGCGCCTCGGCGACGGAACGGATGACCTGGCGCTCGGACCTGCCATGTCGCCGGAAACCTGTCTGCAGGGCCTGAAAAACGGTGTTTCCCTGGTCAGGAACTTCGCGGATAAAGGGTATCGCTGCTTTGCCATCGGCGAGATGGGTATCGCCAACACCACGCCAGCCTCCGCCCTCTACGCTTTTCTCCTCGGTCTTACGCCGGAAGACGCGGTGGGCCCTGGAACGGGGGCCGGTCCGGAGATGATCGCCCATAAGGCGGAAATCATCCGCAAGGCATTCCGGTCCAACGAGGCCACTCTGGCCCGGCGTCTCCCCGACGGCAGACCTGATCCCGCTGCCGCTCTGACCTGCCTCGGAGGCTTTGAAATCGCCACCATGGCCGGCATTGTTCTGGGAAGCGCCTCCCTCGGCCTGCCGGCACTCGTGGATGGCTTCATCGCCAGTTCCGCTTACGCCTGCGCTGTCCTGCTCTGCCCGGCGGCTGCAGATTACTGTTTTGTCTCCCACGCCTCAGCCGAACCTGCCCACAGGCCAGCTATGGAAAGGCTCGCTGCCATGACACCTCATCCGGAATGGGGACGGCCGCTTCTCAGCCTTGGCATGCGCCTCGGCGAAGGCACCGGCGCCGCGACGGCCTACCCGCTTCTGAAAAGCGCTGCTGCTATCTACACCCAGATGGCCACCTTTGCAGAAGCCAGCGTTTCTGAAAGCGTCAGCTGATGAAAGATCAGGAAAAAGACACTGGAGGCGTGCCACCGCTTCTGGAATTGAGGCAGGTCTCGCGGACCTTTACCGTCCGCGATCATGCCTTCGGCGAAACAAGAAAACTCAGGGCAGTCTCGGACGTTGATCTCAGGCTGAACCGTGGCGACTGCCTGGGGCTAGTGGGGGAGTCCGGCTGCGGCAAATCCACGCTGGGCAGGCTCGCCTGCGGCCTCATCCCACCGACTTCCGGCCAGATCCTCTACAGGGGAACCCCTCTGCCTCCGGCCGGACCGCATTCCTCCGTGGCGGGGAGACTCCAGATGGTTTTTCAGGATCCCTACTCTTCCCTGAATCCACGTCTGAGAGTGGGACGCTCCGTCTCCGAGGGACTGCTGGCCGCATGCTTTTCCAGGGAGCACCCGGAATACACCAGGGAAGCGGTCAGAGATCGCACTGCCGAGATGTTCCGGCTGGTGGGACTTGCAGGCATGGAAAACCGCTATCCCCACGAATTTTCCGGAGGTCAGCGTCAGCGCATCGCTCTTGCCCGTGCGCTCATCACCAATCCCGATCTCGTGGTCTGCGACGAACCTGTTTCCGCACTGGACGCGTCCGTTCAGGCTCAGGTGCTCAACGCCATGCGCGACCTGCATGACCGCTTTGGGCAGAGTCTTCTCTTCATCACCCATAACCTGGCCGTAGTCGGCTTCATGTGCAGCCGCATTCTGGTCATGTATCTCGGCGAAATTGTCGAGGAACTCGGAAGAGATGAACTCGACAGCGCAAGGCACCCCTATACCCAGGCCCTCTTTCAGGCCATGCCGGATCCCACTCGCCTGCATGAGATGGCCGTGCCGCTTGCCGGAGAAATCCCCTCCCCGCTTGATCCTCCGCAGGGGTGTTATTTTCATCCCCGCTGCCCCAGAGCGCAGAAGGTGTGCAGCCTGGAAAAGCCGTGCTGGCACGTTGTCGGCCCGGGACACCGTGTCAAATGCCATTTTGCGGATCAGTAACCTCAATAAACGAAAGAGACCGGAACAGATGCCTGTCCCGGTCTCTTTTATTTGCAGGGGGAAGCCCCGTTAGCGTTCGAAATACGTGTAACCGCGCAGGCCGTCTTCAAACGTCTGCAGGAAGGAGAATCGCTGGCTCGGGGTGATGCGTCCTTCACGCACGGCGCGTTCGGCTGCGCTGCGCAGAGACTCCAGAATATGTCTCGGATCGTACTCCACGTAGGAAAGCACGTCGGCCACGGTGTCGCCTTCCTGCTCGCGCACGAATTCGTAGGATCCATCGTCTTCGATGCGGATGGAAACCACGTTGTTGTCACCGAGCAGATTATGCAGATCACCAAGCGTTTCCTGGTAGGCCCCCACAAGGAAAACACCGAGATAATATTCCTCACCGTCACGCAGCGGGTGCAGTTCAAGAGTCTTTTTCAGCCCCTGCTGATCGATAAAGTGGGACACCTGGCCATCGGAGTCGCAGGTGATATCGGCAATGATGCCCCGGCGGGAAGGATACTCCTTCAGCCTGTGGATAGGCATGATTGGGAACACCTGATCAATGGCCCAGCTGTCCGGGAGGGACTGAAAGATGCTGAAGTTGCCGTAATAAATATCGGCGAGATAGGCATCGATGTCCTGAAGGTCGCGGGGTACGGTTTTGAGTCCTTCTTTTTCTTCGGCAAGCCTCATCATGATAGCCCAGAAAAAACGCTCGGAAAGACAGCGCTGCCGCAGGTTGACCGAGCCTGTCGCGAAGAGCTGGCGCATTTCATCGCGATAGTAAATGGCGTCGTTGAAGCATTCCTGAAGATTGCGGGGTGAAATGGTTTTGTACACCTCGCGGAGGTTCTCCACCGGTTCAGGGGCGTCCTTTGGAAGTTCTTCCGGAATCTGCCCAACTTCAAGGCGGCTCACATCAAGAATATTGAAGAGCAGAATGGAGTAATAAGCTACCGTGGCACGGCCGGATTCCGTGACTATATTCGGATGAGGTACATTTTCCTCATCGAGCGTTGACATTATGGCTTCCACAATGTCGGCGCTGTATTCGTCAATGGTGTAGTTGCGCGATGCAAAATAATTGGTGTGTGAACCATCGTAGTCCACGGCCAGACCGCCGCCAAGATCGAGATAGCCCATGGGAGCTCCCTCCTGGACAAGGCCCACGTAGAAACGGGCGCCTTCCATAGCTCCACGGCGGATGTCGCGGATATTGGAGACCTGGGAACCAAGATGGTAGTGGAGGAGGCGCAGGCAGTCGAGCCTGTCACATTCCTTTAGCCTGTCCACTACATCCACGATTTCTTCGGGCGAGAGGCCAAATACGGAACGTTCGCCGCCGGATTCGGCCCAGTGGCCGCTGGCCTTGGTCGAAAGCTTGCAGCGCACACCGAGGTTCGGGCGCAGTCCAAGGATACGGGCGCGCTCCAGCAGAGTATCAAGCTCACCGGCATTTTCCAGGACGAAGAAGACGTTCAGCCCGATACGCTGGGCCTGCAGTCCGAGATCAATGAATTCGCCGTCCTTATACCCGTTGCAGATGAGACAGGCTTCCGGATCGTGCAGCAGGGATACGGCGGCAATCAGTTCCGCCTTGGACCCCACTTCCAGACCGTGATGATAATTTGATCCGAACTGAGCAATCTCCTCGATGACCTGCTGCTGCTGATTCACCTTTATGGGAAAAACGCCCCTGTAGCTGCCTTTGTAACCGAGGCTCTTAATGGCTTTGCGGAAGGACTCGTGCAGATTGGATATCTGAGTATCCAGTATATTTTCCACGCGCAACAGGCAGGGAAGTTCGTATCCGCGTTCCCGTATGCCGCCGATGATTTCCGGTATCGGCACCCGCGGGCCTTCCGGGCCTTTGGGACAGATCACCACTTCTCCCGCGTCCGAAACATCGAAGAAACCGGCTCCCCAGCTGTGAATGCCGTACAGTTCGGCCGAATCCTCTACACGCCAGGGCTGCAGCGTATGATTTTTCGTCAAATCCTTCCCCCCCAGAAAAACGTAGACTGCCTCCGGACATGACTTCAGGCAGGAGAACCGTCGGTCCGGCGGCGGGCGGAACACATATGTCCGCATCTATAATCGGGTACTGAAATCTCCGCGCAAAAGCCACCGGGCAGACGGCCCGGATGCACGCGGAAGAGCTCTGCCATTGAACTAGGTTTTAGTGTGCTGAAAAAGGACGCATGTCAAGTTCGTTCCAGCTGTGCGCAGGTCCTGTCACACAAATGTCTGAAACAGCCGCAGACTTGCGCTGTTTTCCTCTGTCTGTTACTCCCAACTGAGGTATGGCGGGGCCCGCGGCGAAGCGGGGCCGCTCCCGCCCGGTGCCGGGGGCGCCCGCTCCCGCCTTCTGCGGAGCCTTCAACGCCTCCGCGCCCAACCTCAGGAGGGTTTGTATGGATTTGCTTTCCCTTCACCAAACGGTAATCATCGGCCCGGACCAAAACAGGCTACTCTGATTTTCGACATGACTCGTCGATAATGGCGTGGAACTCGTCTCCACCGGCGGCACCATGAAATGTCTCAAAGAAGGCGGCCTTCCGGTAAAGGCTGTGAGTGACGTCACCGGTTTCCCCGAAATTCTCGGAGGACGCGTCAAAACCCTGCACCCCATGATTCACGGCGGCATTCTGTGCAACAAGGATCTGCCGGAACAGCTCGAGACCGTGAAAAAAATGGGTATTACCCCAGTGGATCTCGTCTGCGTCAACCTTTACAATTTTGCCGGCGCCGTCAGCCGTCACCTTTCTCTTGAGCAGGCGGTTGAGGAAATCGACATCGGCGGTCCCTGCATGCTCCGCGCCGCGGCCAAGAACTATCATTCCGTCCTCGTTGTACCAGGTGTTGAATGGTATGAACCTGCCATGGAAGACCTCAAAGAGCACAACATGTGCTCTTCCCTTGAATTCAGGCAGCTCATGGCTTCCCGCACCTTCGATGCCACTTCCCGCTACGACGCTCTGATTACGTCCTACATCAGGCCTTAGGGGGCAGAGCTATTTCTCACATTGACGGAAATCTGCAGGGACTGAAGCCCAACCAGCTCAAAGCCCTTGACCGGCTGTCCAAGCGCAAGTTCCCTGAACATGAAGTGTATACCGTAGAGCAGGCGAGAGAAATCTCCCTGCTCTCGCGGTCTCTGGGCCGTCAGATTGGCCTGCTCATAGACCGCCGCGGGCGTGTGGACATGGTCATCGTGGGCAAACCGGACAGCATCTACATCCCCGAACTGCCACATTCCCGTACCGGCGCCACGCGGCTGCGCGGTCTGCGCCTCCTGCACACGCACCTCACGCCCGATCTGCTCAGCGAGGAAGATCTCATGGATATGCTCTTCCTGCGCCTCGACTGCGTGATCGCCCTGACCGTGAATCCACTCGGCGACCCGGTACAGTGGCAGGGAGGACATCTCATGCCCCCGAAGGCATCGAAGCCCTACATGCTTGATGCTCCGAAGCCCTGGGATCAGACGGAAACGGATCTCATGGGAACGGCTCTGGCCCTGGAAGAGGAACTCAGCCGCCAGGACAGCACACGTGAGTCTCAGGCCCGGGCACGCGCCGTGGTCGTCTCCGTGTCTCCCGAACCCAGAACCATACAGGAACGGAACCTGGATGAGCTTTCGGAACTCTGCAGCACGGCCGGCATTGCGGTCTGCGGGCGCATGATTCAGCGCGTGCGCCAGGTCAACCCGAAGCTCATACTCGGCCGCGGCAAAATGGCCGAGCTCGAGGTTACGGCTCTCATGGGCAATGCCGATACCCTCGTTTTCGATGGGGAGCTCTCGCCCTCCCAGCTTCACAACCTGGCCGATGTCACGGAGCGCAAGGTCATCGACCGCACACAGCTTATTCTGGACATTTTCGCAGAGCACGCTGTCAGCAAAGCCGGCAAGCTGCAGGTGGAACTGGCTCAGCTCAAATACGCCATGCCGCGGCTCTCCGGGAAAAACCGCTCCATGGACCGCCTGCTTGGAGGCATCGGCGGAAAGGGCCTCGGCGAGACCAAGCTGGAGCTGGACAGGCGGCGTTTCCGCGAACGCATGGCCCGTCTCAACAGGGAGCTGCGCGATCTGCGCAGGCAGCGCTCCTTCACGCGCACCAACCGTTCGCGCAGCGGCGTCCCTCTGGCCGCCCTCGTCGGCTACACCAACGCAGGGAAATCCACGCTGCTGAACACCATGACACAGTCGCATGTACTCACGGCCAACAAGCTTTTCGCCACCCTGGACACAACCACGCGCCGCATGCGCTTTCCCCAGGAAAAGGAACTTATCGTGGCCGACACGGTAGGCTTTATCCGCAACCTGCCGAAGGAGCTCATGGAAGCTTTTCAGGCTACTCTTGAGGAACTGGAAGCCGCAGATCTTCTTGTTCACGTGGCCGACGCTTCACAGAGCGGACTGCTGCAGCAGATTGAGGCCGTGGAAAATACGCTTCATGAACTCGGACTGGAACGCATTCCGAGAATTCTCGTGCTGAACAAATGGGATCTTCTCGGCACGGCCCAGAGAGCGGCGCTCGGTGACATGCTCCCCGACGCCCTTCATGTTTCTGCAGCGACAGGAAAAGGCCTCGACAATCTTCTCTCAGCCATTGAACGCTGCCTGCTCCAGGGGGCTGAACCGGTGGACAAAGACCAGGATCACGCTTTTGACAGCTTTCCCGACGTCACGGCGCCCATCCAGTGAACAAAAAGGCGGCCATCCCCTGACGAGGGAACGGCCGCCTTTTTTACTGACAAAAGAACTTAGGCCTTCGCCTTGGCCTCAACTTCCTTCTTAAATTCATCCTGCACTTCAAAACCGCCTTCCTCCGCCTTCTTCAGGGCTTCGGCGGCTTCCTGGAAGCGCTCCTGTTCAAAAAGAGCAAGAGCAAGATTGTTCCAGGCCGGGGCAAAGGCAGGTTCGTCCTTGAGCAGCTCACGGCAGGCTTTTTCGCTCTCCTGGTAATCGCCTTTCATGAAATGGGCTGTGGCAAGCTCGTTGCGGGCCTGTATGAATTTGGGATCCCATTTGAGAGCCTTGGAAAGATGAGCCAGGGCCTTGTCGGGATCGCGGCGCTGCAGATGCACGAAAGCGATGTTGCTCTCGGCGATGGCAAACTTGGGGCGGCAGGAGGAAGCCTCCTCATTGTAGCGCAGACAGCCCTCGAGGTCGCCGCGCTGCAGGCAGATGCCGCCAAGCTGAACCATGGCTTCAGCCATGTGCACGGACTCGCGCAGGGCTTCGCGGAACTCGGACTCAGCGCCCACGAAGTCGCGTTTGGAAAGCAGGGCAAGACCAAGGTTATAATGATGGGAGGCGCAACGGCCATCGGTGTCGGCTATGGCAGCTTTCAAATCTTTAATATATTCGTCGATGTTGTCGTACTTTTCTTTCATGTCGTTCTCCTGTGCCCGCTTTCCGGCGGGATCCTTTAGTCGGCTTTAGGCATCTGCGGAATAGTCTGCACCATGTGCCCCTCCCGTTTAAGGAGGTCGGCGTACCAGAGGCAGAAATCAAAGGTCCCCAGCATGGTCTCGTCGTGATTGATAATCCCAAGGGCAGCCTTGAGAGCCCCCTGGGCATACTCATTGCTGTACTTATCGGAGTTGGCCATGGCCTGCAGGAATTCACGCACGAGCTGCTGCGTCGTGCGCTTGGTCACGTCCTGGCGGATATCAAGAGGATCGTTGGGTTTCTGGAAGGGATCCCACTTGTCGTACCCGATGCGGTCGACCCATTTGCGGCCTCTGGGCTTCAGACTCTCATACATCTGACGCTTACTGGCTTCTTCCTCGGGAGTCAGTTCCTGCGGCTGACCGTCGCGGAACATGGAAGCATGCATATCAGAAAGGAAATTGGACATTTCAACTCCTCGGAATCCTGCCCGCCCTTCTAATCCTCAGGCTTGGCCGGCCCTATGCCCAGGAAGGATTCATCAAAATTCGTCAGAAGAGCCATGGACAGCGGCATATATACTTCGTGAAGCTTGTCAAAGCGGCTCTGAACCCCTCTTTCAATGGCAAGGCTCATATCCTGAAGGGCTTTCTGGATCTTGTCGAGTTTGACCGTGGGATATTTCATTCCTTCCTTGAATCCGGAAAAACCACAGACATGCCCCTGATTGCCGATCACCGTGGGAATGCCGTAGAGGCGGCAGGTTATCGGACGGGCATCGTAGAGTTCGCAGAGTCCGTCATCGCCAAGGAGAGGGCAGCGCATGCGCATGGTGGCGGCATCGTTCATGATAGTCATGGTATCGATGCCCTTCTTTTCCTCATGGAAGAGATCTCTCTTCATACGCGTGAGTTGGCGATCCGCCCTGTCGGCCCGGGTAAGGATTTCCGAACGCTTCGGGCCGTAGTCAAAAGCCTTTATGAAGGCGTGATTGATATACATGGCCTCCACGAGAGAGAGATCAAAAAGGGCATTGCAGCAGTCGCTGCAGCCTTTATGGCAGGTCACGCATTCAGGTCCCTGGCTTTTTGCCACCTGGGCGAAGATAAGGTCTGCCTGATCGCGGAGGCGTTCATACGCTGAAAAAATGGACGAAAGATCTGGAATCATAGTGTCATTACCTTAGCGGGAATGGGAGAAAACTGAAAAAAGGCCTTCTGGCAAAAAGTGCCGCCAGACGCTTTGAAAACGCCGGACGGCACTTCTCTAAAAAAAGGGGAGATCCCCTCTCAACTAATTTTCAGTGATGGTGATGGCGCTCTGCTGGCAGACTTCCACGCAGGATTCACAGCCGAGGCATTCCTCAGCGTTCACTGGGTTGGATTTGCCGTCCTGAAGTTCGTAAACTTCAGCGGGGCAGACATCGACACATTCGCCGCAACCGACGCACTTGTCCTGATCGACAGTCGGAGTGTAAGCCATAGTTTGTTCCTCCTAAGGTATTGACACCTTACCTGTTTTTGACGGCTGAAACCGTTTCATCTGTAGTACATACCAAGTATGCCTGTGTCAAGCAAAGCCTGAAAGCACAGGCATTCCTACCATGCCTCCTGAGAGGCGGAAATTTCCGGAAATATTGGGTGTTGCTTCACATTCTCACTGCAGCCTGATGGGGGCGTAATACGCCTGACGGCCGCGTCCGATGACCAGAAGGACCTGGTTCGAAAGGCGCTCATTGCGAAAGGCCTGAATCATGTCTTCTTCCATGCTCACCTCAACCCCGTTCACGGACTCGATGACATCGCCCTTGCGCAGGTACCGGGCCGGACCGTTGGGATCCACCCTGCTCACAAAAAGGATTGCCCTGTGCTCTTCCACGTCCAGCCCCCAGCGATCCCGCATGAGATCTCGGGCCATAGCGTCGGTGAAGGCCTGGGGAATGATTTCAATACGCGTTGGCTTTCCGCCATCCTGCTGACGGCACAGATCGATGCTCAGCTTCGCTCCTTCCACCTGATTGCGGAGCAGATTGAGATAATCGCGCCGGTCACTGAGAGGCGTGCCATTGATAGACTGGATGGTATCGCCCGGCTCGATGCCGGCCGCAGCCGCCGGCGTGTTTTTATAGACACCGGTGACGAGCACCCCCTGGCTGGCGTTCAGCCCCATCGCCATGGCATAACGCTGGTCGATATCGCCCACCTGCAAACCGAGCCAGATGGGAGACATGCGGGCTTTGCCGAGAAGACTGTCCATGACGCGGCGGGCCTTGTTGATGGGAATAGCAAAGCCGATGCCCCAGCCTTTGCCATAGACGGCCGTGTTGATGCCGATGAGGGCCCCGTCCAGGTTGATGAGCGGTCCGCCGGAATTGCCGGGATTGATGGCCGCGTCTGTCTGGATAAGATCAGTGTACAGACCGCTGTCGCTGTGAATGCTGCGGCCCACGGCTGAAACCACGCCAGTGGTCACCGTGTGACGGAAACCGAAGGGATTGCCGATGGCGATGACCGTCTCTCCGGGCATGATGTCGGACGAATCGCCCAGAGGAAGTTCAGGAAGGTTTTTTGCTCCTTCAAGCTTGAGCACCGCAATATCAAAATCGGAATCCGCGCCGCGCAGGGTGGCCTTGAACTCGCGCCCGTCATTGAGACGCACGACGATATCCGTACCGCCCTGGACAACGTGAGCATTGGTCAGCACTAAAGCTCTCGCTCCATCCACAATAACGCCGGAACCGAGGCTCACCCGCTTGCGCTGTGCCGGCATTCCGTCAAAACCGCCGAGAAATTCCTCCAGGGGAGAATACCGCCGCCCTTCCACACCGGTACTCGTGATGTTCACGACAGCCGGAGAAGCCTTGGCAACGGCACGCACCACAGGCGTACGCCGCTCTTCACTGACGCCAGCCGGCACCCCCCCGTCAGCCGCAGCCGCGGATACGGAAGCGCAGACCAGGAGGGAGCAGCAAAAAACAGCATGAACAAACAGTTTTTTCAGCACGGAATGCCTCTCCTTTTCATCAATGGTAAAATCAGCATTACGGCGCTGATCGTCAAGGGCCTGGAAAAAGTTTCCCTGAAGAGACCGGTCTGGGGAGGAGAAGACGGATACCGCTGTCAGCCTGCAATGCCAATCAGGGCAAGTTTTGCCCTGATTTCCGGCAGCAGCCTCACAGGTTTCATATGAGACGCGTGCTCTCCAAGGGTTTTTTCCATCCAGATAACGTCGTACCAGCGCCCGAATTTGTAACCACAGCTGCGAAAACGGCCAGCAAAGGTGTAGCCGTGGGATTCGTGAAAAGCCGGACTGTCCCCAGGCACGCGGCTGTCCCCGTCCGGCTCAGACGTGATGCATGCGTGCAGATTGACAACCCCCTGGAGACGAAGCACAGCTTCAAGCTTTTCGTAGAGAAGCCATCCGAGTCCATGGTGCCGCTCGTCCATCCTGAGGTAGATGGACGTTTCAACATCCCAGTCGTACGCGGCGCGCTCCTTGAACCGGGAAGCGTAGGCGTATCCGGCTATGCGCCCGTGCTGTTCGGCGACGAGATAGGGATACCTCTCCTCAACGGACAGAATGCGCCTCTGAAACTCTTCCTCGGAAGGAGGAGTATACTCAAAGGTTATAGCGGTATCCCGGACATACGGCGCGTAAATCTCCAGAAGCGCAGCGGCATCGTCAGGGCGGGCCAGCCTGATCAGGCAGTCATTATTGTCTCTCATGCACTCTCCTTTGGGAAGACGAAACTCTTCCGAACCGGAATGGTTTTCTGTTTTCTTCTCACAAGTCAAGAAGGGGGAACAGCCTGCGGCAGCCTCTGTTCCTTGCCAATGGGGGCGTAAAATGGCATTTACTTCTCCATGCAGAACATCACTTCCACCCTTTCGGGGAAAGGCCAGGAATCCCCCTGTATCTTCTCCCCCCTCGCGACCACGCCGGAGCTGCTGTTTCCCCACAGGCAGGCCTTCATCCCCAGCGAACAGGAATGCCACGACCTGTGGGACAAGTATGAAATGCTGGACAATATCCGCGCCCACTGCACCCTTGTGGCGCGCGTCGCCACGGCTGTGGCTGGCA
>OBHX01001933.1_pt1 | contig 16879 bp, 13 predicted proteins | sample 1519331 | NCBI WGS metagenome assembly OBHX01 (sample SAMEA2602897, study PRJEB22501) | metagenome
AACTTTTTCAGTTTTGTGTTCTTACATTGTTTAATTTACAAGGTACACGCCGCTGTGCCTCTCGGCGACAGCTTGTTTATACTACCACACGCGGCTTCGCTTGTCAAGAACTTTTTTCAACTTTCTTTCGGAAGCTTCGTTCGTTCGTGACGCACAACCCCTCGCGTGTTTGATAATATAGCACTTCCTGTTGCCATTTGTCAATACTCTTTTTAAACTTTTTAACGTTATTTTTTCGTCCCGCTATATGTAGTGGGGACGCGCTGCCGCATCCCCTATTTTGCGCTGTTTCCGGACACTTAGGAGCAGAACCTGTGCTTCCCGATGACCGTGATGAGCGGCCGCGACCAGATCCACGAGCTGGTGGCCGTGGACGGATTGAAATAATAGATCGCGCCGCCGGAGGGATCGACGCCATTGAGTGCATCGCGCGCGGCGCGGTAGGCGCTCTCCGCGACCGGCTGATTGAACTGCCCATCCGTGATGCACGTGAACGCGCCGCTCTGATAGATGACGCCGGAGAGCGTATTCGGAAACGACGGGTGCTTGATGCGGTTGAGAACGACGGCGCCGACGGCCACCTGGCCGGAGTACGGCTCGCCGCGGGCCTCCGCCGAGATCAGGCGCGCGAGCAGATCGACCTGCGAACTGGACGCGCCGCCGGAACCGCCGGAATTGCTGGAATTGCCTCCGCCCGCGGACAGTCCCATGGCCGCCAGCGTCTGGTCGCCGGCCTTGCCGTCGACCGTGAGGCCGTTTTTCTGCTGGAATGCGCGCACGGCGCGCTCGGTGCCGCTGCCGTAGATGCCGTCCACGGTACCGGTATAGTAGCCCCAACTTTTGAGCTTCGTCTGGATCTGCGTGACTACGGCGCCGCTGGAGCCTTTTTTGTACGAGGCCGCCTCGACAGCCGGGACAAGCGCAACGAGCACCATGCTCACCGAGAGCAGTACCGCGAGTGCGAGACACAAGCGTTTGGATCGTTTCTGCATATACAAAACTCCTTCGCAGACGTTTGGTTCTAGTCTGCGAAGGAGCGTGTTTCTTATGCAGGCAAATTTGAAAAATCAGCTTTTGCGCGACTTGACATCCGCCTGCAGGCGCGCGATGAAGTCCGAAAGGCCCTCAACGCTCTGCTCGCCGGAGAGGGTGCGCACGGAGATGGTGTCGTTTTCCGCTTCCTTATCGCCGAGGACGAGCATATACGGGATCTTCTGGCTCTGCGCCTCGCGGATCTTGTAGCCGATCTTCTCGTTGCGCAGGTCGGTCTCGACGCGCAGGCCAGCCTTCTCCAGACGGTCGGCAACGTGCTTGGCGTAGTTGTTCGGGCGGTCGGTGATGGGCATGCCCTTGACCTGCACGGGCGCGAGCCACAGCGGGAACGCGCCGGCGTAGTGCTCGGTGAGGATACCGATGAAACGCTCGATGGAGCCGAAGCACACGCGGTGGATCATGACGGGGCGGTGCTTCTCGCCATCAGCGCCGACATACTCAAGGTCAAAGCGCTCGGGCATCTGCATATCCAGCTGGATCGTGCCGCACTGCCAGGTGCGGCCGAGGCTGTCTTCCAGATGGAAGTCGATCTTCGGGCCGTAGAACGCGCCGTCGCCATCGTTGATGACATAGGGCTTGCCAAGCTCGTTGAGCGCGGAGACGAGGCCGTTTGTCGCAGCCTCCCACTGCTCGTCCGTGCCGATGTGATCCTCCGGCATCGTGGACAGCTCCATGTGGTACTTGAAGCCGAAGAGCGAGTACACGTCGTCGATGAGCTTGGCCACGCCCTTGATCTCGTCCTTGACCTGATCGGGCGTCATGAAGATGTGCGCATCGTCCTGCGTGAAGCAGCGGACGCGGAACAGGCCGTGCAGCGCGCCGGACAGCTCGTGACGGTGCACGATGCCGAGCTCGCCGACACGCAGCGGCAGGTCGCGGTAGGAGTGCGGCTGGGACTTATAGACCAGCATACCGCCAGGGCAGTTCATCGGCTTGAGCGCGAACGGCACATCGTCGATGACGGTCGTATACATATTATCTTTATAGTGATCCCAGTGGCCGCTGCGGTGCCAGAGATCCTGGTTGAGCATGATCGGCGTCGAGATCTCGACATAGCCGGCCTTCTTATGGATCTCGCGCCAGTAGTCGATGAGCTGGTTTTTGAGCACCATGCCGTTGGGCAGGAAGAACGGGAAGCCCGGGCCCTCGTCCATGAACGTGAACAGGCCGAGCTCCTTGCCGAGCTTGCGGTGGTCGCGCTTCTTGGCCTCTTCGATGCGGGCCAGATACGCATCGAGCTCCTCCTTCTTCGGGAAGCAGGTGCCGTAAATGCGCTGGAGCATCTTGCGGTTGCTGTCGCCGCGCCAGTAGGCGCCGGTGACGCTCGTGAGCTTGATGGCATTGCCCTTGACGCGGCCGGTGGAGTCCAGATGCGGGCCGGCGCAGAGGTCAACGAATTCGCCCTGACGGTAGAAAGAGATGACGGCATCCTCCGGCAGGTCGTTGATGAGCTCGACCTTGTACGGCTCATCGCGCTCCTCCATGAACTTCAGCGCTTCGGCGCGCGGGAGCTCAAAGCGCTCGAGACGCAGCTTTTCCTTGCAGATCTTGCGCATCTCGGCCTCGAGCTTTTCGAGCACCTCGGGCGTGAACGGCTGGGGGCTGTCAAAATCGTAATAGAAACCGTCCTCGATGGCCGGGCCGATGGCCAGCTTCACCTCGGGGTACAGGCGCTTCATGGCCTGGGCGAGAATGTGGCTGGTGGTGTGACGGTAGGTATCTCTGTAGGTCTTGTTTTCAAAGGTGTACTGATCGTCCATAATGTCTCCTCCTAAACTAAAAACACCCCTGCGCCTCGCGGCACAGGGGTGCTGAAATCACACGGTTCCACCCTGAGTTTCCCTCAGTTGGCGCTGTAACGCGCGCCGCACGGGTCGCCTTACTGTAAGGTTCGGGCGATCGGCTCGGGGGAGGTCTGCGCCGGAGGGGTGCCGCAGGCGGCTCACAGCCTATGACCGCCATTCTCTGTCCGGCCTCGCTCGGGTGCAAGTCCCGTCATTGCCTTTTGAACGGGATCATCGTAACACCGACTGTTATCCCCTGTCAAGCACAATTTCATACGAAATCCGGCCGGAAATGCCGCCGTTTGTGCATGAAACGCTGCACGGATCGCTTGCCAAATGCAGACAGTCCGTGCTATACTGAATCTGGAAGTCCGACCGATAACAGAAAGGAGCGCACCACCATGACCATAGGCGACAAATGCCCCTACTGCGGCAGGGAATTGCTCTCCGGCTATCTGCAGAGCGCGCGGCAGATCATCTGGAGTCAGGAGGAAAAGTCCATATCCTTTCGCGCGGACGAGGACGGCGATCTCGTGGTGAGCCACGGGATCTGGGAAGGCAGCTTTGCCGATTGTCGATACTGCGCCGACTGCGGCATTTTCCTGCTGGAGCGCCCCGCGCAGCCGCCGAAATTCGGCGAGCGCCTGCGCGGGAAATTCGGCCGCCTGCGCGGCGGCGACACAACGGAATAAGAAAAGACCGCACGCGGCGTTTTGCCGCGTGCGGTTCGTCGTTTTCCAGAAAGATCAGACGTTGAAGCGGAAGAGCGTCACGTCGCCGTCGTGCATGACATAGTCCTTGCCCTCGGAGCGGACGAGGCCTTTCTCCTTGGCGACGGCCATGCTGCCGCAGGCTTTCAGGTCGTCGAACGCGACGATCTCAGCGCGGATGAAGCCGCGCTCGAAGTCCGAGTGGATCTTGCCGGCGGCCTGCGGCGCCTTCGTGCCGCGCGTGATCGTCCAGGCGCGGCACTCATCGCTGCCGCACGTCAGGAACGAAATGAGCCCCAGCAGGCTGTACGAACACTGGATGAGCCGGTCGAGACCGGACTCTTCGATGCCGAGCTCCTCGAGGAACATGGCGCGCTCGTCGGGCTCGAGCTCGCCGATCTCCTGCTCGACCTTCGCGCAGATGGGCAGCACCTGCGCGCCCTGAGACGCAGCCAGATCGCGCACCTGCTGATAGTACTTGCAATCTTCATACCCGGCGGCGAATGTATTTTCGTCGAGGTTGGCGGCGTAAATGACGGGCTTGATGCTCAGCAGGTCGCTCGTCTCGAGCAGGGCACGATCCTCGTCGCTGCAGTCATAGGTGCGGGCGCTCTTGCCGTCGTTGAGATGCTCGAGCAGGCCGCGGAACACATCCGCCTCGTGCAGGCAGGCCTTGTCGCCGCTCTTGCCGGCCTTGGCCGCCTTGTCGATGCGGCGCTGGACCATCTCGATGTCCGCCATGATGAGCTCGAGGTCGATGATCTCAATGTCGCGCAGCGGGTCGGTCGAACCCTCGACGTGCATGACGTTTTCATCGTCAAAGCAGCGCACGACGTGCACGATCGCATCCGTGGCGCGGATGTTGGACAAAAACTTGTTGCCGAGGCCCTCGCCCTTGGACGCGCCCTTGACGAGGCCGGCGATGTCGACAAACTCGATCACCGCAGGGGTCTTTTTCTTTGGCTGATACATCTCAGCCAGATAATCCAGCCGCGCATCCGGCACGGAGACCATGCCGACGTTCGGGTTGATGGTGCAGAACGCATAGTTGGCGACTTCCGCGCCCGCGTTCGTAATGGCGTTGAACAGCGTGGACTTGCCGACGTTCGGCAGGCCGACGATACCGAGTTTCATAGATCCGAGCATCTCCTTCGTTTCCCAGCCGCGGCCGCGGCTGACATAGCAGTTTATTATAGCATGGGTGCCCGGGCATTTCAAGCCGTCACTTGACCGGGTGATAGTTGTCCGGGTCGAGATACTGTGCCGCCATGCGCACGTACCAGTCCTTCGTCCCGCGCCAGTCGGTGCGGTCTTTGTCGGTCAGCTCGCGCATCGGCTTTGCGGGCACGCCCGCGACGAGCGTCTCCGGCGGAATGATCTTGCCCTGCGGCACGAGCGCCGACTCGGCCACGATGCTGCCCGCGCCGATCTCGCTGCAGAGGCTGAGCACCGCGCCCATGCCGATGCTGGCCTCCGGCCCGATCACACGCGCGTGGATGATCGCGCCGTGGCCGATGGTCACGCGGCGCGAAATGGTCACGACGGGATCTTCCCCGCCGGTGTGGATGATGACGCCGTCCTCGACCGCGACCTCCTCCTCGAGGACGATGCGCGAGGCGTCGGCGCGGATGACGGCATAAGGGCCGATATAGCAGCGCGGGCCGACAATCACATCGCCGATGAGCTCCGCGCTCGCACTGACGAACGCTGTCGGGTCGACCTGCGGGGCTTTCCCGCCAAAGGTATAGAGCATAATGGTCTCTCCATTCAAATAAAAGATGTATGATTTTATCATGCACAGCCGCCGGATGCAAGCACAACGCCCGGGCAGGTGGAACCTGCCCGGGCAAACGTATTTGGATCGCAATTACAGACTGCGTGCCGCCTCGTAGCCATCCCAGATGGCGCCGAAGATGTTGCGCACACGGCGGCCGTCGCCGAGCGCGAGCACGGTCTCATAGTCATCGCGGATCGCGTCAAAGAGCGCATGGTTGGCCTCCATGCCGACCGCTGTGATGACCGTGTCACCCTCCGCCAGCGCGGGCACGCCCTCGACCTCGTAATAAACGCCCTTGGCATCGACGGATTCCAGCGCCGCGCCCTCGACGATGTGCACGCCGTGGAACACGAGCAGGTCGCGCAGCATGAGCTCATTCATGGCCGGCAGCTTGGCCGAGCGCAGGAGCTTGCGCCGGGCGAGCAGCGTGACGGTGTGGCCGTTTTGCACCAGGTGCAGCGCCAGTTCGCAGGCGACGAGTCCCGCGCCGATGATGACGACCGACTTGCCGGCTTTCGCCTTGCCCTCGAGCACGTCGAGCGCGCTGACCACATTGTCTCCGTCCGCACCGGGCAATGCCAGCGTTCTGGGCGTGCTGCCCTCGGCGACGAACACCGTCTGCGGCTTGAGGGAATCGAGCAGCGCCTTATCCGCGCGTGTATTCAGGCGCACGTCCACGCCCAGATGCGCAAGCGTGGCGGCATACCAGGCAACAAGATCACGATCCGCCTGCTTGAAGTGCGGCACACCGGCCGGCTTGAGCGCGCCGCCGAGGGCATCGCTCGCTTCGAGCAGCGTGACATCATGGCCGCGCAGCGCGCTCACGCGCGCCGCCTCCAGGCCGGCAGGCCCGCCGCCGACAACGACCACGCGCTTTTTCTCCGCTACGGGCGTGATGCCGACGAGCCGCTCGCGCGCGCACTCGGGGTTGACCGCGCAGGAGCCGACCGCGCCGTCAAACGCGCGGCCGAAGCAGCCCTCGTGGCAGCACAGGCACGGACGGATGAGCGCGAGCTCGTCGTTGCGCACCTTGCGGACGTAGTCAGGCTCGGCCAGGAGCGGACGCGCCAGACCGATCATGTCGCAGCGGCCGTCTCGCAGCGCCTGCGCCGCCAGATCCGGATCGTCCATGCGTCCGGCAGCCAGCACCGGCACGTCCACGACCTGCTTGACCTGCTCGGCAAACGGCAGATAGACGCCCTTGTCAAAGTACATCGGCGGATGCGCCCAGTACCAGCTATCGTAGGTGCCGGCATCGACATCGAGCGCGTCGTAGCCCGCATCGACCAGGATCCTGGCCGCCTGCAGGCCCTCGTCCGTATCGCGGCCGAGCTCGGTGAACGTCTCACCCGGCACCGCGCCCTGACGCAGATCCTTGATATAGCTCTTGAGCGAAAAGCGCAGGATGACCGGGAAATCCTCGCCGCAGTACTGCTTGATCTTCTGCACGATCTCGATGGCGAAGCGCAGGCGGCCGTTGAGATCGCCGCCGTACTTGTCCGTGCGCTTGTTGAACAGCGACATGGCAAAGCAGTCGAGCAGATAGCCCTCGTGCACGGCATGCACCTCAACGCCGTCATATCCGCACTTTTTGGCGATAGCAGCCGACACACCGAACTGCTCCACGAGCCGCTCGACCTCCTCCGTCGTCAGCTCGCGGCACTCGATGCGCGGGTTCCAGCGGTTGCTGATCGTACTCGGCGCGACAAACTTGCGGTCATGGATCATGGCGGGCATGGCGCTGCGGCCAAGGCCGGCCGTGAGCTGCACGAAGATCTTGGTGTCAAAGGCGTGCACGCGGTCGGTCAGCTCGCGCGCGGCCTTGATGTATTTCCCGGGGCAGATCGTCGGGCACGGGAAAGAACCGGGGCTGTGGACCTCAATGTTGTTGTCCACCCAGTTGGCGCCCGTGATGATCAGGCCGACGCCGCCGGCGGCGCGGCGGACGAAATAGTCCACGGCGTCCGGCAGGTAAGCACCGTCCTCATCGTTGTGCGTGACGGTGCCCATGGCGGCCATGAAGTAGCGGTTTTTAATGCGCGTATTGCGGATCGAAAACGGTGTAAACAGCGGTTCGTATGCGAGGTTCATGTGGTTTCCTCCTCTGGTTCGGGTTGTGTATCAAATTGCGCGGCGCACTCCGGTGACAGTTGTCCCCAGGCGACTGCCTCCTGTGCGAGCGCGCAGCGAAAGCGCGGATGCGCGATGCGGATCATGGCGCAGATGCGCGTCTCCAGCGGTTGATTGTGCAGATCGGCCGCGCCCCACTCCGTGACGATGTACATGACATCGCTGCGCGGCGTCGTGACGACTGCACCGGACGGAAGATGCGCGCGAATGTTGGACGTGAGCGTCCCGTCGGGCGCTTCGTGCGTGGAATGCAGGCACAGAAAACTCCGTCCGCCGACAGAACGCGCCGCGGCGCGGACAAAATCGAGCTGACCGCCGACGCCGGAATACTGCCGGCCGTCAATGGCCTCGGCGCAGACCTGCCCGGTCAGATCGGCCATCAGGCAGCCGTTGACCGAGATAAGCCCCGGCTGCTGCGCGGCACGGAACGGATCGTTGAGCACGTCCACCGGGATCATGCGGATGTGCGCGAGCGCAAAATCATCCAGATGCCCCGCCGCGTCGAGCACGATGGACGCCTCGACCCGATCGAGATCGACCGCGCCGCTGGCCATCAGGCGCAGCTGCGCCTGTGTGAGCACCTCCGTGTAAATCCCGAGCCGTTTGCGTCCATGCAGCCCGTAGGCGACGGCGTTGGGAATGCCGCCGATGCCGACCTGCAGCGTATCGCCGTCCCGGACGAGCGGCAGGATGTGCGCGGCAATGCGCGCATCGAGTGCATCGGGCGCTTTATAATGATAGGTATTGAGCGGATGATCCGCGCGGCAGAGCGCCGTAACCTCCGAGACATGGATGCGATGGTGCTCGCCGCGGGTGCGCTGCTGAAAGGCGTTGACCTGATAGATGCGCTTTTCGACCTGTGTATCGAGCGAACTCCAGGCCGTGCCGCGCGGGCCGTAATACAGATACCCGTCCGCATCCGGCTCGGACACCTCGAGCATCAGCGTATTGACACGGTAGACCTCGCGCGCTGCGCGCACGGTCTGGTGAAACTGCACGGAGTTTTCGTGCAGGCCGCCGCGCTGCTGAAACTTGCGGTCGGCGCGGCCGAGAAACAGGGAGTGATACGGCGTGCGCGCAAAGCAGACCGGGTCGGACAGGGCGCGGCTCTCCGTGCCGTTGACGACGGTCACGACCGGGATGCCGCGCAGCTCCGCGCGGTCGCTCACCGCGTCGATCAGCACGGCCGGGAAGCTACCGGCGCCGCCGGCAAAGATGCGGTCGCCGGGCGCGATCAGCGCCGCCGCCTGCTCCGGCGTGCAGAGCCTGCGCGCATAGATCTCACGCCAATCCATCGTGCTCACGCCTCCCGCGGTGCAACGGGAAAGAAATGATTCGGATCCAGGTACGCCGCCGTGAGCCGGACATACCAGTCCTTCGTGGCCTGCCAGCTCTCGCGGTCCGCCTGCGTGAGCGGGCGCAGAGGCTTGGCCGGGATGCCGGCAACGAGCGTCTCCGGCGGAACGGACTTGCCCTGCGGCACGAGCGCGGACTCCGCCACGACGCTGCCGGCACCGATCGCACACCCAAGGCTGAGCACCGCGCCCATGCCGATGCTGGCCTCCGGGCCGAGATAGCGCGCATGGACGATCGCCCCGTGACCGATGGTCACACGCCGGGACAGCAGGCAGCGCTTGTCCGCCCCGCCGGCATGGATGATGACGCCGTCTTCCACCGCGACCTCCTCCTCGAGAATGATCTCGGCGGCATCGCCGCGGATCACGGCGCCGGGACCGATATAGCACCGCGGGCCAACCGTCACATCGCCGATGAGCTCGGCGCTGGTGCTGACAAACGCCGTGGGATCGACGCGCGGGCATTTTCCATGAAACGAATAGAACATGATCGGATCTCCATTTCTGATAATAAGGGGGGAGCGACCCGGCCCGGGGGCCGAGCCGCTCCAAAGAAAAAAGAAGGGAATGGGGGGATTACCAAAGTCAGGCGAACTTTGCGATGGTCGCCTCGCACTCGTGCATCATCTGGCCGATGATGGTCTGCACGGGCAGCACATCGTGGATCAGGCCGGACGTCTGGCCGCAGCAGATGACGCCGCAGTTTTCCACGTCCGCGTTCTCGAAGAACATCTTGCAGGCCGTCTTGCCGGCCATATCCTCGGCCACATCCTTGAATTCGCAGCCGGCCTGCTCCTTGGCAAAGACGCGCTTGGCGACTTCGCTCTTATACATGCGCGTGGAGTTCTGGAACGAGCGCAGAAGCAGGATCGTCTCCATCTCGTTGGCGTGCTCGACGAGGTAGTTTTTCACGGCCGGGAGCACGGGGCACTCCTCGGACAGCAGGAAGCGGGTGCCCATGTACACGCCTTCGGCGCCGAGCATGAGCGCGGCTGCCATCTGGCGGCCGGTCGAAACGCCGCCGGCGCAGATGACCGGAATGTCAAGCGCCTCCACACAGCGCGGCGTGAGCACCATGGTGCCGAGATCGTTCTCGCCCGGGTGGCCGGCGCACTCAAAGCCGTCGGCGACGACCATGTCCGCGCCGAGCGACTGCGCCTTGAGCGCGTGCTTGACGGTGGTGCACTTGTGGATGAGCACCATGCCGGCGTCCTTGATGGCGCGCACCATGTCGTCCTTCGGCGGGCGGCCGGCGGTCTCCATGACCTTGACGCCCTCTTCGGCGCAGACGCGGATGTAGCCCGCATAGTCCGGCACGACGAGCGACGGCATGAGCGTGAGGTTGACGGCAAAGGGCTTGCTCGTCATGGACTTGATCTTGCGGATCTCCGCCTGCAGCTCATCGGCCGAGGAAAACGTGCTCGACGACAGCAGCCCCAGGCCGCCGGCCTCCGACACGGCGGCGACCAGCGGTGCGCGGGAAATCCACTGCATGCAGCCCTGCACGATGGGGTATTCGATCCCCAGCATTTCGGTAAGTTTGGTACGGATCATAGGTATTACCTCCTGAAATATTCACGTGTGCCGCTGTGCGGCGTCTGGTTGTTTGTGATTTCACAATAGCAAACCGTCAGTCGCTTCACAACGCTGATTTCTCCAAAAAACAGCAGTTGCCGCCGTGCGCCGGATGGGCACGGCCTACAAGATGCGCGCGTCAGCTCGCCTGGACACTGCGCGCGCGCAGCACGGCCGTGAGCACTTTTCCGGTCGCGCCCTTGGGCAGCTCCGGCACGATCTCGATCTCCTTCGGCGCGCGGAACGTCGGCATATGCGCGCGGCAATACTGGCGCAGCGCCTCCGCCGTGAGCCGGCTGCCCGGCATGAGCACAACGCTCGCTTTCACGTGCTCGCCCCAGGTCTCGTCCGGCACGCCGTAGACCGCGACCTCGGCCACGTCGTCGCAAAGCTGCATGATGACATTGGTGACCTCTCCGGGATAGATGTTCTCGCCGCCGGAAATAATGAGATCGTCGGCACGGCCGCTCAGGAACAGGTACCCCTGCGCGTCGAGCATGCCCATGTCTTTCGTGCGGTACCAGCCGCCGACCAGCGCCGCGTGCGTCGTCTCGGGCGCATCCAGATATTCCAGCATCCGGCCCGGGCCGCGCACATAGATCTCACCCGCGGTGCCTGCCGGGCAATCGCTGCCGTCCGGCGCGACGATGCGCACGGCCGCGCCGGGGATCGGCCGGCCGACGGACGAGAGGTACTTACCGCCGTCGCGCAGGTGGTCTTCCGGCAGCAGCGCTGTGACGGTGCTGCCCATTTCCGTCATGCCGTAGGACTGATAGAAGCTGCAGTGCAGCTTCTCGATCGCGCGCTGCAGCAGCGCCTTCGGGATCGGGCAGGTGGAATAGTTGACGGTCTTGAGGTGCGAGAGATCATAGTCCCCGTTGTCCGTCTCGTCGAGGATCCACTTGAGCACCGTCGGCACGACACTGATGGACTCGATGCGCTCGGACACGAGCGTGTGCATGTAATCCTCAAGCGCGAAATGATCCTTGAGCACCATCGTGCCGCCGGTCGCAAGCGACAGGTGCGCACCGATGGCGGCCGAGTGGAACAGCTGCGCAATGAACTGATACCGCTGCCCGTCCGGGTAGGGATAGACCTGCAGCATGCTCACGATCTCGCGGAGCATGCCGCCGTGCGTGTAGACGACGCACTTCGGCTCCCCCGTCGTGCCACTCGTGTGCAGGCGGCAGGCGACATCGTCACGCGAGACCGGCACGTCCGGCGGCGTGTCCGGCTCGCCGCTGACGAGCGCGCCCAGCGCCGAGCGGCCGTCGACCGGCTCCAGCCCGATCAGGCGTACGCTGTCCGCGCACAGTCGCTCGAGCTCCGCGCCCCACTCCGGCTTCTCCGCCTTGAGAAAGGCGACCGACACCTGATTGCGCGCGAGCATGCGCGCCTGCTCCGGCGGCGTGAGCCGCCAGTTGATCTTGACCACAATGGCGCCGAGCTGATAGAGCGCAAACTCGGCAATGATCCACTCCGGGCAGTTGCGCGACAGGATCGCGACCCGGCTGCCCTTGCGCACGCCGAGGTGCCGCAGATAGTGCGCCGTCTGGTGGATGTAGCGCTCCAGGTCGCCATAGGTCAGCCGCCAGTCCTCGTATACAATGGCCTCGCGCTCCGGGCAGCGCGCGAACGCATCATCCATGAGCGCGCCAAAGCTGCTGCACCGTGAAAGCTTCTGAGCAATTTCCCGCATGGGTGATCCCTCCGATCCTCTTTTTCATGGTTCTATTCTTTATAAAATTATGAATTATCTCCCGAAACGGCCAAAATGGAAAGAACTTACTTTCGCGTTTCGGATTTAACGTTTATATTTTAACGTGCTTGAAAAAAACGCACACCGTCATTCCGCCAGAAACGACCGTCGTTGTTTTTGCACATGAATCGTCACTTTCACGGCGGCGTTTTCGGAGCGATTGCACAGTCGCGCTTTTTGTTGGAATTTCAAGCGTTCCCGGGGATATGCAATCGTCGTTTCTGCACAGGTTTTGTGCAAATACGCACACTTTTTTCGTAACTCCTGCCCTTTTCGTTTGCAGTCGGCCACCTGTATAATTGGAATTGTTAAAAAACAGTCATTCGTCACTTTCGCGCATTTTTGTTGTCTTTCGTGCGTGCGATGAGGATGGACTGAAAAATACAGGAGGTTGATACAATATGAATAAACCACTCGAAGGTCTTTTCGTCGTGGAGCTGACGACCTATTGGGCCGCCCCCTCCGCAGGTGAGTTTCTGCGCTGCCTCGGCGCCAGAGTCGTCAAGATCGAGACCGGCAAAGCGGGCGACTCGGTTCGCTACTGGGGCCGCACCTGCGGCATGCCGATCGAAGCGAACGAGAACCCCTCGTTCGACCTCTTCAACGGCGGCAAGGAATTCATGCACATGGATCTCAACGATCCCGAGCACGAGCGCGTGCTGCACAACATGCTCGCCAAGGCGGACGTGTTCCTGACGAGCATGCGTCTCGGCGGTCTGAAAAAGCACAACCTGGACTATGACACCCTGAAAGAGAAATACCCGCGCCTGGTCATGGCGCACGCCACCGGCTACGGCTGCAAGGACGGCCCGCTGTCCGCTGCCCCCGGCCTGGACGCCGTGGCATTCTTCGCCATGAACGGCCTGATCTCCGACCTGCGCCTGAATCCGGACGACTCCCCGATCTGCCCGCCGACCGGCATGGGCGACCTGACGACCGGCATGCCGCTGTTCGGCGCGATCATGACGGCGCTGTTTGCCCGCGAGCGTACCGGCAAGGGCGATTATGTGTCCGCCTCTCTCTACGGCACCGGCAACTGGGTCACATCCGCGATCAACTCCGGCACGCAGTACTTCAACCCCTGGCCGCGCTCCCGCTTCACGCAGAGCCCCATGGGCCAGGCGTTCGAGACGAAGGACGGCAAGTTCGTGCAGATCTTCGTCAATGAGTACGAGCGCTACTTCCCCGTCTTCTGCAAAGCCTTCAACATCGAGGACATGCTCGACGACGAGCGTGTGAACACGCGCCCGGCGCTGAACGTCAACGGCAACTGTGCCATCATCGTGGCGCGCTGCATCGAGGAAGCAAAGAAAAAGACCGCCGACGAGATCATGAGCGTGCTCCAGGCCGGCAACGTGCCCTGCACCGTGCTGCGCGGCATCGGCGACAAGTACAAAGAGCAGGAGCAGCTCGACCAGTGCCTGTCCAACGGCTACCTCGGCGAGGGCACCTACGAGAGCGGCAAGCACTACTATCAGCCGCAGATCCCGATCTACATGGAGAGCGTCGGCGTGCAGAACTACTTCGCGCAGAGCAAATCCATCGGCGCGGACAACGACGCGCTGTTCGCGGAATTCAGCAAGTAAGCAGATCACTGCCGGATGACCGGCCAAAGGGGTGCCGGACGGCACCCCTTTTTGCAAATCAGCAATCAGCCCCCGTCCCGGGGACAGAAAAATGGAAGTGTGGTGGATTCTGAATGAAATTGTCTTTGCAACTGATCCTGGAAACCCTGACGGAATACGGCGCACAACTGATAGAGACCGACGGCGATTTCGCCTTCACCGGCGTACAGATTCTGACCTCTCCCACGGATATTCTGGAGCCGGACACGCTGTATGTCTGCACACCGAAAGTGCTCCCAAAGCTGAAAAAGCAGCTTTTTGAAAACCACTGCTTCGTTTTCAAGGCCAAGCCGTCCCAGCTGCAGTGCCATCATGCGCTGCACGGCATCCTGCTTGACGAAAACACCGACCTCAACGAGGTCGTCAACCGGCTCATTACTCTCTTTACACAGTTTCACGCCTTTGAGTTTGCCATCAAGGAGGCCTCTCTCGAACGGCGCGGCTACGAGCCGTTTTTTGAGATCGCCAAAAAGGCGTTCCCGCACTGTCTGATCGTCGTCACGGACTCGGCATACAACATCGTGTGCTCCACGCGCAGCTCCGTCGATGACATCCCCTATTTCCGCGACCTGCTCCAGCGCGGCTATTACAGCCGCGAGGATATGAACCAGATCGCAAGCTGGGGCTACTATGAGGACGAGCGCAAGTGCGTCCAGCCGGTGCTCTACCCGGCGGAAAAGACCATCTGCGGGTACCCGTTTCTCGTCCGCTCCTACAAGAATCACGGCGCGGCCTACTGCTTCATCGGCTGCTATTTTCTCGATGTGCCGCCGACGCAGCGCGACATCTCGCTCTACACCTGCCTGACGCAGGAGCTGGAAAATTACTATAAAGTCAACGGCATTTTTGACGCCGGCATGCTCGGCAAACAGCAGCAGCTGCTCGACGATCTGATCCGGCCGAAGCAGAACTCGCCGGAATATTTCCACGACCGCTGCGCGCAGCTGAACATTCCCTATCAGGGCACGTTCCGCATCGGCCTCGTGCAGTGCGAGAGCTCGACCCTGTTCAAAGTCTCACACATCTCCAATCAGCTCCGCGCCCACTGCCCGCTGGCAAACTACGGCGTGTTCCAGTACGGCTCGTCCGTCATCATCCTCTTCCGCGACTGGAACGACGCAAACGTGCGCACGCAGTCCGGCTTTTCCGAGGACTGGAACGCCCTGCTGACCACCCTGCGGCAGAACAAGGCCTGCATGGGCATCAGCCTGCTGTTCAGCGACGTCACGAAGCTCTACGTCGGCTACCGGCAGGCCGAAGCCGCATCGAATATCGGCAAGCGCCGTGATACGGACGGCACCGCCTATTTCTACTCGAAATACTATCTGGAGGACATGCTCGAGCATTATGCCGACACCATGCCCCTCGAAGACACCTATACGCACTATCTGGACCGGCTCATGGACGATAACAACAGCGTCTGCAGCAACATCAAGCTCCTGTATTACTTCCTGTGCTCGGAGCGCAATATCTCCCTGACCGCCAAGCATGTGCACATGCACCGCAACAGCGTCATCTACCGCATTCAGAAGATCCAGGACATCCTCGCGCTGGATCTCGACGATCCGGATGTCCGTCTGCGGCTGATGATCTCGTTCAAGATCCTCGAAATGACCGGCCGCATCCCGCACTGGGAAACGCCGCACGGCGAGAACGATGCCGGCAACAGCGGCATCGTGCATCAAGAGTGACCACCGTTTCGCGCCCGCTTTCTCCTGTTTCAGGAGAAAGCGGGCGCTTTTTTTCGTCATTTCTGCACAGTCGCTTGTGCGGCGGCGGGAAAAAACGTCGTTTTGAATGACGTTGTTCCGTGCCGCGCGCCTCGTTAAAATGTAATCAAAGTTGGGAAAGTACGTGCTTTCCCGTGAGAGGAGCAAGATTTTCATGAGCAAATACGGTTACTATCTCGGCATGACGCCGGAGCAGCAGGATATCGTCAAAATGATCCGCGAATTTGCCGAGCGCGAGCTCGACCCGGTCGTGAAAGAATATGATGAAAAGGGCGAATTTCCGGTGCAGCTGCACGAAAAATGGGGCGAAATGGGTCTGTTTGGTCTGGACGTGCCGGAGCAGTACGGCGGACTGGGACTCAACGCCGTGACGCGCTACTGCATCAGCGAGGAACTGGCCAAGCATGACGCCGGCTTCACGATCTCGAACAATTCCTACTCGTTCGGCCTGTCGGCGATCCTCGCCGACGGCACGGAGGCGCAAAAGCAGGCCGCCTGCGCGCGCATTCTGCGCGGTGAGGGCATCTCCATGGCGATCACGGAGCCGCAGAGCGGTTCGGACGTCGGCAGCACGCGCACGAGTGCAAAGAAAGTGGACGGCGGCTACGTGCTCAACGGCGTCAAGTGCTTCATCACGAACGCCACGCTCTGCTCGGCGTGCGTGGTGCTGGCCGTGACGAATCCGGATGCGGGCTATCACGGCATGAGCCTGCTGCTGGTGGAAAAAAGCGACGCCGGGGTGAGCGTCGGCAAGCACGAGGACAAGCTGGGCATCCGCCTGTCGGACACGGCGGATTTCGTGATGGAGGACGTGTTCGTCCCCGCCGACCGCCTGATCGGCACGGAGGGCAACGGCTTTGCCCAGACCATGAAATTCCTCGCCGGCAAACGCCCGGTCAGCGTGGCGGGGGCCGCCGGCGGGGCGGGGCCCGCGCCGGGGCTGGGCGGGGGGGCCGCCCGGGGGGGCCGCGTCCAGCACGGGCGCCGCGCCAAACTCGAGGGGGTTCCGTGTCTGCTCGCGGGGCTGGGGCTGGGCCTTCAGGCATCGCGCGGCACGCCGGTGTGCCGCGTGGCGCAGGCGGGCGGCCGCGTCCCGCTCGTGTCGCTCGGCAACTCGCTCAAATGCTTTGCCTCGGAAATGTGCTACGACGTGGTGAACATGGGCCTGCAGGTCTTTGCCGGCTATGGCTACAGCCGCGAATACCCGCTGGAAAAGCTGCTGCGCGACGCGCGCATCTACAGCATCTTCGAGGGCACGAACCAGGTGCAGCGTCAGGTCATCGGCAAGACGCTGCTCGGCTGAGGGCGGTGCCGCGTGAACATTCTCGTCTGAGATCGGAAGAGCGTCGTGTAGGGAAAGAGTGTAGATCTCGGTGGTCGC
>OBHX01001939.1_pt1 | contig 16857 bp, 20 predicted proteins | sample 1519331 | NCBI WGS metagenome assembly OBHX01 (sample SAMEA2602897, study PRJEB22501) | metagenome
GAATAGGTTGTCTCTGTTGGACTAGTCTGAACCTGCATAAAAGTTGCTCCTAAGCACTAGATGTGGGTTCGATTCCCGCACGGGACGTCCTATCAAAAGCGGAATGTATTAGAAAAATTTCTAATATAATTTCCGCTTTTTTGTTTTTTCAGAGGGAAAATGGAATGGAATATCAGCTAATACGGAAAGAATCCTATTAGCCGCTGTCTAATAAAACGCATTGCTGGTATAATAGCTGGAAATAAATCGAAATTCTAATAAAAGAGAAAAGCCAGCTGTTTATTTGAGAAAGTGGATGTAAATTCAAGCTCAGATAAGAAAAAAGAGGAAGGGAAATATCCGGCGGTAAGTTATTAGGTGTGAATACAATAAAATCTTTGCTTAGTGAAAACTAAGGTCAACAGTAAGCCTGTTTGGATCAGATTTCAAAAAGAAATCTATCTGGACAGGCTTTTTCTGTTACAGATAAGAAATGGAGGAAAGATATCAGGAAAGAGAAGAGGCACAGCAGTTGGCAGATATGCAGGAGCTTCAGAGCCAGTTACCGGATGTTGAATTGCCAGAAGATGCAGAAACGGAAGAACCATTATTTCCTGATCAGCAGGCAATGACAAACGAATTGCCTGCTCAAGAGGATTCAGAAATATCAGAACCAATACAGGTGGTTAATTTTCACATTACAGACGATGCTCTTGGGCGGGGGACTGCAAAAGAAAAATTCCGTGCAAACATCATGGCTATTCAGTTGCTTAAAAAATGCGAAAGTGAAAACCGTCATGCAACAGCAGAAGAACAGGAGATTTTATCCCGGTATGTTGGTTGGGGCGGATTGTCAGATGCTTTTGACGAAAGCAAGCCTGCCTGGGAAACCGAATATCTGGAACTGAAGACAGTACTAACCCCGGAAGAATCGCCAGTCTGTTATATCCAGATGCCAATATCCAGATTAAAGGATTTGAGAAAACAGATTACCCGAATGACTTTTTTAACGTGGTAATCGGAAACGTACCTTTCGGAGCCTATAAAGTAAATGACAGGCAGTATGAAAAGTACAATTTCTTTATTCATGATTATTTCCTCGCAAAATCCTTAGATCAACTTCGACCGGGTGGTGTAACTGCACTGATTACCACAAAAGGAACGATGGACAAAGCATCACCGGAAGTGAGAAGATATCTTGCTGAGCGGGCAGAACTGCTTGGGGCAATCAGACTTCCCAATACCGCATTTTCAGCCAATGCAGGAACAGAAGTAACGGCGGACATCCTGTTTTTTCAGAAGAGAGAAAGTATTTCCCATGAAGAGCCGGAATGGGTTCAGCTTGGTAGTGACGCAAACGGAATAAAGGTAAATCAATATTTTGCAGAGCATCCGGAAATGATTCTTGGAAAAATGGAAGAGGTTTCAGGTCCATATGGTATAGAAACAACCTGTTCACCGATAGAAGAAGCAGATCTGGAAATTCAGCTGTCAGAAGCAATCAAACATATTCAGGGAACTATGACACCTGCACTTGACCGGGAATCGGAACTGGATGAAATGATAGAAAGTATCCCGGCTGATCCGAACGTAAGAAATTACAGCTTTACAGTGGTTGATGATCAGATCTATTATCGGATCAATTCCCTTATGAATCCGGTTAAAATGCCGGCAATGACAGCAGAGCGTGTAAAAGGAATGATTGGTGTCAGAGATACCATAAGAGAATTGATTGCCCTGCAGATGGATGAATATTCCAGTGATGAGGATATTGCTGCTCTTCAGAAACGTTTAAATGAAGTTTATGATGCTTATACGGCAAAGTATGGTGTCATTGGAAGTAATGCCAACAAAAGGGCATTTTCGGACGATTCATCTTACTGTCTGCTGGTTCTCATACCGATAGATCATATTGACAATTTTTTGTAACAAAATTTCTTCCGTATATGGTTCAAAATGGATCTTTTTATTTTCTGCAGAGACACAGGGATAATAAATTCCAATGGCTCCATGATGCGGATTTTCCCCGTTACATTTTTTTCTCAGAAGCTTCCCAAGCTCCGGCGTCGTTTCTTTCAATACATGAGCCGTTCCCTGAAGCTGCTCCGAAAGCAGCTCGGCATTCAGAGGGTAACAGCCGTCCCATTTTTTTGTCAGATAGACGATCGGCAGCTGAAAGTGCTCTTTTCCAAGGAGTACCCTTTCTGCCAGTTCTTTTTCTCCGATTCCCAAAGATACGGGCTTCCCTGTAACAGGCAGCCTCCCATCCATTCCAGCGTACCCCTTCCGTATCACCAGTCTGATAAAATATGGGGGAGAAAAACGGTAAAAAAATGAGCTTGTCTGTTCTGTCACTTCCTGATCCAGCCTGACAGAAAGTCTCTTTTCTTCCAGATTCAGGACAAGATCAGACGTCCAGATCATTCCATAACTGTCTGTTTTCTGAAATCTTGCCGCGATTATCCGCTTTTCCGGAAGGTCTTCCACTGCCAGCAGTCTTTGTTCCTCCTGCCAGCGCACTCCCTTCATCCTGTCATGCGGACTTCCCTGATTCCACTCCAAGAGCAGCCGCACAAATTCTTTCTTTGAAAATGTTTCCTTCACCGGAATCATTGCAGAATAAATCTGCATAGAATCCCCCCTTTTTCTACTTTTCCTGCTAAAAATAAATACATAGAAATACCCCTTTCTTAAAAAATGGTGTAACGATTCATTTGAATGTGTGGTATTGTTTGGATTATAAAGATATAAAGATGATATAGATGAATAAAAAAGATAAGTAAAGATTGACTTTGAAATGATAGTCTATATTACCATGTATTGCGAGATTTTGCAAGTATTTAAAATCAAATCCAAATATCTTCGCCTGCATTCACAGAAAAAGAGCAGAAACTTTTTCCCGGAAAAGTTCCTGCTCTTTTTCATCTCTGATCAATTCTTATCTCGGCCAGCGCTCTTCTTTGGATAACAATTTCGGAAAAGGCTGATGCGGCTCTGACTGGTACCAGTAAGCAACACTGGATACATCGTCCTGCCGTTCAAAGAGACCTTTGTGGCAGACACCGATCTGCTGGATCGTCACACGGATGTCTTCGTCAAAAAGAATCGGATCCAAAATGTGCCAACGGTAAAAACCACGTTCCGTTGGTGTATCATTCATATGATAGGGATTATAGACTGTGTCGTCTTCTCTGGAATAATAGGGATATCCCATAAAAGGTGTGCAATACGTCTGTTCCTTGGCCACGCCATTTTCTGTTCTTGTAAAGCTCCAGGCGCCGCCAAAATAATCCTCTGTTCCCGTACCACAGATGGTCGGATATTCTTCATCACCATCCAGATAAACCTTTAATTCTCCCTCGCCCCACCAGTAACGTTCCAGGGCTGCAATGGCCAGGTAGGTACCAACGTAATGACCTTTTCCTTTTACGCCATCCAGAATCGTATAGTCCTTCTTCAGCTCCGTCAGACGCTCCCGTCTCCATTGTGCATGGAAATAAGCCATATCCTCCGGAAGCTCATCATAAAGAGTATAATCAACCTGATAGAAAAATGCCGGTACTTCTGCTTCATGCTGGTTTTCCAATGTAATACGGGCTTTTTTTCGGAAAGGCATCTGAAAATAACTATTGAAGCCTCTGGAAGGATTCACCACGATCGGGAGCGAATTTACCAGACATTCTCTTGCAAACCCACAGCAGAAAAAATCTCCCAATGGACTTTCCACAGACGGTTCTTCTTCATCGTCCCAGTAAATCCTCAAAACCAGATCACGCAACACGTAATAATCTTTTTCCGTACGGTCTGTCACAGTCATCCAGATATGCTGTATCACACCCGGTCCTTCCATTTCAGCCAATACTCTTGTTTCTCCTGGAATGATCTTCTGCATGCAGGGAGAGCCTTTTCTGCCTGCGCCGAGGCTTCCTGCTGCCATTCCGCCTTTTCCCTTTTCACCTTTCGGATTTTCCTGATTGATACAACGGCTCTTTCCCTTTTTCTGAAGCATCAGTGAATCCAGGCTATTAGTAAACTGAAGCATGTTTTTCTCCTTTTCCTGCCTGTCTCTTATTTCTGATTCTGCCAATAGGTCTGGATTGCATCAGCTGCTGTATCCCGATCCATCATACCGGTAAGATACTGCTGCATAACGGCTCCGTTTTCTGACCAGAAATCTGACGGCAGGAGACGGCTGAATGCATAGGTACTGGATACTGCTCCGTTTGCAATATAATCCTGAGTAGAAGCAACCAGCGGATTATCATAAGAAACATCCACTTTACTGAACGGCAATGCCATATCCAGAAGATCGGACATCTCCTGTGCTTTCTCCACACAGAAAAATTCTACCAGTTTCTTTCCTGCTTCCTGCTGTTCCTCTGAATTCTGGCTTGCATCAATGCAGTAACCTTTGGAACAGAAAACGCCAAGTTCTGTATTTACCGCATCCTCTTCCTTTCCGGTCAGCGGACAGGGCATTAAACCGAATTCGTCATCTGCGGAAGCAGAATCTTTTATATAATTCCATGCCCAGTCACCCATAAACCACATGGCAACGTCACCTTTTGCAATGGCCTGACCATCAATATCTGTGTTTCCAACCAGCGGGTCATTGGCATTATAATTGTATTTTGCAATAATATCAAAGGTGTCCATCACGCTGTTCCAGGCATCGTTGCTCTTCAGTTCTGCGGAACCATCCTTCAGACTGTTGATGAAATTCTGCTGTGCTTCCGTATCTCCCTGAATACCGGAAAATACCTGGCTGAGATAGTGAGATCCCAAAGACCAGTCCACACCGGTAAACATGATCGGAGCCACGCCGCCTGCCTGAATTTTCTCACAGAGAGCCTCAAGGTCTGCATTACTCTTGATCGTAGAAGGATCGAAAGTCTCACCGGTAGCTTTCTCGATGACGGTTTTGTTATAAACGATACCCATGGCTGTCACACAGTTGGGAACTGCATAAAGTTCTCCGTCTTCACCTTTAAACACATCGAGATAGGATTCATCTACCTGATCCGTGATCCAGGAATCTTCTGTCAGATCATATGCTGCCATATTCTCAATATTTTGCTGGATATCGACCGGATCCATGATGGAAATGGTTGGCGCATCGCCGCTTGCGTAAAGAGTCATCCATTTCTGTTTCTCACTGCTGTCATAGGCAATATAGTTGACCTTGATATCCGGATTTTCCTCCATAAATTCCTCACATAACTGCTCAAACTGAGCATCCTTGTTGGGCAGTGTGGTGTAAAGGGAAATCGTTACCTGGCTGTCAGAATCTGCAGACACAGTCAGACCAGATACGAGAGAACCAGCCATTGCAGCTGTCATCAACGCACAAATCAGTTTCTTTTTCATTTGAATAACCTCCTTGGAAATTTCTTTTGCTGAGATATAGCCTAAATGGTTGTTTCCGGTTATTCAACCGGTTATTTCCAAAACCAGATCTTTTAACAAAAATGAAAACCACTTTTTGTTACTTCTGCCCAAAGTTTCTGTTTTTCACACTCTCCCTCACGATCAGTTCCAGCGGAAAACTATAACTATGTACGGCTACTGCTTCTCCCCGTATCCTTTTCATAAGAAGTTTTACCGCTTCCTTCGCTCGAAGAGAAGGATACTGACGGATGGTTGTCAGCCTGGGCGTCACAAGTTTTGCAAGAGGATTATCATCAAAACCTGTCACAGAAAGTTCTTCCGGAAGTTTTAATCCCTGCGCAGAGAATACATCCATAGCCTCACAGGCATAGTAATCCGAGCAGAAAAAAGCTACCGTATATTCCTGTTTTTTTGCTCTTGGAACAAAGCTTCTGAAAATTTCTGAACGCAGAAGCCGCTCCTCCGGCACCACAAAAATATCTTTCTCCTCAAGTTTTTTCCCCACAGCTTCTAAAGCCTCTCTTACTCCTTGCAGCTTTTCTTTCGTACTTCCATAATCCATCCGTTCGTCACAGAAAAAAGCGATTTTTTCATGTCCTTGACTGAGCAGATACTCTGCCATGCTTCTGGCACCATCCACACTCTGACCGCTGACATTATCATAATCCCCTTCCTCTGAATCAATAAAGACCACCGGTTTTGGCATACATTTTGACAAGTACTCACAGGTCTTTGGATTCTGTCCCAAAACCAGTACTCCTTCTACCTGAAAAGCCTGACTTTTCCGAATCAGTTCGTCTTCATTTAAAGAAGAATCGTACCACACATTTCTGTGATAAAGATGAAGTTCTTTTTCAATCGTTCCAAGCATTTCTCCACAAAAAGGATCCATGAGAATATTTTCTTTCGTTCCAAGACAAAAGCTTACCAGAATAAATTTTAATTCTTCTGTCTCTTTTTCCGTTCTGTAATCGGCAACATAGTGATAACGTACCAACGCTTCCTCGATCTTTTTTCTCGTTTCTGCTGACATTTTTCTTGTTTTCCCATGGATCACATTAGAAACGGTAGTTGTACTGACTCCCAGTTCCTCTGCAATTTCCTTGATTGTCACCATATTCCCCTCCTCCGCTTTTCTTTTTTTACTATAACAGATTTTGAGAAACTTTTGTATCCAGACAATAAAAAAACCAGAAGCTTTTGCTCCTGGCTCTTATCTCATATACCTTCAAAACCACACACAGAAATTTATTTCTTCCATCCGAATCTTTCTACCCAGACTGCCTTGTTATGGAAGTTCTGTTCGCTTCGCTCACAGAACAACCAACGCACTAGACTCTGTCTTCGTCTTCGACTTGCCAATTGTCAAGTGCTTTTGGCTTGGTTAAGCCTTCGACCTATTAGTATCAGTCAGCTCCACACATTGCTGTGCTTCCACCTCTGACCTATCTACCTCGTCGTCTTCAAGGGGTCTTATCGCTTTCGCATCTATTATTGATTTTATTTTATCTTGAGGAGGATATGAAAATGAGTGAAAAGAATGATTTTATACAATTACCACCAATCAAAAAAGACACACCGTCTGATGTGGTAGCATTTATCTGGGAGTACATGAAAGTACCGGAGAATTCAAGAGAAAAAGTTAAGAATCTGCTTAAAGATGCAAATGAAAATGGAGTAAAATTAAGTCATCAGGCACCAACACTGTATGATGTTGTCCCAAAAGAAGAAATTGCTGAATTTGAAGAGCTTATGCGCAAAACCATAGCTGACATTGTATCAGAAGCCAGTAGCGTTGCCTGTTGGGTGTATGTGCAGAAATATGTGAAACAGAAAACTCTTGACGAAATGCTGCAAGAATTGCCAGGAGCAGGCCAGTTTATCATTGTCATGGATACCTGGTTCGAAAGACTGATGGCGGAATAATGGATGCTATGATAGAATAAAGAAAACGATTTGAAGTGCAAATCGGTATTTTGTGGAGGAAACAAACATGGAAGATAATAAATCAATGACTGTCAAGAAAACGGTAAAATCAGGAATAACTTTTGGAAGTGCATTAGCTATGGTTATTAGTTATACAACGTGGAAGTCTGTCGGCTGGGCGATTTTTCATGGATTACTTAGTTGGGTGTATGTCATATATTTCCTTTTGCGCTATTAAATTTGAATTTGTGGAGGATAACTATTGTGGATAAAGCAGTTATTTATATACATGGAAAAGGTGGTAATGCTGAAGAAGCTATTCATTACAAACCGCTCTTTAGTAATTGTGATGTGATTGGTCTCGACTATACTGCACAGTTTCCATGGGAAGCAAAAGAAGAATTTCCATTACTTTTTAATTCAATTTATAGAAACTACAAGACTGTTGAAGTAATTGCCAATAGCATTGGAGCGTATTTTGCTATCAATGCCTTATCAAATCAGCAAATAGAGAAAGCATATTTTATTTCGCCCGTTGTAGATATGGAAAGGCTTATTGCTGATATGATGATTTGGGCAAATGTTACAGAGGATGAACTCAAAGAGAAAAAAGAAATTCAGACAACCTTTGGAGAGACTCTTTCATGGGATTATCTTTGCTATGCAAGAGAAAATCCTATTATATGGGAAATCCCAACGCACATTTTGTATGGTGAAAAAGATAATCTTACCGCTTATGGAACGATATTTGAATTTGCACAGAGAACGAATTCAACACTTTCTATTATGAAAAATGGAGAGCATTGGTTTCATACGGATGAACAAATGAAATTTCTTGATGAATGGATAATAAAATCTTCCAAATAAATTCCAGTTGAACAAAATCGCTGCGCGATGGCCTGCCAAGGCTATGGCGCAGTTTTTCTTTACACTTTAATAAAAAGCAGTGGAAACCAAGTCCTACAAGTAGTATTGTTAAGTCACCACAACCAACAATCAAACAGGATCGACATCCCCACTGCCTATGATAAGAATACCATTGAGCTGCCTTTCTGGCAAGCAGTTTTATTATGCTAATGCTCCTCCATGTAAGCAGTGTTTATACATTTACGATTTACTTTACATGGAGGATTTTATTATGTACGAAGAAATTTTTAATCAGATTAGATCTGCTGCGAATAAACGGAATCTCAAGGATTCCACGATTCATGCATACTGTACCAGTGTTGCTCATTTTTTGAACCACACAGCCAAGGATATAGATGCATTAACAACTGACGATGTTGATACATTCCTAACTGAAAAGAAACTTTCCGGGATTTCACCAGAAACATACAATCACTACCATTCAGGAATCCGCTTCTTTTACAAAAAAGTATTGAAGATGAATTGGGATGATGATGACATACCTCGTATGAAAAGGGACAGAAAGTTACCAGCGGTGCTTACAAAAGCAGAAATATCAGCTATTCTTGATGCTACACCAAATCTGAAGCATAAAGCTATGATCGCTACTATGTATTCAGGTGGACTTCGTGTTTCAGAAGTCACACACCTTCATTATGATGATATTTCACGCACGAACAAAACCATACACATCCGCGATGGAAAAAGCCGATCTGACCGTTATACTTTGCTTGCAGACCGGACGCTTGAAATATTGACAGAATACTGGTTTCAATGTGGCAGGCCAAGAGGGATTCTGTTCCCAAGTTCATGGACAGGGGATTATCTTACAAAAGATAGTGTCATTCAATTTTTTCGTGAAAGCGCCGAAAGAGCAGGCATTCAAAAACACGTCTCCACACATTGTTTGCGTCATAGTTTTGCAAGTCATCTGTTTGAGTCAGGCTGCGATATAAAATATATTCAGGCTCTTTTGGGACATCGTGATCCAAAATCAACAGAGATTTATCTGCATGTAAGCAATAAAACTCTGCTTGGTATTAAAAGCCCATTTGATGAGATGGGTGGTGAATGATTATGGATAAATCATGTACGATACAGGATGTATTTGAACGGTTCTATCCTTCCTATGAAAAGAGGAGTAACCCTCCTGCTCATCACAGAAAAACGGCTTATCACATCAGAAACTGTAAAACAGGAGTTTTTGGTGTAAACATCAGTGTTTGTGAGGACTGCGGATGTATCAGTGTTCACAACAACTCCTGCAGAAGCAGATGCTGTCCCATGTGCCAGGAGTTTCCGAAAGAGAAATGGATTGATGCACAAAAAGAGAACGTATTGGATGCACCCTATTATCATGTAGTATTCACAGTTCCTGAGGAATTGAATTCCATTATTTACAGCAACCAGAAGCTGTTATATGATGCACTGTATCATGCTGCTTCAGCCACATTGAATGAATTGTCAAAAGATGCAAAGTACCTGGGAGCTGATATAGGGTATATCTGCATTCTTCATACCTGGGGTTCTGCAATGAATTATCATCCTCATATTCATACCATTGTTCTTGGAGGTGGGCTTGATGATGAAAATAAATGGAAAGACACAGGTGGAAATTTTTTTCTCCCATATGGTGTCATCTCAAAAGTGTTCCGTGGAAAATATCTGGATGAGTTAAAAAGCCTGTGGAATGATTCTAAGCTTAAATTTCATGGTACAGCAGAGAAATATCAGAACAGCTATCGTTTTAAAGAACTTCTTGATAAGTGTTATGAAAAGAACTGGGTCACTTACTGTAAAGAAACTTTCAATGGTGCACAGTCGGTTATCAATTATCTTGGAAAATATACCCACAGGATAGCAATCAGTAATCAGCGAATCAAATCCATGACAGATACGACAGTTACATATGCAGTAAAAGACTATAAAAACGAAGGCTGCTGGAAAGAGAAAACAATTTCAGGAGAAGAATTCATCCGTCGATTCATGATGCATGTTCCACCCAAACGATTTGTCAGAATCCGGCACTATGGTCTGCTATCATGTAGAAACAAGAGAAAAAAGATAACTCACTGCAGAAACCTGCTTGGATGCAAGAAATACATTTCTACATTAAAAAATCTAAATGCAGTAGAAATGATAAAGGTTTTGTATCACATTGATGTATGCAAATGTTCTTCTTGCGGAGGGAATATGGTATCACCCCGCAAAGATAAATACAGTTCTTCTTTTCATGCACATATGAGATGTTAAAATCTACAATTGCATAGAATAAATGACTTCCGCATAGGAGGTTTGTTTGTCATGCCTGAAATTGATTTCTTGAATAAAAAAACTTTTACCAAAACACCCAGTATGATAAACTTAAGGAAAAGAGCAACGATTGAATCCCCATAGCTATCGGCTAAAGGGACGCGACTTTGTTCACCAAGGTAAAATCGAAATTGATGTAAACGAAAGGGCAGTTTTTATCAGAACTCAAGGCTGCTTTTTCGTTTACACCAACTCCGATTGTTTCCTTAACAGTTTGATGGAGAAAGCAAAAATCAGTCATGCCCTTTATCATATAGTTTCTGTATATTTTTTGGAAGTTTGTCAGGCAACATGGCATTTATAGCATCTTCGTTACCATCTTTCATTGCTGTTTCGTAATACCAGCACTTGAATTTTAAGAGGGAGAGAGTTTTTTGAAGTTCCTGAATTTCAGTTTCAACAGCTGATTTTCTGGTTTCAAATAATTCTTTCCTTTTTTCATAGCTGGAGCTGCCTTCAGATACCCAGATAAAAAATTGCTTTATATCTTTTATCTCAAGACCGGATTTCTTCAGACATTCAATGATACGAAGTGCTTCTAATTCATTATCGCTGAAATAACGGATATTTCCCTTGCGTTCCAGATTAGGGAAAAAGCCTTCCTTGTCATAATACCTTAATGTAGAAACAGGAAGATTAAACATTGCAGAGACCTGACCGATTGTATACATAAAAAACCTTCTTTCAAATTTATGCTTGACCTAAAGTTAACTTTAGGTTGTAAGATATTTATATCATATACTATTGTTAGTGTAATTACAAGAAATTTTGCATATGGAGGATGTTAAATATGTTAAAAACAGAAGAATTAAAGCTGGTATCTGAATGGGATAAAACTTTTCCACAGAGTGAAAAAGTAGACCATAAGAAAGTGACATTTGTAAATCGTTATGGAATCACACTTGCTGCAGATTTGTATAAACCGAAAAATGCATCTGGGAAATATCCTGCAATTGCCGTAAGCGGACCATTTGGCGCAGTCAAAGAACAGTGTTCCGGATTATATGCGCAGACGATGGCTGAAAAAGGATATCTTATCATTGCATTTGATCCTTCTTTTACGGGGGAAAGTGGAGGCAATCCAAGATTCATGGCTTCTCCGGATATTAATACAGAAGATTTCATGGCTGCGGTAGATTTCCTTTCTGTTCGGGAAGATGTGGATCCAGATAAAATAGGAATCATTGGGATCTGTGGCTGGGGTGGAATGGCTCTTAATGCAGCTGCACTGGATACAAGAATAAAAGCAACCGTTGCTTCTACCATGTATGATATGACAAGAGTAAATGCGAATGGATACTTTGATTCTGAGGACAGTGAAGAAGCACGTTATGCGAAGAAACAGTCGCTGAATACCCTCAGGACAGAAGAATACCGTAAAGGCAAATATTCCAGAGGTGGTGGCTGTGTTCCACTTCCGGTTCCGGAAGATGCACCTTTCTTCGTAAAAGATTACAGTGAGTATTATAAAGGCAGATGTTATCATAAAAGGAGCCTGAATTCCAATGATGGCTGGAACAGTATTGGATGTATGTCATTTATGAATCAGCCAATATTAAAGTACAGTAATGAAATCAGAAGTGCAGTCCTCATTGTTCACGGAGAAAAAGCACACAGCTATTATTTTGGAAAAGATGCTTATGAAAATATGATTAAGGACAGCAAGTACACATCCAATAAAGAGCTGCTAACAATTCCAGGGGCTGTTCATACAGATCTTTACGATAATCTGGATGTAATCCCATTTGATAAAATCCAGAAATTTTTTAAAGAAAACGGGGTTGGTTAATCATGACATTTGAAGAATATTTGAGTAATATGAAGCCCGGATATATCGTAGATGCAGGAAGTGAAGACCATCTGGTTATGCACGAGCTGTCTCAAAGGGCATTAAAAATAACGATGGAGCTGAATAACAAATATCATACAAAAGAAGGAATTATGCATCTTATGTCAGAACTTACCGGACAAAAAATAGATGAAAGTTTTGGGATGTTCCCTCCATTTTATACGGACTGTGGACGAAATATCCATATAGGCAAAAATATTTTTATTAATGCAGGATGTAAGTTTCAGGATCAGGGTGGTATTTATATAGCGGATGGAGTCCTGATTGGACATAATGCAGTATTGGCAACAATCAATCATATGGAAGATCCTGAGAAAAGAGCAGATATGATATTTCAGCCGATTCATATTGAAAAAAATGTATGGATTGGAGCAAATGTAACGGTTCTTCCGGGGGTTACGATTGGTGAAGGTTCAATCATTGCAGCTGGAGCAGTTGTGACAAAGGATGTTCCGACCAATATGATTGCGGCAGGAGTGCCTGCGAAAGTTATACGGAAGGTTAAAAAAGATACAGAAAAAGGAGAAATTTAATCATGGCAAAAAAAGTATTGATTATATCGACAAGTCTTCGAGGAGGCAGCAATTCTGATATACTTGCAAATGAGTGTGCAAAGGGAGCAAAAGAAGCCGGGCATGATGTGGAACTTCTTTCTTTGAAAGGAAAAGATATAAAATATTGTATCGGTTGTCTATCCTGTCAGAGGAATGGGATGTGTGTACTGAAGGATGATGTTGCAGATATTATGGCAAAAGTAAAGGATGCGGAGGTCATTGTCTATGCAACACCAATTTATTACTATGAGATGTGCGGCCAGATGAAAACACTTCTTGATAGATTGAATCCGTTATATTCGACAGATTATTCATTTAGAGATATTTATATGATTGCAACTGCCGCTGAAAATGATGAAAGTGCATTTGAAAAAGCCTACAATGGTCTGCAAGGCTGGGTAGACTGTTTTGAAAAGGCTTCCTTGAAAGGAATGGTCGGTGGCGGTGGAATTGATGCTGCAAATATAGCTGCAAGCCATGCTGATGTGATGAAAAAAGCATATGAACTTGGAAAGAAATTATGAGTTTGAAAAGAGTACTGTTATTTAGTCTGTGTATATTAGTTTTATCTGGGCTTGTAGGATGTAGAGAAACAGAAATTACCGTCAAATCGGAATTGTGCGCCCAGATAAGGGCGAGTAGTCTAGCAGGTGGAATGCCTGTCTGGTAAGGTCTAACCAACCGCCAGTAGCGAGTCTTGGGTCTTCCACAGTCTGCGTCATACCAGCGTTTATGAAGAAAAAATCAAAAGCTCTTGACTTGGAGTTAACTTCAAGTAGTATGCTAATCGAAACAGGAGGTAAAAAGATGAAGAAATTACTGATTATATATTATTCATGGTCAAATGGAAACACGGAAAGAATTGCAAAAATGCTGCAGAGTGAGACTGATAGCGATATTCTAAAAATAGATACCGTAGTTCCATATACTGGCAGTTATGATGATGTGGTAAATCAGGGACAGAATGAAGTGCAGCGCGGATACGAACCTGAAATTAAACCGCTGGATATCAATATTGCAGATTATGATGTCATCGCAGTTGGGACACCTACATGGTGGTACACAATGGCTCCGGCTGTAAAAACATTTCTGCACCAACAGGATTTTACCGGAAAGACAGTAGTACCTTTTATGACAAATGGTGGCTGGCCAGGGCATGTAATAAAGGATATGAAAGCAGCCTGCAAAGGCGCAAATGTGGTTTGCGATATGCAGATACAGTTTGATTCTACAGGTGGAAGTAATCTGGAGACACCTCAGGAACAAATTAATGAATGGATACAGAGTGTGAAAAATCTTCTTTAAATTGTGGAGGAAGAATATGACAATAAAAGAAGTGTCAGAAAAATATGGTATTTCACAGGATACCCTCCGTTATTATGAGAGGGTTAATGTGATTCCTAAAGTTACAAGAACATCCGGAGGAATTCGGGATTACCAGGAAGAAGATCTTAGATGGGTTGAGCTTGCAGTATGTATGAGAAATGCAGGACTTCCCATAGAAAGTCTGATTGAATATCAAAGGCTATTTAGGGCGGGAGATTCTACAATACCTGCGAGACTTGAGTTGTTGAATGAGCAGATGGATATTCTTCAGAAGCAAAAAGAGCAGATAGAGGAAACTATGGACAGGCTTTCTTATAAGATATCACGGTATGAAGAAGCAATGAAAACAGGAAAACTGGTATGGACAAAGGAGGAATAGTACAAATGGCAAAGCTGGTAGCATTTTATTCAAGAGCAGATGAAAATTATTTTGGCGGTTCCATGAAATATATTCAGATTGGCAATACTGAGAAAGCTGCAAAAATGATAGCTGATATGATAGGAGCAGACCTTTTCAAAATCGAGCAAAAGATTCCCTATGCCGCTGATTATAATACCTGCATTGCACAGGCAAAAGAGGATAAACAGACAGGAAAACGACCAGAGATACTAAATCTGCCACAGGACATAGATCAATATGACGAGATTTATCTTGGATACCCGAATTACTGGGGAACCATGCCAATGGCTGTATATACTTTTCTGGAAAGTTATGATTTTACAGGAAAGAAAATTCATCCATTCTGTACGCATGAAGGAAGCGGATTGTCAAATACGGAGAGTGATATTAAAAAAAGTGCAAAAGGTGCAGTGACTGAGAAAGGCATTGCGATACATGGAAGCAGCGTAGATCAAGCGAAAGATGTACTTGAAAGATGGATACAGAAATAGAGGTTAGAAAAATGGAATGCAAGGAAATACGTGTTGATGTAAGAACTGCGTCAATAAAAGAAAGTACAGAAGGGCAACGTCAGACAAAAATATTATTTCAGATTAATCATACAATGCCTTTTACTGATGAATATAATCATTTATTAAAGGAATTGTTTGGAAATAACCTAGGAGATGGGAGTATGATATCACCACCGCTTAATGGAGCATGTGTTGGAAGCGTAAAGATTGGCAGGAATGTATTTATCAATTCTAATCTTCTTGCAATGGCAAGAGGTGGAATAACGATTGAAGACAATGCTATGATTGCTGCAAATGTACAGCTTATTTCCAATAATCATGATCCATATGATTTGTGTACTCTGACTTGTAAGCCTGTTCTGATAAGAGAATATGCCTGGGTAGGAGCTGGAGCTACGATACTTCCGGGAGTATGTATTGGAAGACACGCAATTGTGGGAGCTGGATCTGTAGTGACAAAGGATGTACCGGATTATGCAGTAGCAGTTGGAAATCCGGCAAAAGTAATAAAAATGCTTGATAAAGAAAAATTTCAGGAGGACTAAAAAGATGGAAAATATGAAGTTGAATAACAATTTGGAATGTCCAATGCTTGGACTAGGAACTTTTATGTTATCACCAGAGGATGCCTACACAAGTACATTAGAGGCATTAAAAATGGGATATTCCCTAATTGATACAGCAAATGCTTATGTAAATGAGCGTGCAGTTGGAAGAGCAATCAAGGATAGTGGAATTGACAGAAAAAATATATTTCTATCAACAAAAATATGGGCTAGTGAATATGAAAATGAGAATACTGTAGAAGAAACTCTAGAAAGACTTGGTGTTGATTATGTGGATTTACTTTATATACACCAGCCTGCAGGCAACTGGCTTGCCGGATACAGAATGCTTGAAAAAGCGTATAGAGAGGGCAAAGCAAAATCCATTGGTATCTCGAATTTTGAAGGAAAATATATGGAAGAGTTGGAAACAAAGTGGGAAATTGTACCTCAGTTTATTCAGGTGGAAGCACATCCATATTTCACACAGAAAGAACTTCGTGTAACTTTAGACAAATATGGAATTAAGCTTATGAGCTGGTATCCGCTGGGACATGGAGATACAACATTAATGAATGAGTTGGTATTTGCAGGACTTGGCAAAAAATATGGAAAAACACCTGCACAGGTTATTCTCCGTTGGCATACTCAGATGGGATTTGTTGTAATTCCTGGAAGTAAAAATGCAGAACACATTAAGGACAATATGGATATCTTTGATTTTGCATTAACAGATGAAGAAATGGAACAGATTGCAAAGCTGGACAAGAATGAAAGATATTATCACCGCACGGATGAACAGCTTGTACAGTTTGCAAACTGGAAACCAGAGTTTGAAAAATAATATGGAGAAAATAGTATGAGCAAAAATGATGTATGGATATCAAGTGAAACGTCTGTTATGAAGAGGGTATGGGGAGATCCCCATCAAGATAAAACCCATAGGTTGACGGGAGGCCAAATGGCAATACCGTTAAACATGGGTGGATCTTGCTCTTATTTGTATCCCTCTATATAACGAAACGCTCAGAGGCTGTTTTACAGTGGGGGAAAAGAAAAAATATCAAAAAATTGATGATTAATGGTGAGCTTGTGATAGAATGAAAAAAAGAGAAAAGCATAAAGGATGTAGTTGTGGAGAATATTTGTTATGATTAGA
>OBHX01001946.1_pt1 | contig 16784 bp, 9 predicted proteins | sample 1519331 | NCBI WGS metagenome assembly OBHX01 (sample SAMEA2602897, study PRJEB22501) | metagenome
GTGTCCTCATCCCGATCCTGGCCAAGAACCTGCCTGACGAGCATTCCAAGGGCGCGCGCGTCGACGTGATCGGCTTCACGCTCATTGGCCTGTTCGCCGGCTCGGTGACCATGTTCTTCACCGACATGACCATCTTCTGGGGTATCGCGGTGCTGGTCACCGGCGTGGCCTTCGTGGTCTACATCAACAAGGCCGCGGATCCGTTCATCACCCCGGAGATGCTCACCAACCCGGCCTTCGCGATGACCATGATCGTCATCTTTGTCGGCTACTTCTTCAGCTACACCCTGAACGCCGGCTGCAACGCCATCGGCCTGAACGTGTACGGCATCGACTCCTCCCAGGTCTCCAACCTGCTGGTGTGGTCGATCATCCTCGCCGCCATCATGGGCTTCGCCGCTGGCCCGATCATCCAGAAGATCGGCCGCAAGGCCTCCATCATTCTGGCGCTCGCCTGCATGGGCGGTGGCCTGATCGCCGTTGCGTTCCTGATTCCGATGGGCCAGATCTGGGCTCTTGCCGTGGCGCCGTGCATCTACTACTTCGGCACCTCGTTCTTCTACCAGCCGATTGTGGATACCGCAACGCTGACCGTGGAGGCCGAGGAATCCGGACGTGCATTGGGCTTCAACGATCTGATGCAGGCCATCACCGGTTCGGTCGGTGTCGCGATCTTCGGCCAGCTCATGGCCAATGGCGCGATGAGCGGCGGCTCACTGTTCGGCACCGAATCCGGTCCGGCCTCGACCTATGCCAACGTCTTCATGGTCGGCGGCATCATCGTCCTGGGTGCGATGGTTATCTTCATCTGCTCGATGAAGATGATCTACAGCCGCTCCCGCGTCGCCGAAGACGAGAGCTGACATCAGGTCATATCGTCTGCTGATGTGACATTGATATCGCAAAGCCCGTGACCGGTGTATTCCGGTTGCGGGCTTTGCGCGTTACGCTAAGTAGTAAAGTAATTTACTGAAGTACTACGTAATGTTTGCATTGAGGGGATGATGTCATGGTCACGATGAAGGAAATCGCACAGAAATCAGGCTTCTCGCAGGCCACGGTATCCCGGCTGCTCAATGGGGACCCGACATTGTCTGTCAAAGAGGAGACGCGACGTCGCATCATCGAGGTCAGCGAGCAGCTTGGCTACGCTACCGGATCACGCCGTATCGCATTGCCACGCCGTGTGGCCGTACTCGACAACGCCACCCGCGAGGAAGAACTGGCGGACGCCTATTTCGATAAACTACGGTCCGTGCTCGGCGACAATGCCAGAGCCCAGCACATGGAACTCACGTCGTTTTCCCATATCGACGATCTGATTGCCAACGCCGGTGATTTCGACGGCTTCATTTCCATCGGACCGTCCGTACCTTCTTCGGATGAACTGTTGAAACTCCATCTGGTATTGCCTTATGGCGTATTCATCGACATCAATCCTGCGCCCGGCCTGTTCGATTCGGTGCAACCGGATTTAAGCCAAACCATTTTGGACGCATTGGATGTGTTGGTGTCCTCGGGCAAACGACGCATCGGCTATATCGGCGGTACTGGCTTCACGATGGGTTTGCACGAATATCCGGAAGACGGCCGATTAACCGCATTCCGCAATTGGACCGAGCGTTTGGGGCTGGATGCGGAAGGCCTGATTTACGCGCAAGGCGCGTTCACTGTGGACACCGGGCGCACTCTAGGGGAGAAAGCGGCTAACGATCATCGAGATGACATGCCGGATGCGTTCATCGTGGCTGCGGACACGATTGCAGTCGGCGTACTGCAGGCGTTTACCGCTGCGGGAGTGCTGGTGCCTCGCGATACCAGTGTGATCAGTATCAATAACCAGGCCATCGCCCAGTACACTTCGCCGACATTGACCAGTTACGATATCGATCAGAATGAGATGGCCGATACTGCGATTACGATGCTTGCCGAGGCCATCTCCAGTCGGCGCACGCTGCACCACCACACCTTCATCTCCACCACCCTAGTAGTGCGTGACAGTTTCGTACCAGCACGATAAAGAAGCTCCCTCTGTGCGATAAAGAAGCTCCCTCTGTGGAGGGAGCTTCTTTATCGCTGTTAGAACAGTTCCAGATTCACGTCGAGCGTGTAGGCGCGATCGGCGGGCAGCTGGTACTGCTCATGGACGGGCGCGCCCCATGAATCGTCTCCGCCCACGCCCATTTGCGCGGCCAACAGGCGCAGGAACGTGTGACGGACCGGCGGCAACTCGTTCTGGTGGGTCGCCTCTTCCAGCATGAGCGAGCTGTACGGCAACAGGCTCGCCGCGAAATGTTCGCTGCCGGCCTGGCTGATACGCATGCCGTGTCCTTGGGCGTCAAGCACTTCGGCCCAACGCAAGTCTTCATGGTTGCCGGTCTCCTGCGGCACCAGATACGGTGCATTGTTTTCGGCCGCGGTGCGCTCGAAAATGCCGAGCTTGCCGCCGTGCAGACGGTCGTGATAGGTTTCCTCGGGGCCAAGGCCGTGGAAGCGCAGGTTCTCGTACTGCTTGGGAAGTGTCCATTCCAATCCGAATGCCGGCAGCGTCGGCGCATCGGTGGCACCGGCATATCGGGCGGTCAGATGTACACGTCCGCTGGCGGCATCCACCTCATAGCGCACGGCAACTTGGCAACTTGGGTTTCGCCCGGTTCGGCCAACGTATGACGAATGCCGCCAACGGGCACCAACCTCGTTGACGGCATTCGTCTTTCCAGGACACCGCAATCGCGGATGCATGCCGTTTACGCGTTGAATACGTATTGGTCAAGGCGGCGCATGGCCTCCTTGACGCGGCTCAAGGGCAATGCGAGATTGACGCGGATGCTGTAGGGGGCCTGGAACATGTCGCCGTCCTGCCATGCGACGCCCACATCCCAGCCGCGTTTCTCCAACTCAGGCAGGCTCAGGCCGTGGCGTTCGCACCACTGCTCGCAGTCGAGCAGCAGCATGTAGGTGCCTTCCGGTTTGGCCAAACTCACTCCTTGGAAATGCTTGGTGATGTAGTCGTAGGCGTAATCGACGTTGCCGGTGAGCACCGCCTTCAGTTCGTCGAGCCACTCATGGCCTTCGGGCCGGTAGGCGCCGATCAGCGCGTGCATGGAAAGCACGTTCATGTCGTTGTAGTGGCATTTCGAGCTTTTGGCCACGATGCGGTCCCGGAGTGTGGGATTGTAGATGATGTGGTAGCTTCCCACCAGTCCGGCGAGATTGAAGGTCTTGCTGGGCGCGTAGAACGCCACGGTCCTGTTGCGTGCGTCCTCGCTGACCGATTGGGTGGGGATGTGCTGGTGGTTCCCCAGAGTCAAATCGGACCAAATCTCGTCGGAAATGACCACGCAATCGTTGGCCTTGTACACTTCCATGGCCTTCTCGATTTCCCAACGTTCCCACACGCGCCCGCAAGGATTGTGAGGGCTGCAGAACACGGCCACGTGGATGTGATGCTCCTTGAGCTTCTTATCCATATCTTCGTAATCCATGCGCCATACGCCGTGCTCGTCCAACTTGAGCGGGCTGTGGACGATGCGATAGCCGTTGTTCTCGATGCACATGGTGAACCCGATGTAGGTCGGGCTGTGCAGGAGCACGCTGTCGCCAGGAGCGGCGAACGCGGTCAGCGTACTGATCACGCCGCCCAAGACCCCGTTCTCATAGCCGATCGCCTCGCTGGTCAATCCGGTAACCCCATTGCGCGTGGATTGCCAGTCGATAATGGAGTTGTAATAGTCGTCGGTGGGGGAGAAGTACCCGTAGACGGGGTGTTGCGCGCGTTCGATAATGGCCTGCGGAACCGTGGGCGCTGTCTGGAAATTCATGTCCGCCACCCACATCGGAATCACGTCAAATCCGTCCCTCGGTGGGTCGGGAGCGAAACCTAGGTCGGTTCCCAACCCATCGACCGCAATCGCATCCTTGCCATGCCTGTCCATAATCGACGTGAAATCGTACGTCATTCCTCAATAATCCTTTCTCCGGCCCATACGGGAGCCGCCCCTGAGCCAGATGTGCAATATCGCCGGTAAAGGAGCCTAGCGTGTTTGCTGACAATGGTGCACGCGATGAATACAAAAATGAGAAAGAATGAACATTCCTGATGAGCATTCCCATCGATTTGACCGTGTGGCGTGTTACGATATGCACCGTTGTGAGGCAGTGATCCGTTATCAGCGGGGAGTCTTCGGAAGAACGGCGGCAATCGCCCAGTAGAACCGACGGGATCGGCCCGAGACAGCCGAACACAAGCGGTCGCGCAGGCTCGCGGCTCCGAGTGCAACAGTTCGGAGCGGCGCAACCGGTGCGATAAGCGAGGTGGTACCGCGGTGCGGAGCGCATACCAGCGCCCGTCATCGTCCTCGTAGGCAGGAACGGCAGACAGGGCTGTTCCGGGCGGAACACAGTCGGTTCCGGCTGCGAGGCGATTGACGCAATCGGCCCCACGGTTCGGTACGTGACATTCGTGAACCCAGCCGGCACACGTCGGCGCCCGGCAATCGCCATCAATGACGCTCCTGTAGGACCAGTGCACAGTACTAACAGGAGATTTACGGTGAGCGAAAACGTATATCCCAAGGCGAACGAGGGCGGCGAGACCGCGCACGTCGCGCCGAACCCCAGCTTCCCCGACATGGAGGAGACCGTTCTCGACTACTGGGACAAGGACGACACCTTCCAGAAGTCCGTTGAACGCAACCCTTCCGGCGACCACAGCCAGAACGAATTCGTGTTCTTCGATGGCCCGCCTTTTGCGAACGGTCTGCCGCACTACGGCCACCTGCTGACCGGCTACGCCAAGGACGTGATCCCGCGCTACCAGACCATGAAGGGCCGCAAGGTCAACCGCGTGTTCGGCTGGGACACCCACGGCCTGCCCGCCGAGCTTGAGGCGCAGAAGGAACTCGGCATCGACTCGGTCGACCAGATCGAGAAGATGGGCATCGACAAGTTCAACGACGCCTGCCGCGCTTCCGTGCTGAAGTACACCAACGAATGGCAGAACTACGTGCATCGTCAGGCCCGTTGGGTGGACTTCGAGCACGGCTACAAGACCCTGAACATCCCGTACATGGAATCCGTGATGTGGGCCTTCAAGCAGCTCTACGACAAGGGCCTGGCCTACCAGGGCTACCGCGTGCTGCCGTACTGCCCGAAGGACCGCACGCCGTTGAGTGCGCACGAGCTGCGCATGGACGCCGACGTGTACCAGGACCGCCAGGACACCACCGTATCCGTGGCCGTCAAGATGCGCGATGAGGACGACGCCTACGCCGTCTTCTGGACCACCACCCCGTGGACCGTGCCCACCAACTTCGCCATCGTGGTCGGCGCCGACATCGACTACGTCGAGGTCCGCCCGACCGAAGGCAAGTTCGCTGGCAAGAAGTTCTACCTCGGCAAGGATTTGCTGCCGCACTATGAGAAGGAACTCGGCGAGAACTACGAGGTCGTGCGCGAGCTCAAGGGCTCCGAGCTGGAAGGCCGCCGCTACTACCCGGTCTTCCCGTACTTCGCGGGTGACGAGGCCGAATCCGAAGGCCACGTGCCCGGCCCGAACGGCTACACGATCTTCACCGCCGACTACGTCGACACCGTCGAAGGTACCGGCCTGGTTCACCAGGCTCCCTACGGTGAGGACGATATGAATACGCTGAACGCGCACGGCATCAAGAGCACCGACGTGCTCGACGATGGCTGCCGCTTCACCGCGCAGTGCCCTGACTACGAGGGCGATTTCGTGTTCGACGCCAACCTGCCGATCCTGCGCAACCTGCGCGCCGGCGACGGCCCGCTCGCCGAGATTCCGGAAGAACGCCGCGCGATCCTCTTCCAGGAGAAGAGCTACGTGCACTCCTACCCGCACTGCTGGCGTTGCGCCACCCCGCTGATCTACAAGCCGGTCTCCTCCTGGTTCGTGTCCGTGACCAAGATCAAGCCGCGTCTACTGGAATTGAACCAGCAGATCAACTGGATCCCGGGCAATGTCAAGGACGGTCAGTTCGGCAAGTGGCTCGCCAACGCGCGCGACTGGTCCATCTCCCGCAACCGCTTCTGGGGTTCCCCGATCCCGGTGTGGGTGAGCGACGATCCGAAGTACCCGCGTGTGGACGTCTACGGTTCGCTCGAAGAGCTCAAGGCCGACTTCGGCGACTATCCGCGCGACAAGGACGGCAACATCAACATGCACCGTCCGTGGATCGACAACCTGGTCCGCGTCAACCCGGACGACCCGACCGGCAAGTCGCACATGCACCGTATTTCCGATGTGCTCGACTGCTGGTTCGAGTCCGGTTCCATGCCGTTCGCGCAGTACCACTACCCGTTCGAGAACAAGGAGAAGTTCGAACAGCACTTCCCGGCCGACTACATCGTGGAATACATCGGCCAGACCCGCGGCTGGTTCTACCTGCTGCACGTCATGGCGACCGCCCTGTTCGACCGCCCGGCGTTCAAGAACGTGATCTGCCACGGCATCGTGCTCGGCTCCGACGGCCAGAAGATGTCTAAGCACTTGCGCAACTACCCGGACGTGAACGGCGTGTTTGACAAGTACGGTTCCGACGCCATGCGCTGGTTCCTCATGTCTTCGCCGATCCTGCGTGGCGGCAACCTGATCGTCACCGCCGAAGGCATCCGCGACACCGTGCGCCAGGTCATGCTGCCGGTGTGGAGCTCCTACTACTTCTTCACCCTGTACGCCAACGCGGCCAACGGTGGGGCTGGCTTCGACGCTCGCCAGCTGCGCGCGGACGAGGTCGCCGGTCTGCCGGAGATGGACCGCTACCTGCTGGCCCGTACCCGTCGTCTGGTGCTGGCCGCCGAGAAGTCGCTGAACGAGTTCGCAATCTCCGACGCCTGCGATGCGGTCTCCGACTTCATCGACGTGCTCACCAACTGGTATATCCGCAACACCCGTGACCGTTTCTGGAATGAGGACGCTTCCGCGTTCAACACGCTGTACACCGTGCTTGAGGCGTTCATGCGCGTGCTTGCGCCGCTCGCCCCGATGGAGGCCGAGTCCGTGTGGCGTGGTCTGACCGGTGGCGAGTCCGTGCACCTGGCCGATTGGCCGTTCGTGGTGGACGAGAAGACCGGTGCGGATACCGAACTTGGTCGCGTTCTGGTTGACGATCCGGCTCTGGTCTCCGCGATGGAGAAGGTCCGCGAGGTCGTTTCCGGCACTCTGTCCCTGCGCAAGGCCGCCAAGATCCGCGTGCGCCAGCCGCTTTCCAAGCTCACCGTGGTGGTCGAGAACGTGGACGCCGTCAAGGCATACGACGAGTTGCTGAAGTCTGAATTAAATATTAAGAATATTGGGTTCTCGACTATGGAAGACGCCGCCGCCCACGGTCTGAAGATCGTGCACGAGCTGCGTGTGAACGCTCGCGTTGCGGGCCCGCGCCTCGGCAAGCAGGTGCAGTTCGCCATCAAGGCCTCCAAGTCCGGCGATTGGCATGTTGATGCCGCGTCCGGTGCACCGGTGGTCTCGACGCCGTCCGGCGACCTTGCGCTGGTCGAAGGCGAGTACGAGCTGATCAACCGTGTGGAGGAGGAGAACGCCACCGAGGCCGCCGCTTCGGTCTCCGCCGCGCTGCCGACCGGTGGCTTCGTGATCCTCGACACCGCGCTGGATGCCGATCTGCTGGCCGAGGGCTACGCCCGCGACGCCATCCGCGCCGTGCAGGATGCCCGCAAGGCCGCCGATTTGGACATCGCCGATCGTATCTCCTTGGTGCTGACAGTTCCGGCCGCCGATGTGGCCAAGGTCGAGCAGTTCAAGGATCTGATCGCCCGTGAGACGCTGACTACCTCCTTCGAAGTGAAGGAAGGTGCCGAACTGGCCGTGGAGGTCGCCAAGGCGTGATGCTTGGCTGAGCTGAGGCTCCGATTCCGACCGTTAGCTAAGGGTGGTCTTGCTGCTGATTGAGCAGCGGGGCCACTCTTTTTGTATGATGCCGAGGTGTTCGTGTTTTGAACTTACATGTGGTATCATAGTCAGTGTCAATTATTGATTAAGAGCAAAAAACGAAAAAGCTCTTAACTCATAACTAAGCTAGTTCTCAATCAGCCGATTTCGCAGGATTGACTGATTGAGAGGAAGGAGGAAAAATGGACAACGCGACACTGAAAGAAATCCTTGCACTGCTCATCATTCTGTGGCTGCTGTAAACGGCAGCAAAACCTTCCGTGACTCTACAATAACATAGTATTTCTATGTGGGGGTCATGGAAGGTTTTGCTACCCTTCATTGAGGAGAGTTCAGTGCGTTCTCGTTTTTTAAACGAGCCAATATTCCCGTGTGCCTTCACGGGCTTCATTGAACGGTTTGCGGCGGTTTCCGCCGCAAACCCCATTTATTATTAATTTTTAATTAATTTATAAGTCTGATACATAAATACGAGTGTCGGATACTGAATGCGAGGTTTCCGACGAGTAGTGTGATTACTGGTAGGCGGAAACATAGATGTCTTCACCGATAGAGAAAGGGCGTATGATGGTGCGTGCATTGACACTTGAAGATTTGAACAAAGCTGCGAAACTTGGGGGACCGAGTACACTGTCCGAAAAGACTTTGCTTGAGCCGGCAGCTGGCCCCGAAGGCATTATTGCCCCGGCCAAATACACCGGTAGCAATGGTGCCACATATGTATTTGAAGACCGCTATATCGGTGGCGAGTCGAAGCGTACTGTACTGGTGGATTCGCGTACATCGCAAAGCAATCGTCTTGAAGACTACGTGACTAAGGCCATCAAAGATGGTCATCCAGTATTGTCGCGTATGCCGCGTATTCGAGTGACTTACCAGGTTCCGGATGAGACAGGGGAAACCTTTGAACGTTCTTATCTGGAAACGCAATTGCCGCATCGAGCATTCGACGGTCATATTCGTATCGGGTCGATAAACGGCAAATCGACTTCTGAACTGACAGAATATGTGCAGGCACGTAATTCGACCGCTGAAAACATGATGCCGTTATTCACGTTATCGCCAATTACGGTGGCATTCGGAGGCTGGGACTCTACGCGTCGCAAGAACCAGCTGCGCATCGCATCTCCATTTAACGGTGAAATTATCGGAGTACTAGCAAATCAGGATCAGGATCGCCCGGTATTCCGAGCCGGCGCACGTGTAGATCCGGTTGAGGCGAGTATTAAGTTCGATAAAGATGACGCCAAAGCAATTGGCAGAATCATTCAACCTGAAGTCAGCGATAACACGTTTAAAACTTTCGAAAAAGAAGGAAAGGGCTCCAAGATCGGACTGGGCGCGATTCCTCCATCCACGAAGAACGATGCCTATGATGGCATCGCGGTGAGCAATATTATCCGTACTCATGTGTTGAGCTTCTCAACACTACGATCCTTGCGCTTCGGTAAGGGACCTGAAGGCGATGCGGCGATTCGTGTGCTGATTGCGGCGCTGATTCTCGATGCGATGGCTGGCAGTAATTCGGAACTGGTTCTACGTGCAAATTGCGTCCTCAGAGAATCCGCGAAACCGACCATGATTCTTGATAAGCGTTTTGGAGAGAGCGATGAACTGGATATGTTGGACTTGTCTCATGCCGATGAATTGCTTACCGAGGCATACGATCAGGCAGAGGCCAACGCTGGTGTTGACTGGCATGGTCAGGTGATGGAGGTAACCGGCAATCCGCTGGTGATGAAGGCCGGTAGTGCCGACGAATCTGAAGATTGATGAGAAGGTCGTCACATGCCTTTCACAATCACAGCTCGATTTTTACTACACACTTATCAGGGGGCGGATACTACTGGCAAGCCTGAGCGGTATCCGTCGCCTGAACGGCTGTACAAGGCACTGGTCTCCACTGCGTATGGTGCATTTGGTTTTAATTCCAAGTATGCGAAACAGGAGTCTCGAGTCTCCGATCAGCAATTGGAGGCGGTGTTTCGTTGGTTGGAGACTAACCCGCCGGATGCTATTCGCGCACCTCGCATGAGTCGTCGTAATGGTTCTGACGCTATTGTTTACCGTGACCGTGGAAGTCGGAGTAAAAAGATTGCTGCGGATAAAAAGAATGTTTCGGCGGTCTGTTCTACCGCGTATCCCGATACGAATGAGGGCACGCTAATCTGGCAATGGAAGCAGGAGCCGGATGCTGATATCGCAGATTTGCTATCTCGCTTGTGTTGGGAGGTGCCTTATCTCGGGGAGGCGTGTTCGCCGGTCAACCTGACCACCACGAATGTTCCCGATGACGAGTTTCCCGTAGACCCTGATAACTCGTTGTATAAAAGCGATGACGACTTATCGGCGGCGCGTATGGCAGCCACGGTCGAATTCGATGTGCCGGACATAGGACATTTGCAGGAATTACAACGGGGATACGAGCAAGTGTATCCCCGTAAGGTATCCGCTTCGAATGGAAGCGAAGAAGAAAAGACAGTACTTTCTAATACGCTGACTGATTGCGTGCGCAGTATCGGATACCAGCGTAAGCAAGGTTGGATAGCTTCCAGTGAAATGCGCCCATGGCAGCATGGCTTTTTCATTCCCGCTGCTGTTGCCGCAACAAAAAGTAGCGCAACAGTTGACGATGAACATGATGTTGCATGGAATCCTGACGAATCTACATTCGTCGCTTGGTCCGTGGCATTGCATCGTCTCTTAGTGAGGCAATGGGGTTACGGTGCTTCACCTTTGTTGACCGGACGGTACGAAAAAGGAAGTACGGTGCCTCGGCCAGCCAATAATGTGGCCATACAGGTACTTACCGCGGGTATGCCAGTACGCGATGATGAATTGCGTGAATGCCTTCCTGGATTCCTAGTGATGGTTCCCCACGATATGCCGGTAGACGAGATAGATCATCTTGCTGATGTATGCGATACCTTGCGCAAGCAACAATTGTTCTACGCCCGTCAATCGGAAACGCTGTGTTTAGGTGAGGCCATGGAAGTGGATCTAGATACATTCTGGCAGCCGGTCAAATCTGGATATCGTCGATTGTGGACTCCCTACCCATTGTGTATTAAGGAGACCCGCAAGTTCCGCTCGAGAACTGATTCGAATCGACTCTGGAATGTGCAGGACAGTATGGCATTAGCAATTGCGTATGTATGGCGTGAGTATTTCACGCATAGACAAGATGATGCTGATACTGATGAAGCGGTCAATTCTCCGTCTGTTAGCATTCGAGAATCACGATATTGGTCAATGGCTGATTGTGTGAACAATCCGGAGTCTGGTGTGCACATTTACGATGCACATGACGAAACACGAACTCCGATGACGGATTACGTGCACAAGACTCAACCTGGTAATTTGCTGATGGGCATGACGGCATTGCTGTCCTTTGACAAGCAGCAGTGGCCCATTGAACAATCCGCAATAGCGATTGGTCAGAGTCGTCATCTCGGTGGAGGTTTCCTTGTGCCTGTGGATGTCTACACACAACTGATTGATAAAAACGGGAAGCCAGTGTGGCTGCGATGAATGATAGCAATAAGAATGGCATCAATGAAGCGCTGGAACTAATCGACCAAGCGTTTGTTCAGTTTGTGCGCGAGATTTACGGTGGTCGCACGCCGTATGCATGGCAGCGGAGATTGGTACATGAATTGGCATCAACAAACCGTTGGCCGGAACGTTTGGCCGCTCCGACCGGTGCAGGCAAAACAATGGTCATTGACGTTCATGTATTCCTTAATGCACTGGCTGGTCTGGCAACATCTGATAGTATCTTGGCTGATTCGTCGCTCGGAAAGGCCGCTGCAGTGTGCGGCCTGCGGCATCTTCCAAGGCGACTAGTGATAACCGTAAATCGCCGTGCACTGGTTGATGATCAGTATGACTCAGCATGCGCTTTGACTGACACTATTAATGCGCACGGTAATCCACCTAGTGACAGTGCATCGTCGTTGTTGCGTGATGTGTATCAAGGATTGCTTGCCCGCGCGGGAGAGAGTGACATGGATACTGTGGTGCCATGCCGCGTGGTCAGATTGCGTGGTGGTGAGCCCGTGGACTTTACCATGCGTGACTGGCGATATCACCCCACTGAATGCCAGGTGATTTGTGCAACACCTGACATGTTTGCCAGTCGATTGCTGTTCCGCGGGTATGGCACTAGTACGCTGGCGCGCTCCATCGAAGCGGGATTGTTTGGTTACGATACGGTGCTAATCGCTGATGAAGCGCACCTTAACCGACAAATGGTATACACGGCGCAGTCAGTGAACCGCTTGGAACATCTTTCTTCGGATGGTTTAGCGCAGTCGGTGCCGCCACTGCAAGTCGTCTCTACAACGGCGACGCAAGCTGACAATGCTGGAAGCGATGAAGAACTATGCATCGGCGTTTGTGAGAAGGATCTTGCCGGTGATCCAGAATTGACTCGCCGTCTAACATCGCCCAAACCTGTGAAGGTCGTGTCCATTCCTGCAAGCAGAGAAAAGGATTTCGCAAAGCTGGTTGCGGAAGCCTGTGTGGACGCATTCACCGATAAGAACGATGATGCGGTTGTGGGATGTATCGTCAATTCTGTTGCGATGGCGAGCGACGTGATGAAGCAGATGCGCGTAATCATGCGGGATCGAGGTTTTGAAAAGGGGGCCTTTGAAAGAAAGGTTCGTGGTTTAGTCGGCCCAATGCGCCGTTATGATAAGCGACAATTGTTGGACGGTACGATGCGGTCGTCCGATGTGAATGATTCGTCATTAAAAGACGGTTTGCTTTTGCGCGCGATAAAAGGCGATACAGAAGCTGTACAAATGTCAGAGCTTCGGTGTGTTGTTGCCACGCAGACTTTGGAAGTGGGCATTGACGCAGATTTCTCGATGCTGATTACTGAGTTGCCGTCCTCTAGTGCATTGGTACAGCGAGCCGGGCGTGTGAATCGTCGTGGCCTGCGCGATGAAGGACCAATCGTCGTGTTCCGTCATGAAGATTCCAGCAAGACGAAGAGCATTTACTCGTCAGAAGAATTGGAGGCTGCATGGCAATGGCTGCAAGAGCTTCCAGCTGAATCGGGATTGTCGGCGTGGGGAAGCGTACTCCACCCGCCGATTCCGCCTAGGCTACCCAGAGCAGCGTTGCAACGGCTGGAGCAATGGGATGTAGAGAATCTGTCTCATACAGATGAGGAATTGGGATCTTCCCTGTCGTGGCTATATCAGGCGGCATCTGATGTCGCGCTATGGTTGCGTGATGATTTGCTTTCGGGGGATGAACTCAGTAACGGTTTGGTCGTCAGACAATTGCCAAAGAATGATTCCGATGCAATCGGGTTGCTGACGAAGGCTCAACCAGTGGCTGATGAGGTGTTTCCGATACAAGGTCGGGGGCAGATTGATGAAATCGGCAAACGATGGGTGAATAGCCAAGATCAGAGTAACTCTATAGCACCGTTCCGCGTATTCATCGTAAGAGCTGATGAACAACAGGATATGGCGGTCATACAGTGGCGTAATGAGGAATCGCTGAACGATTCCATTCATCCTGGCGACACTCTGGTTGTAGACGATACAGCAACGTTGTTCGATCGTGATTTGCATATCATTGCGCCAAAAACGGCTCAGTCAACGAATGATGTGTACAACCTGTGCCAAAGTCGTGGCGTCATACTCAGTCAGCAAGTTTTGGATTTGCAAGAGCAGAATCGTGTTCTGACTTCCGCGATAGAAGATTTACGTGAGAATTTGCAGAGGGATAGTGAATCGTCAGCAGGTGCTAATGAGGCCCAGCATAAGGCCAAGATGGATAATACCGACGATGCAGAACCGATGATGCTGGATTTGATTAAGGATGACCATGCACGCAATGTACTGGTTCGAATAATCAGCGAAACCAATAATCGGTTTGGGTGTACCCCGCAAGATCAGCAAACATTTTGGCAACAATACAATGCTGATAGCGTGCATGATGTCGTGCCGGTCGAATACGCCATATTCCCTGCTGTTACCCTTGACTACGGGGACAATCCATGGTTATTTGTCCAGTTGACTACGGACGCGATAGCAGATGGCGAAGCGTTGCAGGAGATACGTTCTCCTCGCCGTCACGGTAAGTCACTTGTGTATTTAAATACGTCAGACGGCCATCAGCAGTCTGTCGCGCAACGTGCCGAACGATTCATGAAAGTGTTGGATTTGCCGTCGTCACTCCAGCAAGATATTGCTGTAGCTTGTCGTCATCATGATGACGGCAAGAAGGATTTGCGTTTCCAAGAGCTATTGCATTATCGGCTCTCACGACCGGAATACTATCAACAGTCGAAGTATCTTGCTAAAAGCCGATATCGTTCAATTGCCCGGGAAGCTGTTGTACGCCGCGAGCTGAATCTGCAAGGATGGCGGCACGAGCAGCGTTCCGCAGCTGAATGTTGGGCCGAGAGGGATGCCTTACATGCCGTTGATGTCGAATTAGTGACACGGCTGGTGGGTACCTCGCATGGTCATGGTCGTTCATGCTTCCGTGACAATGCGGAACGATTGGTGCCTCCCGCCGAAATTGCAGCGGAGCAAGCAATGACTGCCGTGGACATCGAACGGATTCATGCAGCCGCCGAAGAGTTGTTTAATGGCGGCATGTGGGAGTGCATCGTGAATTGCACAAATCGTCGATACGGTTATTGGGGCGTCTCCTATTTGGAGGCGATTGTGCGTTCTGCTGACGTCACAATTTCTCAGGAAGGCAGGTGAACAATGGAATTGATAATCAACGGACGCTACGATGAAGCGTTTTCGCATCTGCTGTTGTTCGGATTGGCTTCGATATTGGAGGATGCTGACGATTCACGCATCTGCACCATCCGATGGATTGACCGTACTCATGCGGGTATTGATGTCAGTGACAATCTCTCTTGGGAGGATTGCGCAACTGTTATACGTGACCATGCCCATCGTTGGAGTATGTCATCGTGGCTCAATGCAAGTGATGTGTATTCGGTACCGGTGAAGTCCGGCAAATCGTCTAAAAATGCGGTTTCGGCAGCTAGAGCCACACTTAGTCCCCGGTTGGGTACTCCCTCTCCTGATGATCGGTGGCGGTTGCTGGAGTGCAATCGTGCTCGGGCAATTGATGATTTGCAGACGGATTTGGATCGTCGTTATATCGGTGCGCTTGGGGAACCCTCTTACTGGTCAGGTGACATGGCCGCGCAAGGGTATACGCCAGACCGTGGCGCTTCTCGGTGGGAGATGGTGACGCGCAACCGTGGGCAGGAGTTTATCTCCGGTCGTTTACTGCCGCTTGCAAAAGCGGTGGCGGAACGCAACGTGCAATCAATTGTTGAGGGACTGCGTGGTACCACGATTACGGATGAGGCGGGCAAGAACAAGCAGGATAGTCGTACCCCGACTGGATTGCGGCATCCGTCGCTTACTGACAATGCTCAGGCGTGGTGCGCATTGTTTGGTGTGTCAGCATTTCCTGTGATGAAAGGGGTATCGGCCCGACGTGGTGCCACAGCATCGCTCTTTCAATTGCCAAGATACGGTTCGTATGCGATATTGCCGGTTTGGTTACAGCCGTGGACGTTGCAAAAGTATCGTTCTGTTGTACGCAGTCAGGCATTGCTGATAGTTGGCATCGAGGCGGTGCTTGGTAACGACGATAAAGATGATGCGGTACGTGAGAAAGATGATGGAATGCTCAAGCGAATCGGTGCAAATAATGCCGCGATTAGTTTGAGCCGACAGTGGCTGAATGGCAAGGGCGTGGAATATGCCATGCTGTTTCCCCAGTACGTTTCTAGTAATTCTTCGGCACCGGAACGGTGGCTGAAAAAAGGAGAACTTGTACTGCTCGATAGTGAAAAGACCGATTATGAACGATGATCCAATTCCTATCAGTTTGGTTGCCAATTATATGTTCTGTCCACGTAGAGCATGGCTAGAAGCAGTCGGAGAACGAGTTGATTCAGCTCAGATGTCACAAGGCACCTATGACCATCGTAAAGTTGATTGTATTGCTGGAGCGGATGATTCGGATGATTATCGGGCAGTCAATGTGCGACATGAGGTATGGGGAGTAGCAGGCCGGCTGGATGCTGCAAAGATGACTGATGAAGGGGTGATAATTCGGGAGTATAAAGCAACACCTGTGAAACGCGCGATGATTGTCACTGATGCAATGCGCACGCAGCTTGCTTTGCAGGCAGCTTGTTTGGAAGATATGGGCTTTCGAGTTGCCGGTGCAGAGATTTTCTTTACAACCCACCACCGCAACGTCGAAGTGGAACTTGGCAGCGAAGATTACGAACGTGCCCATACTGCTGTGAAGGAAACTCGTGCATTAATTAATTCGGATTCCGCTCCGGAGCCATTAGAAGATGATGCGCGATGTATGAGATGCTCTCATGTTGGGGTTTGCTTACCAGAAGAACGTAAATTGACGTCCGTGCGCCATCGGGTGATGGTGACTTCACCAGATAATCAGGTTACACATTTGGCAACGCCGGGAGCGAAAGCATTTAGCAGAGCAGGCCGAATGGTGGTGCTAAAGAACGGTGAGGAAATCGCTTCGATTCCATTGGACACGATTCAAGGTCTGCAGGTGCATGGCAACACAGACCTTTCCAGTGGATTAATGAGGGAATTGATGTGGCGGGATATCCCTGTGCTGTGGTGTAGCGGCACGGGGCGGGTGTATGGGGGGGCGGTGCCGCCCTATGGACCCAATGGGGCAGCCCGGGTTTAAAAGCCCGGGGGTTCCCCTTAGGGGGGGCTTGGCTTGGGCCCGGGAATTTTTTTTGGTTAAATGGCCCACCACACGGGGTTTTTTGTAGGTTACTCCCGGGGCAAACCAGTGCTTATTCACT
>OBHX01001947.1_pt1 | contig 16782 bp, 14 predicted proteins | sample 1519331 | NCBI WGS metagenome assembly OBHX01 (sample SAMEA2602897, study PRJEB22501) | metagenome
CTCGTAAATCACATCCCGATGTGGCTTACTCAACGGTCACGGACTTGGCGAGGTTGCGGGGCTTGTCCACGTCGTAGCCCTTGAGCTTTGCCATGTCCATGGCGAACAGCTGCAGCGGCACCACGTCAACCAGCGGGCTCATCAGCGTTGGGCAGGCGGGGCGCCAGAACACCACGTCAGCGTACCGTTCCACATCCGGGTCGCCCTGCTCGGCCACGGCGATGATGTACGCGCCACGAGCCTTGACCTCCTCGATACCAGAGATCACCTTGGCGTGCAACACATTGCGGCCGCGCTGCGGCGGCACGATGAACACCACGGGCTCACCCTCGTCCACCAGCGCGATCGGTCCATGCTTGAGCTCGCCGGCCGCGAAGCCCTCGGTGAACGTGTAGGCGATCTCCTTGAGCTTCAGTGCACCCTCAAGCGCCACCGGGTAGCCCACGTGACGGCCGAGGAACAAGAAGGAGTTGGCGTTCACCATGCGCTCGGCGGCCGCCTGGATGGTCTTGGGCTGGGTGTCGAGCACCCACTGAATCTTGCGCGGCATGTCTTTCAGGGAGTCAAGCACCTGATGAATCTCATCGCGGAACATCGCGCCCTTGACCTGCGCCAGATACAGGCCCAGCAGGTAGGCGGCGGTGATCTGCGCCACAAACGCCTTGGTGGATGCCACGGCAACTTCCGGGCCGGCGTGTGTGTAGAGCACGGCGTCGGATTCGCGCGGAATGGAGGCACCCTGCGTGTTGCAGATGGCCAGCACCTTGGACCCCTGTTCGCGCGCGTGGCGCAGGGCCATCAGAGTATCCATGGTTTCGCCGGACTGAGAAATGGCCACCACGAGCGTACGCGGGGTCAGAATCGGGTCACGGTAACGGAATTCGTGCGCGAGTTCGATTTCCACGGGGATACGCACCCAGTGTTCGATGGCGTACTTGGCTACCTGGCCGGCGTAGCTGGCGGTGCCGCAGGCCACGACGATGATTTTGTCGATGGCCTTGAAGTCGTGTTCGTCGATACGCACTTCATCAAGGGTGATGCCGCCATTCGCATCGAAGCGGCCAAGCAGGGTGCGCTGCACTGCGGCAGGGTCTTCGTGGATCTCCTTGTCCATAAAGGAATCCCAGCCGCCCTTTTCGGCGGCCGAAGCATCCCAATCCACGGTGTAGGTCTTCGGGTTTTCGACCACGTTGCCGTCGAAATCGGTGACGATGACCTTGTCGGCGGACACGCATACGGCCTGATCCTGGTCGACTTCCATGGCGCGCTTGGTGTAGGCCACGAATGCGGCGACGTCGGAACCGAGGAAGTTCTCCCCCTCGCCAAGGCCCACGACCAGCGGCGAATCATGGCGGGCTCCGACCACGATGTCCGGCTGGCGGCAGTCGGTGGCCAGAATGGTGAACGCGCCTTCAAGCATGCGGGCCATGCGGCGCACAGCCTTGAACAGGTCTGGCTTGCCTTCGTCCGCGATAATCTTGTCCACGATCTTGCCGAGCAGCTTAGCGGCCACCTCAGTGTCGGTGGCAGAGGCGAATCGGTAGCCTTCGGCTTGCAGGTCGAGACGCAGCTGAGAGGCGTTTTCGATGATGCCGTTATGGATGATGGCCACCTTGCCGTCCATGCTGGTGTGCGGGTGGGCGTTCACGTCGCTCGGCTCGCCATTGGTGGCCCAGCGCGTGTGGCCGATGCCCACCGTGGCAAGCGGCATCGGCTTACGCTCGATGTCTTCGACCAGGTTCTTCAAACGGCCGGCCTTCTTGCGCACGACCACCTTATCCATGCCGGGCGCGGTCAGCGCCACACCGGCCGAGTCATAGCCTCGGTATTCCAGACGTTCCAGGCCTTGCAGGCAGACCTCCAAAGGCTTGCCGCATGCCGTTTCAATATTTCCCGCGTATCCAACGATTCCACACATGGTTCACCAGCCTAGCGGACGATTATTGCGCAAAGCGAATCCAACCCGCCGCCTTTGCAGGATTGGAACATGCCCCTTCGTGAAAACCGTACACTGACTACCACTCAGCGTACGTTCTTCACGAGATGGGGGTGCGATTAGGCGTCGCAAAAAAACGTACGCTGAGTTCATCAGCGTACGTTTTTGGAGCTGCAACAACGAGCCTTCCTACAGCACGTGCTGCAAGAAGTCCTTAAACCTAGGCTCGGTGGGGTGGTCGATGATGTCGGGGCCGCCCTTTTCTACGACTACGCCGCCGTCCATGAACACGATCTGGTCGGCGACTTCGCGGGCGAAGCCGATTTCGTGGGTCACGCACACCATGGTCATGCCTTCCTTGGCCAAGGAACGCATGACGTTGAGCACTTCACCCACCAGTTCGGGGTCAAGGGCGGAGGTCGGCTCATCGAAAAGCATGATCTCCGGCTTCATGGCCAGAGCACGGGCAATGGCCACACGCTGCTGCTGACCACCTGACAGCTGGGAGGGGTAATAGTCCATGCGATCGCCCAGACCGACGCGCTGAAGCTCGGCCACGGCCAGGTCACGGGCGGCTTTCTTGGACTGGTGCTGCACGTGAATCGGGGCTTCCATCACGTTTTCCAGCGCGGTCATGTGCGGGAACAGGTTGAAGCGCTGGAACACCATGCCGAGGCGAGAACGCTGTGCGGCGATCTCCTTATCGTCCAGGGTCTGCAGCATGTCCTGGCCGTTTTTGGTCACGTGCTTGTAGCCGATGAGTTCGCCGTCCACCTCGATGGAACCGCCGGTCAGGGTTTCCAGCTGGTTGATCAGACGCAGGAACGTGGACTTGCCGGAACCGGAGGGCCCCAGAATCACGGTCACAGTGCCGGGCATAACGGTTAGATCGATGCCCTTGAGCACATGCAGCGGCCCAAACGCCTTGTGCACCTGCACGGCCTTGACAGCAGGAATCACGGAACCGTCAACCGCCTTGCGCACGACCGGAGCGGAGTTGGTGATGTCGTTCGTAGTCATAATTCTCGCTCCCGCCTTACGCATTCAGCCCAGCGAAGGTGGTCTGATTGATTTTGTTCACATCGTCCTTCGGCTCGCCGTCAGACTTGCCGGGGTACGGCGGATCGTATGGCGGCTGCTTGCCCTTGGTGCCCACCGGGCGGGCGTTGAAGCCCTTGCCGAAGTGCGCCTCAAGGCGGGACTGCACAACCATCAGAATGGAGGTGATCAGCAGGTACCAGAAGCAGGCCACGAGAAGCAGCGGAATCGGCTTGTAGATACGGTTGGCGATGGCGTTGGTGGCGAACTGCAGTTCGAGGGTGAACGGCACGGCGGTGACCAGCGAGGTGGTCTTCAGCATGCCGATGGTCTCGTTGCCGGTGGGCGGGATGATGATGCGCATAGCCTGCGGCAGCACGATGCGGCGCATGATGAGCGTGCGGTTCATGCCCAATGCCTTGGCCGCCTCGGTCTGGCCGGGGTCCACGGCTTCAAGGCCGGCACGCACGATTTCGGACAGGTAGGCGGCCTCGTTCAGAGCCAAACCAATCCATGCGGCGTTGAATGCGGTGACCACCACGTTGGAGTCGATGCTCCAGAACTCCACCGAGGTGAACGGAATGCCGAGGCTAATCTTGGGAATCAGCACGGCGAACAGACCCCAGAAAATGAGCTGCGTGTACACAGGCGTGCCGCGGAAGAACCAGATGAAGAACCAGCTGACGCCGCGCAGCACCGGATTGATGGATTTGCGCATGATGGCGAGAATCACCGACAGGATGATCGCCACGACCATGGAGATCACGGTGAGCTCCAAGGTATAGCGAATGCCTTCAAGCACGTTCTCGTTGAACAGGTACTTCCAGACGGTGGGCCAATCCAGTCGCGGATTGGTAATCAAGCCTTGAATGAGCATCGCGGCGAGCAGCACCACGATCACTGCGGCCACAATCGGGCCGGGGCGCTTGACCGGCAGCGCCTTGATGCGGTTGGGGATGTTCACTCCCTCACCGTCGACTTCTTTCTTCGCCATAATTTGGTTCCTTGGACGTGTTGGGCAGCCTGAACTGCAAGTTGCAACTAGCGTTGAACCTTAGTGTACGAATGGGGCGACTGTGTTACAAACAGTGCGCCCCATTCGAATTTTCGCGACAGCTTGTCGGCTATTCGACGGCCGGGTTGATTTCGGCCTTGTCCAGTGCGCCGGATTCGACGCCCCAGTGCTGGAGGATCTTGGTGTAGGTGCCGTCGTCCATAAGCTTTTGCATGGCCTTCTGCACGGCTTCGGTGGTCTGGGAATCGCCCTTTTTGATGGCGATGGCGTTCGGCACTTCATCGAAGTCCTTGCCGAGCTGTTCCAGCTGACCATCGGTCTGGGCAATGGCGTAGCCGACAACCGGGGAATCGGCGAAGAAGACGTCGGCCTTGCCGGTCACCACAGCGGTGGTGGCGTCGGTCTGCTGCTTGGAGGACTGGATGGTGATGTCTTTCTTGCCGTCCGCCTTGCACTGCTTGGCGGTCTTGTTGATGGCCTCTTCCTCGACGGTGCCGGTCTCGACGGCAACGTTCAGACCGCACAGGTCGTTCTCATCGACGTTCTTGGGGTTGCCTGCGGCCACTGCATAGCCCATGCCTGCGGTGAAGTAGGAGACGAAGTCGACGGATTCCATGCGCTCCTTGGTGATGGTGAAGGCGGCGATGCCCAGATCGTACTTGGAGCCGATGGCCGGAATGATCGTATCGAAGTTGGAGGAGACGATTTCGGTATCGAGACCGAAGATGTTGCCCATGGCGCGGGCAAGATCCATGTCGTAGCCGATCTGGGTCTTGCCGTCGGCGTCGAGGAATTCGGCCGGGGCGTAGGAGGGGTTGGTGCCGATGGTGAGCTTGCCGTCCTTGGTCACGGATTCAGGCAGCAGTGCGGCGATTGCATCGTCCTTCTTCACGGAGCTCACGTCGTAGCTGGTGATGGTGACCGACTTGGAGGAACCGCCCTTATCGGAACCGGAGTCACCCGCCTTGTCGGAGGTGCCGCAAGCCGCGGCGGAGAACAGCATGGCCACGCTCAAGGCGGCGGCCGCAATGGTCTTCAGCTTGTTGAACTGCATGATCTCTCTCTTCTTCTCTGTGGAGCCGCCCTATAGCGACTATCAACAATCAGGTATAAATATACATTATAGCGTATACATATACAAATGCTCCCGCTGGGAGGCCGCCGCATAAGAATACAACTGCTGGTGGCTGTTATGCTACAGACCACCCTCAGTCGCCTTCGGCGACAGCTCCCGCCAGCGGGAACGAACAGGGACACCTGGCAATCAGGCGGCGTCGGCCGGGTTGATCTCAGCCTTGTCGATGGCACCGGAACCAACACCCCAAGTGTCGAGGATCTTCTTGTAGGTGCCGTCGTCCATCAGCTTCTGGATGGCCTTCTGCACGGCTTCGGCGGTCTTGGTATCGCCCTTCTTGATGGCCACGGCCTCGGGCACCCCGCCGGCGTCTTCACCGAGCGTCTCCAAGGTGTCGCCGGTCTGCTTGATGGCGTAGGCGGACACCGTGGAATCGGCGTAGAAGATGGAGGCCTTGCCGGAAGCCACGGCGGTGGTCACATCGGTCTGCAGCTTGGAGGACTGGATGTCGATGGCATCCTTGCCGTCCGCCTTGCACTGCTCGTTATCCTTGTTGACTTCCTCTTCCTGGGTGGTACCGGTCTGCACAGCCACCTTCACGCCGCACAGGTTCGAGGAGTCGACCTTGTTCGGGTTGCCCTTCTGCACCACGAACGTGGAACCGGCCTTGAAGTAGGTCACGAAGTCGACGGCCTCCATGCGTTCCTTGGTCACGGTGAAGGAGGAGATGCCGATGTCGTACTTGGAGCCGACGGACGGGATAATCGAATCGAACGTGGAGGAGACGGTGTTTTCCTTCAGTCCGAACACTGCGGCCAGCGCCTTGGACAGGTCGACATCAAAGCCGACCGGGGTCTTGCCGTCCTCGGCCAGGAACTCGGCCGGGGCATAGGAAGTATCGGTGCCGACGGTCAGCGTACCGTCGCCGGCCACGGAATCGGGCAGCAGTGCGGCAATCTCGTCGTCCTTCTGGATGCTGCTGGTGTCGAAGCCTTGAATCGAAGTGCTGGACGAGTCCTTGGATGAATCGCCGCTCTTGGATGCGGTGTCGGTGCCGTCAGTCGTGCCACAGGCCGCCACGGCGATCAGCATGGCCGCGCTCAGGGCGGCGGCCGCAGCGGATTGTATTCCCTTGCTTAGAGACATTGGATTTCCTCTCTCCGGATAGTCAGCTGGGCGGGTATGTTTCCCAGATGGTTCCAGAGCGTAGGAGTGCAATGCTACGGAAGCGTTAATCGTGGGCGAAATGGCCCACAACGCGGACATCCTACCCTTGGCTCCCCTCCGGAGGGGAGCCAAGGGGCGGGACTAGTGGCGCATGTTGGCGTAGCGCATGGCGCGTAGGGCTTCGCGCTTGTCCTGCTCTTCGCGCAGGGCCTGGCGCTTGTCGAATTCCTTCTTGCCTCGGGCCAGCGCGATCTCCGCCTTGACGCGACCGTCCTTGAAGTACAGGCTCAGCGGCACAATCGTGTATCCCTTGGCCTCGATGCCGCGGGCGAGCTTGGTGATCTGCAGTCGGTGCAGCAGCAGCTTGCGCTTGCGCTTGGGCGCATGGTTGTTCCATGTGCCGTTCAGGTATTCGGGGATGTTCGCGCCCTCCAGCCACATCTCGCCGCGGCGATCGATGGAGATGAACGCCTCGGACAGCGATGCGCGGCCTTCGCGCAACGACTTGACCTCGGTGCCGGTCAGGGCCAGCCCTGCCTCGTACTTGTCTTCGATGGCATAGTCATGCCGGGCCTTCTTGTTCTGGACGATGAGTTTCTCACCGGTTTCCTTGGGCATGTCTCCTCCTTTCGTGGGCAACAACTCGTGAGTAACAACTCGTGGGTAGCAACTCGTGGGTAGCAACTCGTGGGTAGCAGTAGCAACGCAACATCCGACGATATCACGGACCGGCCTCGAATACGAAAAAGGGTTCCTCTTCAAGAGGAACCCTTCAACCGCATATATCGGCCGAACCAACCGATCAGTGGACGAACCAGTACTGACCCAAATTGGTCAAGGTGCGGTAGTGCATGATCCACGGACCACCCCAGTTCATTTCAGAAATCTGGAATGTGCCGTCGCCATACACGGCTTCGACCACGGCAACATGGCCATAGGTACCATCGGCACCGTCCTGACCAGGCAAGAAGGAGAGCGCCGCACCGACCTGAGGGTTGTGGTCCACGCGCAAGCCGTACGAGGGGGCGTTGCGCCACCAGTCGCCGCCATTGCCGAGATAGGACGGCGTGCCAATGCCCATCTGCCTACGGCGTTCATACGCCCAGTACGTGCACTGGCCGGTGGCATAGGCGTTGCCGTAATCACCGTTCGACGTGCCTTGGCCGCCGACGCTGGGGGCGGGGGCAGGCGCCGGAGCCGGAGCCGGAGCGGGCGCCGGAGCGGGAGTCACCGGAGTGGACGGCGTACCGCCCTGGTTACCGGTATCCACCCGGTTGGCGGCGTCCTGCTGCTCCTTCTGGAACTGACGATTGTAGGAATCGACCTGGGAAGCGATCAGTACGGTCTGGGCCGCCTGCTTGGCGGATTGGGAATCCAGACTGTCGATCATGGAAGACAGTTCGTTACGCCTTGCTTCGCCTTCCTGACGTAGCTTGTCCAAAGCGTCACGTTCGCTTTGCGCGGTTTCGGCGGCGGTCTGTGCGGAAGCGGCCTTCTCATCGGCCTGGGTCTTGAGCACAGCGATCTGCTTTTCGATGGCCGCCAAGCGCTCGCCACGGTTCTTCGACGTGCTCAGTGAGGTCGCGGCGGAGGAAGCCGCATTCGCCTCGTTGCGGGACAACGCGTCCCGGGACTGCATGGAGTTGACGAAGTCCTGTGTGCTGGTGGCACCCGTCACCACGCTCATCACGTCGGAAGCATTCGAGCCGTGCATCTCGTCACGGGCCAGCTGGGCCACGGCGGCGTGCGCGTCATCGTAGTCCTTGCCGGTCTGCTTGATCTGCTCCTCGAGCGTCTCCTTGTCTTTCTGCGCGGCGGAAAGACGTCCGGATGCGGCATCGGCCTCGTCCTGAGCGGTGGCGGCATCCTCGTTGGCCTGTGTGACCTTGGCCTGCGCGGCGACAATCTTGTTGTTGGTCAGATCGTCCAGCTCAAGTACCTTATTCGCCAGGTCCTGGCTGGCACCGGCCAGCTGCTGCTTGAGTTCGGCCTCGCGCTGTACCGACGCGGCGTGCTGGTTCTGCGCATTGATCAGGTCGGAATAGGTGTCTGCCTGGGCAGGCTGTGCCGAGCTGAACGCCAGACCTCCCACACAGGCTGCGGCGGCCACCAATGCCGCCAGTGCGGGCTTGATCACACGTACATTCGTCATATGTGAATGGTCCTTTCGCTCACTTAAGCCAATACCATAACATGCGAACCTGAGAGGCTTGCACACGATGTCATCACATTTCTCGCGGGTAAGCCGGTCGCGTTACGCCCTCAAATAACGCCGCAACGAGATGGTTGAAGCGATGATGGACAGCAGTATCGCGCCCACAACCAGGAACGGCGATATCACCAGTACCGTGAGCTGATTCACATAAGGAATCCATGTAACGGATTTCGCCAGCCAGCCGGTGACGAACACGTTGACGATAGCCGAAAGCATCAGGCACGAGAGCACCGAGCCGATCAGCGAGGCGATGGCGCCCTCCAGAATGAACGGCAGACGAATCGTCCAGTTCGAGGCACCCACGTACCTCATGATTTCGGTTTCGGTTCGTCTGGATGCGGCGGACATACGAATGGTGGTTCCGGTCAGCAGGATGGCGACCACCACCATCACGCCGGCGAGCACAGCCGTAACCGCCGTGGCTCGGTTGAGCACGGCGAACACCGGGTCGAAGATCTGGCGCTGGTCGGTGACGTCTTCCACGCCCTCCTTGCCGGAGAGCACTTCGGAGACCACCTGATATTTGGTCGGATCCTTCAGCTTGAGCCAGAGAGAGTCCTGCATATCGTCCGCGGTCAGCGTACGGCCTTGGAATTCGCCATTCGGGTACTGCTTGGTGAATGTGCTGTCGTAGAAGTCCTGCTTGCTGACGTAGTCAATGTTGGAGACCACGTCGTTGAGTTCGTCGCGAATGGTTTTCTGCAGTGCCGTGATCTCATTGGCTGAGGGCGATTTGCCGGAAGCGCAGTTCGCGGATTGGCTGGTGCCGTCGGGGCATAGCCACACCACGACCTCGACCTTGTCGTACCAGTCGCCCTTGGCTTTGGTGATCTGCGCCTGAGTAAGCACCGAAGCGCCGATGAACAGGAATGAGATGAAGGTGACCAGCGTCAGCGACAGCAGCATCGACAGGTTACGGGTGAGGTTGGCCCACGTTTCGGACAGAATGAATCGTGCTCGCATATGATCCCCCTTACTCCTTCGCGCCCTCAGCGGGTTGATCGTCGGATGTTTGGTCTGCGGCGGACTGCTCGCCGACAGGCGGTACGGGCGGTTCCGGCGGGGTCGGCGGCTCGGGCGGTTCCGGCGGGGCCGGCGGCTCGGCGGCGGATGACACGGACGTATCGACAACCGCGGCGGTCTCGCCGGACTCGTCATTGAACGGGTCGAACGCCTGGGTGCTTTCCAGGGCGGCGGCCTGCTCGTCCAACGGGATGCCCTTGCCCCAGGTCAGCGTGTCTTCCAGCGGCGCGAACGTCTCGCCATAGCGGCCGGTGCGGCCGGAATGCACGGAGTTGGCCAGACGGGCGATGCCTTCGGACGGCTCGTCACTGCCCTCGATGGCCTTGGTCGCCGCCGCCAGCACATGATGGGCGGTGTCGGACTTGGCTTCGACTTCGGCATCCGGGAAGAACAGGGCGGAATCGTAGGAGCCATGAGCCTCGTCACGCACGATCTTGCCGTTGTGCAGTTCGACCACGCGCTTGCGCATCGAGTTGACGATCTCTTCGTTATGCGTGGCCATGACGATGGTGGTGCCGGTGCGGTTGATGGCGTCCAGCACTTCCATGATGCCCAGCGAAGTGGTCGGGTCGAGGTTGCCGGTGGGCTCGTCGGCCAGCAGAATCTGCGGGTGATTCACGTAGGCGCGGGCGATGGCCACACGCTGCTGCTCGCCACCGGAGAGCTCATGCGGATAGTTCTTTTCCTTGCCGGTAAGTCCCACGGTATTCAGCACCTTGGGCACCAACGATTTGATGGTGGACCGCCGCGTGCCGATCACCTCAAGGGCGAACGCCACGTTCTCCCATACGGTTTTGTTATTGAGCAGCTTGTAATCCTGGAACACGAAGCCCAGCGAACGGCGGTACTGCGGCACTTGACGGTTGGTGATGCGCCGCAGATCGTTGCCGGCCACGCGAATCTCGCCGTTGGTGGCCTCTTCCTCGCGCAACAGCAGGCTCAAGAGCGTGGTCTTGCCGGAGCCGGACGCACCCACAAGGAACACGAAATCACCGCGTTCGATATCGAGGTTGATGTCGTCAAGCGCCGGTCGGGTGCCTTTGGGATAGATCTTGGACACATTGTCCAGTGAGATCAGCGCCATAATGCTGCTTACTCCTCGGTTTCGGCGGCGCGGCGCTGTTCGTGGCGCCAGCGGATGCCGGCCTCGATGAACGCGTTGATGTCGCCGTCGAACACGGCCTGGGTCTGGCTGGTTTCGTAGCCGGTGCGCAAATCCTTGACCATCTGGTAGGGGTGCAGCACGTAGGAGCGCATCTGATCGCCCCAGCTGGCCTTGATGTCGCCGGCGAGCTCCTTCTTCTTCTTGGCCTCCTCCTCATGGCGGAGCACGAGCAGCCTGGACTGGAGCACGGCCATGGCGGAGGCGCGGTTCTGAATCTGCGAACGCTCATCCTGCATGGTCACCACGATGCCGGTGGGAAGGTGGGTGATGCGCACGGCCGAGTACGTGGTGTTCACGCCCTGGCCGCCGGGGCCGGAGGAGCAGTAGGTGTCCACGCGGATGTCCGTATCCGGAATGTCGATGTGATCGGTGGCCTCGACCAGCGGCACCACTTCCACGGCGGCGAAGCTGGTCTGGCGGCGACCCTGGTTGTCGAACGGGGAGATGCGCACCAGACGGTGGGTGCCGCCTTCCACGGACAGTCGGCCGTAAGCGTAGGGGGCGTCCACCTGGAAGGTGGCGGACTTGATGCCCGCCTCTTCGGCGTAGGAGGTGTCCATGACCTTGGCCTTGAAGCCGTTACGCTCGCAGTAGCGCAGGTACATGCGCAGCAGCATCTGCGCGAAGTCGGCCGCGTCGACGCCGCCGGCACCGGAGCGGATGGTCACCACGGCGGAACGTTCGTCATATTCGCCGTCAAGCAGGGTCTGAATCTCCATCTGGTCGAGATCCTTCTGGATCTCGCCGATTTCGCTTTGCGCCTCGTCCAGAGAGTCCTGATCGCCCTCCTCGTGGCCGAGTTCGACGAGCGTTTCCACATCGTCGATGCGCTGGGAGGCGGAGTTCAGACGCTTCAGCTGCGATTCCGCGGCGGACAGCCGGCTGGTGATCTTCTGGGCGTTTTCCGGGTCATCCCACAGGCCCGGGGCCGCGGCCTGCGTTTCGAGATCCTTGATATCGGCCTTGAGTCGGTCGACGTCCAGCGCCTTGGCGATGGATTCGTATTTGGCGCGGGCTTCGCCGATCGCCTGGGTAAAGTCAAATTCTGCCATCGTGGTTTACCTTACTGTTGATTCTTTGAGATTCCTTGGGAAGTCACGTCCTTGTTGACAGCCTTCGCACATTCCTCTGGCGTTGGCGGGCATTGCCGCGCCACACGCGCATCCGCCTGCAATCCATGCTGTCAGAAGGTTCCGGGCCTGCCTTGCCGATAACCGGCCGGGCGACCTCACGAATCCCTCGCATCAGACGTGTTCAACTGCGGGCACGAATATGCGAAGGCAACGTCAAAGCCCCGCGTAAATCGCCGGGATGACCAGGGAGCCGAGCATAGCCACAGCTATGACCACGCACACCACACGCACGATGGTGCGGCGGCGGTTCTCACGCTGCTGTCGGCTGTCCTGATAGTTACTCACGAGACCAATAGTGTACTCACCGCTTACGACCGCAGGACTTGCCGCCGACGCCCGCCCTGCCGGTGGACCCCCACGGCCCTTTCCCTTGCGCTTTCAGCGCCGCCAGATGGTGTTTCATGGCCACCAGCATGATGTGCGAATCCTCAAGGCCCAGGTGGCGTTCGTTGTGGGCGGAATCAAGCGCGCCCTGACGTTTGGCGTAGGCGTCGAGCGTGTTGTCTCCGTAAGGATGCTCGTTGGTGGGTACCGCGCCGGGGTCCCACTGCCGGCTCATCGGCAGGGTATCGATGATGGTGATGCGCCCGGCGCGGTAGCTTTCCGCGTATCCGGCGACGTTCAGCATGAACCAGCTATGTTCGAAGGTGGCGTTATGCGCCACGTACGGCTGCTGGGTAAGCCGCGCGAGCAGGCCGGCCTGGGCTTGGGGCCATTCGTCGAAGAGTCGGTACCCGGCCTCGCTGCTGCGGCCGCGTACATCGATGCCGGTGAGTTTGGCGATGAGGGCGTTGCCGAGCGCCGCGTTTTCCGGCGGCACGCCAAAAGCGAGGCGGGACTGGCCGTAGGCGTCGCCGGCGGCGTAATAGCCCTGCTCATAGGCGTATGTCTCGGGTTCGCCGGCCGGGCGCGGACTGGCCATGTTCATGAACTCGAAGCCGACGTCGATGATGTAGTCACGTGCCGGATCGATGCCGGTGGTTTCGATGTCGATGCCCATCACCGCATCCACGTCGCGGCCGGGCAGGTAGGCGTCGCGCCAGTCGGGCTTGGGATGGTGTCCGGTAGCGTTGCCAGACGCGGCGGCACCACCCGGCAGAGCGGCACCACCCGGCGAAGTCGCGCCGGAGAGATTGGCGCGGGCCATCGCCGCATCGCCCGCCCGCTTCTGGAAGCGCTGGGCCTTACGCCGTTCGGCGCGTGCGTCAAGAATCGCTGCCGTACGATCTTGGACATCGTCCAAGGCGACTGTTGTGGGGAACTTGACATCGCTGTTTTCGGCGGCAGTGTTTCCGGCAGATGTGCCACCGGCTTCGCCGCTCAGATCCAGCATGCCTTGGTCATCGTTCGACGGGCCGCTGCCGGAGTACGGCTTGAGCACGGCAATGGTGGCCCTCCCCCGCCGTTCGCGACTGACCGCCCATAGGTGTTGCTGTTCGCCCAGATGCAACAGCGTGTTGATGTTGTCGTTGAGCCGACGATTGGCGTAGGCGAGCGCGCGAGGCAGACGATAGGAGCCGATGAACCGGTCGAAATCGGTCATGAATGCGCTGTTGCATTGGGCGATGATCGATTCCAGACGCTCGCGTGTGGCGTAGTCGGCCTTCAATGCGTCGTGGATGGACTGTGGGGTGGATTCCGGTATTGTGCCGACGCCATGCGCCAGGTCCAGAGAACGCACCCAGTCCCAGTCGATGGTGGTGCCATCGGCGTCCTTGGGCATGGACGCCGCCCATTGGGGAATGTCTCCCTTGGCGGCGTCGAACCATGCACGGTCGGTCATAGTGCGAAACCGAGCTCTTCAGCGGCCTCGGTGGGCACCGGGTCTTCGCACCAGTAGTCCTCGAGGTTCTCGTTGGTGGTCAGCGAACGGATTTCGGCGCGATCGATATACAACTCGCCGCTCAAATGATCGGTTTCGTGCTGGAAGATGCGTGCGGGCCAGCCGTGCAGCGGCTCGCTGTGGTGTTTGCCGTCTTCATCATCCCATTCGGCGGTGATGTCGAGCCAACGCTTGCGCACAGCTTGGTATCCGTCGAAGCTCAGGCAGCCCTCGTAGAACGAGGCGGTTTTGTCGCTGGTGGGTTTGTAGCTCGGGTTGATGATCACGTGGAAGGGGAATTCCGCGATTTCGCGCGGATCATCCTCGTCGTCGCGCACGTGGTCTTCGACCACGGCGAGCGCGAGCCCCAAGCCGATCTGGGTGGCGGCGAGCCCCACGCCGGGTGCCTCCAGCATGGTGGTGTGCATCGTATCGATGAGTTTGGCGAGCGTACGCTTGGAAAGCTGGCCATTATAGGCCACTGTCCGTTGGCGCAACACCGGTTCGCCGGCCTGCACGATGGGCAGGAGCTTCTCCTTGCCGCCGGTTTTGATGAGTTGTTCGACATCACGGTTGAGTTCGAGGTCGACTTTGGCGTTCTTTCCAAACATTGTTTTTTTCCTTAGGGAAGGGTGCTACAGCGCGAGTTCTTCGGCGACGATCTTGGCGAGGCGGGTGCAGACTTCGTCGGCGTAGGCTTGGGTGGCGGCCTCGGCCATCACACGCACGAGCGGTTCGGTGCCGGAGGGGCGCAGCAGCACACGGCCGGTGTCTCCCAGCAGTTCCTCCTCACGGGCCACGGCATCCTGGATGCGCTTGTTGGTGGAGGCGGCCTTCTTGTCCACGTTCGGCACGTTGATGAGGGTCTGCGGCAGCTGCGGGAAGTCGGCGGCGAGCTCCTTCAGGCTCTTGCCGGACTTGACGACCTCGTTGCACAGGGTCAGTGCGGTCAGGGTGCCGTCGCCGGTGGTGGCGAATTCGCGGTTGATCACGTGGCCGGACTGCTCGCCGCCGAGCGAGTAATCGCCCTTGAGCATTTCCTCAAGCACGTAACGATCGCCCACGGCGGTTTCCACGGTCTTGATGCCCATATCTTTCAGGGCGAGCTTCAGACCGAGGTTGCTCATCACGGTGACCACGAGGGTGTCGTGGTTGAGCTTGCCTTCGCGCTGCTTGGCGCGGGCCAGAATGCCCATGATCTGGTCGCCGTTGATCATGTTGCCGTCTTCGTCCACGGCGAGACAACGGTCGGCGTCGCCGTCGAAGGCCACGCCCATCACGGCATCGGTGGCCTTGACCATGGCCTGCAGCTGCTCGGGGTGGGTGGAACCGGCGTTCTTGTTGATGTTGTAGCCGTCCGGCGAGGCGTTGATCACGATTACATCCGCACCGGCACGGCGCAGGGCTTCGGGAGCCACCACGGAAGTGGCGCCGTTGGCGCAGTCGGCCACGATCTTCAGTCCCTTGAGCGGCTTGGGCTGGGTTTTGTCATCGTTCAGCGGAGCGATGGTGGCCACCAGATGATCGATGTACAGGTTGGTGGCAGTGGTCTGGTCGTGGCTCACGCGGCCCACGCCGGCACCGGTCGGGCGGTCCCAGTCCTGGCCGAGCACGGCCTCGATGTCGTCTTCCTTCTGGTCGGGCAGCTTGAAGCCGCCGCGTGCGAAGAACTTGATGCCGTTGTCGGGCATCGGGTTGTGGGAGGCGGAGATCACGGCACCCATCTCAACGTTGAGCACGCTGGTCAGGAACGCGATGCCCGGGGTCGGGATGATGCCTGCGTCGATCACGTCGAATCCGCCGGCGGCCATGCCCGCAGACAGGGCGGAAGCCAGAAAATCGCCGGACACACGGGTGTCACGACCCACGAGCGCGCGGCGGCGCCCCTCAGGCTGATCGTCTTGGGTGCCGGCGTCGCCGAGCACACGCACGGCGGCATCGCCCAAATCCAACGCCAGACGTGCGGTCAAATCCCTATTGGCCAGTCCTCGAACACCATCGGTTCCAAACATCTTCGGCATATGAAGTTCCACTCCTTGTATCGCGTTACCCGCACCATCGTAGTCGTTGTGCTCCACCCTAGGACCCGACTCGGCAAAAAACCGCCACGGAATCTGCTCCAGAACCGGAAATCAGCATTCAACAGCCGCAATGGCATCACCCACAAACCCGCATATTCATCTTGTTCGGCGGATGAATGATGAGATACATTCGTTAGCGGGCATGCCGGGCGGACCGATGCACTCCGGCACGGGAACGAAGCCATCGCACTAGTAAGAACGGGCCGGCAAACGCGCCTGTAAACAATACAGCGGCAAATACGACGAACGGAACTACCCAGCGTACATCGATAACCGGCAAAGCAACACCAAACAGAACGACGGCGAGGAACACGCTGAGCCATGCGATGAACATGCCCAACGGCATCTCCTCTACCGGGGTGGTCTCGGCCATGAATGCAACGATCTATTACTCCGATGTTGTGGTCAGTATGTGCGGCAGTTGCTCGTCGCGGCTGAGGAAAGAACGCGTTTGGCAGCGAAGTAGCGTATGCCGACCTTCCTCAGTGCGGGCGTATACCATGGTGCAATGCGTCAGGCAGCGGTCCAACTGCCGGCTCAGTATCTCGGCGTCCTGCTGGCGGCGGGCAAATACGGACGGGCAGGGGAAGCTCACGCAGTAAGCGCGCACGCCCCATTCCTTACCGATGATGACATATCGCGGATTGTTGATGGGCGCGAGTAGCTCCTTCATAACGCCGGCGAACAGCACCTGCTCGCGCCGCGAACCGCCAATCAGCATGACACGCAATGCCGTGAATCTGCGACGTGTCTGGCGGATCGAGGAAGTCGTTCACCGCTTCGCCTGCCGCGCTGGTTTCTAGGCGCTCAGGTTCCGCAGTCGCCAAATGCCAGACATTGGCCACCTTATCGGGGTCTGCGACCACGCTGCGGTTGACGGCCATGCTGTATGCTTCACTGCATCAGTGTAAGGCACGAATCAATAGGTTTTGAGCCCCAGATCGATGGTAAGAATGATGCCGGCGATTACGGCGGCGGCGCGCATGATGTTTTCGGGAATGTTACTGGTGTTGGTAAGGGTGGAGTAACCGGCGATGAGGGAGACAATCCGCAACCTGACGACGGGCCGCCCATCGACGACGGCCTGGCAGTTGTACATCTCTCAGACGCTC
>OBHX01001963.1_pt1 | contig 16696 bp, 14 predicted proteins | sample 1519331 | NCBI WGS metagenome assembly OBHX01 (sample SAMEA2602897, study PRJEB22501) | metagenome
CAGGCCCCAGCGGGCCGCGTTACCCAGACAGCACGGTGCCGCGGCCAGATACAGCTGCATGCGGAACACCCCCTTGTATTTCCGGCGGACGGATGGTACACTATATGTATGAGAGGAGGCGGCAGCCTATGCGATTTTCCCTGCGGCCGGATCGGGTATTCGACGGCTACGAGCAGATAGAGGGGCAGGAGCTGGCCCGACGGGGCGTCCGGCTGCTGCTGTGCGACCTGGACTACACCCTGGCGCCCAAGTCTCAGCGGGAGCCGGACGAGACGGTACGCCGCTGGATCGGCCAGATGCGTCAGGCGGGGGTAGAGGTGATGATCCTGTCTAACAACCGCAGTCCTGCCAGAGTGGAGCAGTTCTGCCGCGAGCTGGGCATCACCTACGAGGGACACGCCAAAAAGCCACGAACCGTAGGGTTCCGCAGGGCCATGGCCCGCTGCGGCGTGACGCCCAAGGAGACGGCCATGTTGGGCGATAAGCTGCTGACGGACATGCTGGGCGCCAACCGCAGCGGCATACTGGCGCTGATGGTGGAGCCCCGCGGCGGCGCGAAAGGCGCGTGGAACAAGGTGCTCCACGCCTTACAGCGGCCGTGGAAGGCGGCGGCGCGGGAAAAATAGAAGGAGAAGGCAACTTTTTTCACCGGAAACCCTTGCCAAACAGGTACTTATCATGTAGAATATACGAGGCCAAATTTCGGCCGGTATCATTTACTCGAGGGAATCGTGATGTTCCCTCATCAATATGGGAGGAATATCAATATGGCAACTATTACCGCCGGTGATTTCAGAAACGGCAAGACCTTCGAGTACGAGGGCAAGATCATGACGGTCGTGGAGTTCCAGCACGTCAAGCCCGGCAAGGGCGCTGCCTTCGTCCGCACCAAGATGAAGAACGTGGTGACCGGCGCCGTCACCGAGACTTCCTTCAACCCTACTGCTAAGTTCGAGGAGGCCTTCGTGGAGCGCAAGGACATGGCTTACAGCTACAACGACGGCGACCTGTACTACTTCATGGATCAGGAGACCTATGACATGGTTCCCCTGAACAAGGAGCTGCTGGGTGATGCGTTCCGCTTCATCAAGGAGAACACCATGTGCAAGGTGCTGAGCTATAAGGGCAACGTGTTCGGCCTGGAGTGCCCCAACTTCATGGATCTGGAGGTCACCGAGACCGAGCCCGGTCTGGCCGGCAACACCGCCACCAACACCCTCAAGCCCGCCACCGTGGAGACCGGCGCTGAGGTGAAGGTGCCCCTGTTCATCAACATCGGTGATAAGATCAGTATCGACACCCGTACCGGCGAGTACATCGGCCGGGCCAAGTAAGGAAAGGACCACCGTACTTAGAAAGGAGAACAAACATGGAGATTTCTGAGAAGGTAGCGTATCTGAAGGGTCTGGCCGAGGGGCTGGCTCTGGACACCGAGTCCAAGGAGGGCAAGCTCATTGCCGCCATCATCGACGTGCTGGACGATATGTCCGGGAAGTTCGAGGATCTGGAGGACGAGCTGTGCGACGTGGAGGACGGTCTGGACGCCGTCAGCGACGACCTGTGCGAGGTGGAGGAGGCCCTCTACGAGCTGGAGGACGATGACGACGAGTATGACGAGGACGAGGATGACGACGAGGAGTACTTCGAGACCACCTGCCCCGTCTGCGAGGAGGAGATCGTGTTCGATGAGGACACGCTGGAGAGCGGCGAGATCCGCTGCCCCAACTGCGGCGAGAAGCTGGAGTTCGACCTGAGCGATCTGGCGGACGCCGAAGATGAGGATCAGGAGTAAGCGGCTGACCTGCAGCAGAAACAGTGATGAGAAGGCCCGGCGCATCATGCGCCGGGCCTTTTTGCGTGCTGTATGGGGGAGTGCTGGGGCCGCAAGGCGGTGGATGGCGTACAGGTCACGGGCGGTCTGCCGTCCAATGGTATGCCAGCCGGGGCGTTCCGTCCCGCACATGGATCGTGCCGCAGGGGAGGAAGCCGTTCTCCTCCAGCAAATGCTGCATGGTGCGGTTGTCGGCGTGGGTATCCGCTCGGACATTCCGGGAAATGGCCTTGCAGTAGTCCGCAGCACAGCGGAAGAGACCGTGTGTCCGGCCGTCCCCGGCCAGACGGTGGATGGTGAGGTAGGGGGCGTCGTTCCGCCAGGCACCCTCTATCCGGGAATAGGTGGGCTCGGGGGTATCCAGCAGCGCAAACACCCCATGTATCCCGGCTTCATCGCTAAGGACCCGGCAGATGCCCTGAGCGATATCGGAGCGGATCAGCTCCGGCGACGGTTAGGAGCGGCCCCACTGGGTGGGATTTCCGGTTTGCAGCATATATTCCTGCGCCGTGCGATAGATGGCCATAAGCTGCGGCTGATCGGCGGCAGCGGCTCTGCGGATGGTCAGCATGGAGGGCTCCTTTCATGGTGGAGATGTACATCGGTGATAAGGAGAGTATAGCATATCCGGGCGGCCGCCGCAAGAGCGCATCGGATGGTTGGAAGGGGCTTTCATAAGCTGCGGAAAGGGCTGAAAAAAGCGCACGGGATAGCCCGTGCGCTTTTTCGTTGTGGGATTCGTAGAAATGGTGTCTTGACGGCCACCGGCGCTTGACGGGGGGAGGGGATTGGAGTAAAATAAGCCCACAAAGGTGGGGTAGGGGAGTTTGCGCCTGCCCCGGAGACGGAGGGGAGAGCATGGAAGGCGGTCTGAAACGGTTTTTCGAGGGCAGCTGGCAGGAGGCGCAGTCTCTGCTGGGCGCACACCGCACGGCGGAGGGCTGGTGCTTCCGGGTCTATGCCCCCAATGCTCGGAGCGTCCGGGTGGCGGGGGACTTCAGCGACTGGCAGGGCCTTGCCATGAACCGCTGGCCGGAGGGCATCTGGGAGACCACGGTGCCGCAGGCCCAAGTGGGGCAGTCCTATAAATATGTGGTGGAGGGCGCCGACGGGCGCACCCGCTGGAAGGCGGATCCCTACGGCGTTTACAGCCAGCTGCGTCCGGCGAACGCCAGCCGTCTGTGGGAGATGGCACCCTATCCGTGGCGGGATGCGGCATGGCGGGAAAAGCGCCGCCGGGAGCCTCTGTGGGAGGGGCCACTCAACATCTACGAGGTGCATCCCGGCTCCTGGCAGCGGCAGGAGGATGGCAGCTTTCTCACCTATCGGCAGCTGGCGGACCGGTTGGCCCCCTATGTTCGGGACATGGGCTATCACGCCGTGGAGCTGCTGCCGGTGACGGAGTATCCGCTGGATGACTCGTGGGGGTATCAGTGTGTGGGGTATTTTGCACCCACCGCCCGCTACGGCACCCCGGAGGATCTGAAATATTTCGTGGATCGGATGCATCGGGCCGGGATCGCCGTGATTCTGGACTGGGTGCCGGCCCACTTCTGCAAGGATGAGCACGGGCTCATCGATTTCGACGGCACCTGCCTGTACGAGTACGGCGACCCCTTGAAGCGGGAGCACGCCGGATGGGGGACACGGGTCTTTGACTTCGGCCGGGGCGAGGTGCGGAGCTTCCTGCTGTCCTCGGCGGCGTGGTGGCTGCGGGAGTACCACATGGACGGCCTGCGGGTGGATGCCGTGGCGTCTATGCTGTATCTGGACTATGACCGGCAGGAGTGGCGGCCCAACGTCTACGGCGGCCATGAGAATCTGGAGGCCATCTCCTTTTTGCAGGATCTGAACCGGATGGCCGCCGCCATGGATCCGCCGGCCCTGACGGCGGCGGAGGAGTCCACGGCGTGGCCCAAGGTCACATGGCCCGTAGAGGAGGGAGGTCTGGGCTTCGACCTCAAGTGGAACATGGGGTGGATGAACGACATCTGCCACTATCTGAAAATGGATCCGTGGTTCCGCCAGTACCACCACAAGGATGTGACCTTCTCCATGGTGTACGCCTTCTCGGAGCGGTTCGTGCTGCCGGTGTCCCACGACGAGGTGGTTCACATGAAGGGCTCCCTCCGGGGGAAGATGCCCGGCGACGACTGGCGGCAGCTGGCGGGGGTGCGGGGCTTTTACCTGTACCTGCTGGCGCACCCCGGCAAGAAGCTGACCTTCATGGGAACGGAACTGGCCCAGTGGCACGAGTGGGATTTCGCCGGACAGCTGGACTGGTATCTGCTGGAGCAGGAGGACTGCCGCCGGACTCATGAATGTATCCGGGAGCTGAACCGCTTTTATCGGAAAAACCGGCCCCTGTGGGAGAACGACAGCGACTGGAATGGCTTCGAGTGGCTGGTGGCCGATGACAACCACAGCAACGTCATCGTGTTCCTGCGGCGGGATCGGGCGGGCCATGAGCTGGTCTGTGCGGTGAATTTCTCCCCGGAGGCGTGGGAGGACTACCGCTTCGGCGTGCCGGGGGGCAAGCGGTATTATGAAGAGGTGTTCAACACCGACAGCCTCCAGTGGGGCGGCTCCGGTGTGTGCAATGAGGGGCTGCTGACCGTGGAGGACGTTCCCTCCCACGGGCGGGAAAGGTCCCTGAGGATCAGGATCCCGCCGCTGGGCGGGGTGATCCTCAAGGGCCGGTCCAGGCGGCCCGCAGAACCGAAAAACGGAACGGAGGGACGGACATGAAAAAAGAATGTGTCGCCATGCTTCTGGCCGGCGGACAGGGGAGCCGGCTGTATGTGCTTACCGGCGACATGGCAAAGCCTGCGGTACCCTTTGGCGGGAAGTTCCGCATCATTGATTTTCCCCTGTCCAACTGCGCCAACTCCGGTATCGACACCGTGGGCGTGCTGACCCAGTACCGGCCGCTGGAGCTCAACAGCTACATCGGCAACGGTCAGCCGTGGGAGCTGGACCGGCTGGACGGCGGCGTTCACATTCTGCCGCCCTACCAGAGCGCCACCGGCGCCAGCTGGTACAAGGGGACGGCCAACGCCATCTATCAGAACATCGGCTTCGTGGATCTGTACGATCCGGAGTATGTGGCGGTGCTCTCCGGCGACCACATCTATAAGATGGACTACGCCGTGATGCTGCGCCGCCACAAGGAGACCGGGGCTGCCTGCACCATCGCCGTGATGGAGGTGCCGTGGGCGGAGGCCAGCCGCTTCGGTATCATGTCGGTGGACGGGGAGGACCGCATCACGGAGTTTGCCGAAAAGCCCAAGGAGCCCAAGAGCAATCTGGCGTCGATGGGTATTTATATCTTCACATGGAGCAAGCTGCGGGAGTATCTGGTGGCCGACGAGGCGGATCCCACCTCGGAAAACGACTTCGGCAAGAACATCATCCCCGCCATGCTGGCGGCGGGGGAGCGGATGACCGCATGGCGCTTTGACGGCTACTGGAAGGACGTGGGGACGCTGGTGTCCCTGTGGGACGCCAACATGGATATGCTGAGTCCCGGCTCCGGACTGAACCTGCTGGATCGCCGGTGGCCTATTTACAGCCGCACGCCCTCCTGCCCCCCGGCCTATGTGGGATCCAAGGCGGACATCGGCAACAGCGTCGTGGCCAAGGGCTGCGAGGTGCTGGGCGAGGTGAAGAACAGCGTCCTCAGCTACAACACTCAGGTGGGGGAGGGGGCCGTCGTCTCTTACTCCGTGCTGATGCCCGGCGCCGTGGTGGAGTCGGGAGCCGTGGTGCAGTACGCCATCGTGGGTGAGAACTGCCGCATCGGCAGGGACGCTCAGGTGGGCGCTCCGCCGGAGACGGCACAGGATCCGGATGACTGGGGCGTGGCGGTGCTGGGACCCGGTACCGTGATAGGGGACGGGGAGATCGTCTCCGCCAAGACTCTGCTGGACCGGCATCACGGGGAGGTGAAGGCATGAACCACACCATGCACGGCATCATCTTTTCTTACGGAAAGCCCACGGGGCTGGGGGACCTGATCGCCCACCGCATCCCCGGCTCCATGCCCTTCGGCGGCAACTACCGGGTGGTGGACTTTATGCTCTCCAGCATGGTCAACGCCGGGATCCACGATGTGGGCGTCATCATGCACGGCAAGTGCCAGAGTATGCTGGATCATCTGGGCAACGGCCGCAGCTGGGATCTGAGCCGCAATCGGGGCGGGCTGACGCTGCTGCCGGCCTTCGCCTATGCCGAGAGCCGCACCTCCGCCGGACGCTTCCGGGGGAAGGTGGAGGCGCTGGGCTGCGTGCTGGAGTACCTACGGGAGATCAGGCAGGAGTATGTGGTGCTGGCGGACAGCGATCTGGTCATCAATCTGCCGCTGGAGCAGGTATTGCAGGAGCACATCGCCTCCGGGGCCGACCTGACGGAGGTTTGTACGGCGGAGCCCGGCAATCCCAGCGATACCTATCTGGAGCTGGATGAACAGGGCCGCATCGTGGATGTGGCCTACGACGTCCACACCCCGGCGGGTTACCGCTGCCTGAACGTGTGCATCCTGCGGCGGGAGCTGCTGGTGCAGCTGGTGGAGGAGTGCATGGCCCACAACCGGTACAGCTTCCGCCACCACATTTTACAGGATCAGAAGGATCGGCTGCATCTGCACGCCTATGTGTGGCAGGGGTATGCCGCCCGCATCGATACGGTACAGACCTACTACCGCCGCAGCATGGAGCTGCTGGACCCGGCGCAGCGGCGGCTGCTGTTTGATCCCCGGCGACCCATTCTGGCCAAGGAGAACGATGCGCCTCCGGCGTATCTGGACCCTGCCGGGGTATGCGAGAACTCCCTCATTGCCGATGGCTGCGATATTCAGGGCAGCGTGAAAAACTGCATTCTGTTTCGGGGTGTCCGGGTAGAGAAGGGAGCGCAGGTGGAGAACTGCGTGCTCTTTAAGGGCACGGTGGTGAAAAAGGATGCCACCCTGCGCTGCGTCATTGCCGACAAGGCTGTGACCATCCGGGAGGGACGCACCCTCATTGGAGACGAGAACTATCCTGTGGTGGTGGCCCGCAACGCCACCGTATAAACGAATCACGTCCCTCCCCGCAGGCTGCGGGGAGGGGACACAAGGAGGTAACGGCATGGATATCTTATATGTGACCAGCGAGGCGGCTCCCTTCTGCAAGACCGGAGGTCTTGCGGATGTGCTGGGAAGTCTCCCGCCGGCGGTGGCTGCCGGTGGGGATCGTGCGGCGGTGATCCTGCCGCTGTACGGGCAAGTTTCGGACGCATGGAGAGAAAAAATGCGCTGGCACGGCTATACCTATGTGGACCTGGCGTGGCGGCATGAGTACTGCGGCCTGTTCTCGCTGGAGTATCGGGGCGTCGTCTGGTATTTTCTGGATAACGAGCGGTACTTCCGCCGTGGGGCGCTGTATGGCCAGATGGACGACGGAGAGCGGTTTGCCTTCTTTTCCAAGGCGGTGGTGTCGGTGCTTCCCATGCTGGAGTGGCGGCCGGAGGTGATCCACTGCAACGACTGGCAGACTGCACTGGTGCCGATTTACTTGAAAACTGTGGCTGAAAACGTTTCCACCGTGTTCACCATTCACAACATCGAGTATCAGGGCAAGTACGGCGCCGACACGGTGGAGGATCTTTTCGGCCTGAACCGGGGAGACTGGTACGAGAGCGGCGTTCTACAGATGGATGGGTGCGTGAACCTCATGAAGGGGGCCATGGTGACGGCGGACGCCGTGACCACCGTCAGCCCCACCTACGCCACCCAGCTGCGGGAGAGCGCCTATGCCGCCGGACTGGACAGCGTGGTGCGCAGCATCCAGTGGAAATTCTCCGGCGTGCTCAACGGCATCGATATGGTGAGCTATGACCCGGAGTGCGACCCCGATCTGCCCGCCCGATACACGGCGGCGGAGTCGGAGGGGAAGACCTTATGCAAGGCGGCACTTCAGCAGGAGCTGGGCCTTGCTCAGGAGGAGGGGACACCGGTCCTCTCTATGGTGACCCGGCTGGTGGGACACAAGGGCGTGGATCTGGTGTGTCAGGCGCTGGATGGCATCATGGCCACCGGCTGTCAGCTGGTGGTGCTGGGCAGCGGTGACGGTGGATATGAGAATTTCTTCCGCCACGCTCAGAACCGCTATCCGGGACGGCTGTGTGCCTGGATCGGCTACAACGAAGGCCTGTCCCGCCGCATCTATGCCGGCAGCGACCTGTTTCTGATGCCCTCTAAGAGCGAGCCTTGCGGCCTGTCGCAGATGATCGCCATGCGCTATGGTGCTGTACCCATCGTCCGGCAGACCGGCGGTCTCAACGACACCGTCCGGTCCTGTCAGGTGGGGCAGCCCGACGGCAACGGCTATGTCTTTGCCGCCTACGACGCCGGGGCCATGCTGGACACCATCGGGCAGGCGGTGGGCCTGTACCACGGCGATGCAGAGGGCTTCCGCATGGTGCGGCGGCGGGGCATGGAGGGCGATTTCAGCTGGGATCGCAGCGCCGGGGCCTACCGGAATATTTATGGAAAGCTGCTGGGGCGGTAAGTCCCGGATGCAATACAGGAGGATATCTATGACTTATACGAAGGAAACATTGCAGGAGGCCATCGTGCAGAAGCTGCGGCTGAACTACGGCTGCACGGAGAAGCAGGCCACCGACGGAGAGATCATGAAGGCCTGCGCTCTGGTGCTGCGGGATATCATGGCCGAGCGGGGGGTGCGTACCCGTGAGGAGGTGGACAGTCAGGAGAAGCGGAAGGTCCACTATATGTCCATGGAGTTTCTCATGGGACGCAGCCTGATGAAGAACGCCTACAATCTGGAGCTGCTGGAGCCGCTGACAGGGGCCGTGGAGGCGCTGGGCTTCAAGGCGGCGGACATCTTCGACATGGAGCCGGATGCCGGTCTCGGCAACGGCGGTCTGGGCCGTCTGGCGGCCTGCTATCTGGACAGCATGACCACGCTGGAGATCCCCGCCACCGGCTACTCCATCTGCTACGAGCTGGGGATCTTCAAACAGAAGATCGTGGACGGCCAGCAGGTGGAGCTGCCCGACGACTGGAAGAATCTGGGCGATGCGTGGCTCATGCCCAAGCCGCAGGAGACGGAGGAGGTCCACTTCGGCGGCAAGGTCCGCACCCGGTGGGACAACGGCCACCTGATGGTGGTGCATGAGGACTATACCCGTGTGCTGGCGGTGCCGTGCGACATGGAGATCGCCGGGTACGACACCCAGCAGGTGAACACCCTGCGGCTGTGGGACGCCAAGAGTCCCAAGCCCATCGACATGAAGCTGTTCAGCGAGGGGCAGTACCTGCGGGCCGGGGAGGAGCGGGCCATGGCGGACGTCATCTCCAAGGTGCTGTATCCGGAGGACAACCACTATGAGGGCAAGTCCCTGCGGCTGAAGCAGCAGTATTTCTTCGTTTCGGCCACCATGCAGTCCATCACACGGCAGCACATCCAGACCTACGGCACCCTGAAAAACTTCCACGAGAAGAACGTCATCCAGATCAACGACACCCATCCGGCGCTGGTGATCCCGGAGCTGATGCGTATTCTGGTGGACGATGCGGGCCTTTCCTGGGACGAGGCGTGGCACATTACCACCCGCTCCGTGGCCTACACCAACCACACGGTACTGGCGGAGGCGCTGGAGTGCTGGCCCCAGCAGCTGTTCGAGACGCTGCTGCCCCGTGTGTGGCAGATCCTGCAGGAGATCGCCCGCCGCTGGCAGGAGAAGGTGGAGAGCTTCTATCACGACCCCGAAAAGACCGAAAAGATGGCGGTCATCTGGGACGGCGTGGTGCGGATGGCCAACCTCTGCATCGCCGGCGGTATGGCCATCAACGGCGTGTCCGCTCTGCACTCGGATATCCTGCGCCATGATGTGTTCCGGGACGCCTGCCGAATGGAGCCGGAGAAGTTCAAGAACGTCACCAACGGCGTGGATCATCGCCGCTGGCTCAGCCAGATCAACCCCGGTCTGGACGGGTTGATCCGGGAGCTCATCGGGGACGGTTATCTGACCCATGCGGGCCATTTGCAGGAACTGGACCCCTATGCTGAGGATGGGGCGGTGCTGGCCCGGCTGGAGGAGATCAAGCGCTGCAACAAGGAGACCTTTGCCCGGTGGGCCCGCCGACAGCAAGGGGTGCAGCTGAACACGGACGCTATCTTCAACGTGCAGGTGAAGCGGCTTCACGAGTATAAACGGCAGCTGCTGAACGTACTGCACATCATCGCCCTGTACCAGCAGCTGCAGGACGACCCGGACATGGACTTCCCACCACAGACCTTCCTCTTTGGCGCCAAGGCCGCTCCCGGCTATGCCGTAGCCAAGCGCATCATCCGTCTCATCAACTCTCTGGCGGATCAGGTGAACAACGACCCCATCTGCAAGGGGAAGCTGCAGGTGGTATTTCTGGAGAATTACCGGGTCTCCATGGCGGAGATGCTGATGCCCGCCAGCGAGGTGAGTCAGCAGATCTCCACCGCCGGCAAGGAGGCCAGCGGCACCGGCAACATGAAGTTCATGATGAACGGCGCACTGACCATCGGCACGCTGGACGGTGCCAACGTGGAGATGCACGAGGTGCTGGGGGACGAGAATATGTTCCTCTTTGGCCTGACGGCGGAGGAGGCCTCCCACATGAGCCGGGGCTACGACCCGTATCTGCTGTATACACGTGACCCGGTGCTGCGCCGGGTGCTGGATCAGCTGAAGGCCGGGTTCCGGGACGGCGTCAGCTATGAGGATCTGTACCAGCGGCTGCTGTTCGGCGTGGACTGCCCGGCGGATCAGTATCTGCTGCTGGCGGACTTTGCCTCCTACTGCGCCGCCTCCCAGCGGGTGACGGACACCTACCGGGATCGGGAGAGGTGGAACCGCATGAGCCTGCACAACATCGCCCGCAGCGGGATCTTCTCCGCCGACCGGTCGGTGGCGGACTATGCCGATATCATCTGGCACGTACCGTATAAGAAGTAAGCACCGGAACTGAAAAAAGCACTCCCGGAGGACGCATTTGCATCCTCCGGGAGTGCTTTTTTACTCTATGGGGGCTTCTGCGGGAGAAGGCTTTGCAGGGGAGTTACTTCCGCAGGGCGGAGTCCACAACAACGGCACGGGCCTTGGCCAGCTTCAGATCGTGCTGGAGCCGGGCGGGAGGCACCTGCTCCCGCAGCTGGGGAACGGTCATGCCGTAGAGGGCGGCCATCTCCCGATACTTCTCCTCCAGCTCCTCCTCGGTGACGGTGATGCCCTCCTGACGGGCGATCTCCGTCATGGCCAGCTCATACCGGGCAGCGGCCACGGCGTTTTCACGGGCGTGATCCCGCAGGTCGTCCATGGTCAGCTGCGCTGCTTGCAGGTAATCGGACAGGGAAGCGCCCTGACTCTCCAGATGCTGCTGGAGCTCCTGAAGGATGCCGGTGAGCTGGCTCTCCACCATGGAGTCGGGCAGCTGCACCTCCATGCCCGCCACCACCTGCTGCATCAGGGCCTCGGCAAAGGCGTTGGAGGCAGCCTGCTGCTTTTGCAGGATGGCCTGCTCCATGATGCTGCGGCGCAGATGGGACACGTCCTCGAAGCCCTGCTCCTGTGCAAAGGCGTCCGTCAGCTGGGGCAGGCTCCGCCGGACGATGCGGTGGGCCTTGACGTGGAAGGTGGCATCCTTGCCCGCCAGCTCCGGCACGTACTGGGTGGGGAAGGTGACGTGGACATCCCGCTCCTCCTCCGGGCGAATGCCCGCCACCTGCTCCTCGAAGCCGGGGATGAACATCCCGCTGCCCAGCAGCAGGGGATAGCCTTCGCCCTTGCCCCCCTCGAAGGGTACGCCGTCCACGAAGCCCTCGAAGTCCAGAGTGACCTCGTCGCCCATGGCGGCCCGGTCCTGCTCCTGCTCCACCAGATGCTCCGTCAGGAAGCGCTGGATGGCCTCGTTGGTGTCATCGTCGGAGAGCTCGGCATTCTCCCACGGGGCGGACAGGCCCTTGTACTGGCCCAGCTTCACCTCCGGATACAGGTCGATGAGGGCGGTGAAGGTGTAGCCGTCTGGGCCGATGGTCTCCACGTTCAGGGCGGGAGGGGCGGCGATCTGGATGTCCTCGGCGGCGATGGCCTCCACCAGTGCGGCGGGGAAGGTCTCGTTCACCGCCTCCTGATAGAACAGATCGTGGCTGTATGCCTTTTCCAGCGCCTCACGGGGAGCCTTGCCCACGGCGTAGCCCTCCACAGGGTACAGGGCCTTGACCTCCTGATAGGCGTCGTTCAGGGCCTTCTCCCACGCATCACGCTCCACGGTGATGGTCAGGCGCAGCTGGCGGTTGGCCAGCTCCTCTTTCTTTTGCAGGATCATGGGGATTCCTCCATATCTTTTCATTTATAACAGATCTATTATACTCGAAATCTGCCGCCGCCGCAACCGGGAAATGGATTTGTAAAATAATTGTGACTTATATCACAGGAACACTTCCTTTTTGGGCGGGGCTATGCTATAATGCCCCTCACGGAAAATTGTTGAAATCAGGAGGATTCTCATGCAGACCATCAAGACCTTCATCAAGGACCACCCCCATATGTGGTGGGGCCTGTATCTGCCGGTGTATCTGGGGGGCTTTTTCCTTATTGAGCACTTCATCACCGACAACTATTGGGCCACCCAGACCTTCATCGATGAATACATCCCCTTCTGCGAGTACTTTGTCATTCCCTATGACTCATGGGGCTTTCTTCTGCTGGCGCTGGGTCTTTACCTGATCGTCAAGGATGCCGAGGGCTTCCGGCGGTATATGTGGAGCATCATGCTGACCTTCGGGTTTGCCACCATCTTCTGTGCGCTGGTACCCAACGGACAGGACCTGCGCCCGGCGGTGATGGAGCACCACAACTTCTGCACGTGGCTCCTCCAGAACACCTACAATCTGGACACCAACACCAATGTGCTGCCCAGCGTCCATGTGCTGGGGGTGCTGGACGCCCTCTATGCCGTTCACCGGACGCCGGGACTGCGGCGCACCGGATGGCGCACTTTCGCAGACATATGGGGCGTCATCATCATCTGCTCCACACTCTTTGTCAAGCAGCACGCCTTCATCGATGTGGTGGCGGCCCTGGTGGTGGGCGCCATCGCCTATGTCATCATCTATACGATCATCGGCGGGCGGCGGGATCGCCGCATGGCGGCAGCGGGAAAGGAGGTCCCCTGTGGAGAACATACCGATCCTTGAGGGCATCAGCCCCGATGAGGTAGAGCAGATGCGGGTGTGCTTCGGCGTCCGGGAGGAGCGCTTCCGGGCCGACACCGTGATTTATGACATCAGCGAGGGTCGGGGAGAGCTGGGGCTTCTGACCGCCGGCAGCGCCGTCATCCAGCGCATCGACCGGCAGGGGGGACGCACCATTCTGGAGCATCTGCCCACAGGCAGCGTGTTCGGAGAGATGCTGATGTTCGAAAATGTGGCCGGGGACAGCATCACGGTGGTGGCGGCGGAGTCGTGCCGGGTGTGGTTCATGAGCGCCGAGCATCTGACCCGGCGATGCGAAAAGGCCTGCACCCATCACAGCCGACTGGTGGAGAATATGTTCCATATCATGACCGGCAAGGCCGCCGCCCTCTCCGAGCGGGTGGAGGTTCTGAGCCGCCGCAGCATCCGGGAGAAACTGCTGTGCTACTTCGGCCTTCAGACCGGCGGCGACGACTGCGGCAGCTTTCATCTGCCCTTTACCCTCAGTGCTCTGGCGGACTATATCTCCGCCGACCGCAGTGCCATGATGCGGGAGCTGCGGAAAATGAAGGAGGAGCATCTGGTGGATATCGACCGGGGACAGGTGACGCTGCACCATGCCCTTGCATGAAAAAGGGAAAGTGCAAGGAAATATTTGACGAACCATGGGCGGATGTGATAAGATAAGACGAGCGCACACGGGTGAGGAGTTCCGTGTGTGCCCATGGAACGTAGCAAGCCATGACTTTTGAGGAAAGAAGGAACATCCATGTATCGTATCGTAACGAAGGAAGCGCTGAAGCCCACTGTGATCCTGTACGAGATCGAGGCACCCATGGTGGCCAAGAAGGCCCAGCCCGGTCAGTTCATCATTCTGCGTGTGGACGAGAACGGCGAGCGTATCCCCATCACGATCCACGACTATGACCGCGAAAAGGGCACCGTGACCATTATCGTCCAGACCGTGGGCGCCACCACCGAGAAGCTGAGCCACAAGCAGCAGGGCGATTATCTGCATGACTTTGTGGGTCCTCTGGGCAAGCCCACCGAGACCGAGGGTAAGAAAAAGGTCTGCGTTGTCGGCGGCGGCGTGGGCTGCGCCATTGCCTACCCCGTTCTGAAGAAGTTCCACGACTGCGGCGCTGAGGTCCACGCTGTGGTGGGCTTCAAGAGCAAGGACGTGGTGATCTTGGAGGATAAGTTCAAGGCCGTGTCCTCCGTGATGAAGGTCTGCACCGACGACGGCTCCTATGGCCAGAAGGGTCTTGTTACCGAGGCACTGAAGGAGCTGCTGGACGCCGGCAATCAGTATGATGAGATCTTTGCCATCGGCCCCATGGTCATGATGAAGTTCGTCTGCAAGACCACGGCCCCCTACGGCGTACCCACCACCGTCTCCATGAGCCCCATCATGATCGACGGCACCGGTATGTGCGGCGGCTGCCGCCTGACCGTGGGCGGCGAGACCAAGTTCGCCTGCGTGGATGGCCCCGACTTCGACGGTCAGCTGGTGGACTGGGATCTGGCTGTCAAGCGCAACCAGATGTATCATGATTTCGAGGTGCATAAGCACGAGGAAGTCTGCAATCTGTTCAAGCAGGAGGTAAAGTAAGATGGCTGCAAAGATCAATATGCGTTTGGATAAGAACGAAATGCCCTCTCAGGACCCCAATGTCCGGAATAAGAATTTCCTCGAGGTGGCTCTGGGCTACACCGAGGAGCAGGCTCTGGACGAGGCGGCCCGCTGCCTGAACTGCAAGAACCATCCCTGCGTCAACGGATGCCCCGTCAACGTCCGCATCCCGGAGTTCATCGCCAAGATCGTGGAGCGGGACTATGAGGGCGCCTATCAGGTGATCCATCAGACCAGCTCCCTTCCCGCCGTCTGCGGCCGTGTCTGTCCGCAGGAGAGCCAGTGCGAGATGCACTGCGTCCGTGGCAAGAAGGGCGATCCCGTGGGCATCGGCCGTCTGGAGCGCTTTGTGGCCGACTGGCACAACGCCCACAGCACCGAGGCTCCTGAAAAGCCCCAGTCCAACGGTCACAAGGTGGCCGTGGTTGGCTCCGGCCCTGCGGGCCTGACCTGCGCCGGCGATCTGGCCAAGAAAGGCTATGAGGTCACCGTGTATGAGGCTCTGCATCTGGCCGGCGGCGTGCTGGTGTACGGCATCCCCGAGTTCCGTCTGCCCAAGAGCATCGTGCAGAAGGAAGTGGACGGCCTGAAGGCCATGGGTGTGAAGGTGGAGACCAACATCGTGGTAGGCCGCACCATCACCATCGATGAGCTGATGGAGGAGAACGGCTTCGAGGCCGTGTTCGTTGGCTCCGGCGCCGGTCTGCCCATGTTCATGCACATTCCCGGTGAGAACCTGAAGGGTGTGTATTCCGCCAACGAGTTCCTGACCCGTATCAACCTGATGAAAGCCTATCGTGAGGATTCCGATACCCCCATCATGGATCTGAAGGGCAAGAAGGTGGCCGTGGTAGGCGGCGGCAACGTGGCTATGGACGCCGCTCGCTGCTCCAAGCGCCTGGGCGCTGACGTGTACGTGGTGTATCGCCGTGGCATGGAGGAGCTGCCCGCCCGTCACGAGGAGGTGGAGCACGCCATCGAGGAGGGCGTGATCTTCAAGACTCTCAATAACCCCGTTCAGATCAACGGCGACGAGCAGGACTGCGTCAAGTCCATGACCTGCGTGGAGATGGAGCTGGGTGAGCCCGATGCCTCCGGCCGCCGTCGTCCCGTGGAGAAGAAGGGCAGCGAGTTCGAGCTGGATGTGGACGCTGTCATCATGTCTCTGGGTACCACCCCCAACCCCCTGATCAAGTCCACCACCAAGGGCCTGGAGGTCAACAAGAAGGGCGGTATCATCGTCAACGAGGATGGCCTGACCTCCCGTCAGGGCGTGTATGCCGGCGGCGATGCCGTTACCGGTGCTGCCACCGTCATTCTGGCTATGGGTGCCGGTAAGCTGGGCGCCAAGTCCATCGACGAGTATCTGAGCAACAAGTAAGCGAGAGTTTACATAAAAAGCAAGGACTGTCCCAAGGGAGAGGCTTCGTAAGGAAGTCCTCTCCCTTTGGCTTTTGTAATCGACCGGAATGATTGGATCGTAGGTAAAATCAATCATATTGGAGGATCACAAAATGGACAAGTACATTTATAACGAGAAAAACGGGCTTTGGTATGAATTGCAGGGTGATTACGATCTTCCCTGCCTGAAACTGCCCGAAGAAAGAACGGCGTATATCGGCGTATGGGGACAGCGGCATTTGCGGTATCTGAAGCAGTATCACAGGGTATGTTACTACATTCTGCTGACAAGCGGCAAGCTGAACAGTTATCTTGCCGACATTGACCGGCAGGCAGAGGAAATGTTCCCTCGGCTGGTAAAAGAACTCGCCGAAAAGGAAGGCGTAACGGAAGCGATCAAAGCGGAAAACCAAATGCTGTGGGTACAGAAGATGAATAACATCCGCAACGCCGCTATGGACATTGTTTCGAGTGAGCTTATATACTGTTAATACTAAGTTAGAAAAGTCGCTGTCACAGACGGCGGCTTTTCCTTTTCAGGTCGTATTCAAGAAGTCATAAAGTTTCGTGAGTAATGGAAGAAGCCAACGCTTTGAGAAAATA
>OBHX01001965.1_pt1 | contig 16687 bp, 18 predicted proteins | sample 1519331 | NCBI WGS metagenome assembly OBHX01 (sample SAMEA2602897, study PRJEB22501) | metagenome
TGGTCTGGAAGCGGAGGGGAACGCTCCGGCGGTGGTGATTTCTTCGTGGTATCACATCCTTTCTGGTTTTAGGGTAAAAAAATAGACGCTCAGTTTTGAACGTCTATAAGGAAACTGCTTATTAACTTTTTAGTCTTCTGCTGGATGTTTTGAAAGATAACGGGAATAATCAGTGTCAAATTGTAAAGATTTCAACTGTTCATCTATAATTTGTAATAGATTTTTACCGTTAAGGATTGCTTCAAATTCTTTTATAGAGAAATCAATAATGCAATATTTATCTTCCAATTTCTCCTTATGGAGATAAAATTTTTTTATTAGTCCAGCACCATTACTCCATCCAGTTCCGCTAGTACCATAATACGAAAATAAAATGCCTATTTTTATGTTGTTTGTTAAAAGCAAACTACAAAATTTTCCTATGTATGTAACACTAACGGCTTTGTCGTAATTTTTGCATTCTCCTAGAAAGGTATCAAGTTTCGGGTCAATCAGATGATATGTCAACAAAACTTTTCCTTGAGGAGTTAAAGTAACGATTTGGTCTATTTCATTCGTTGAAGTTCGTAAGTTTCTATCTACATTAAAAATATTTCCAGAGATAGTTAAGAGATAAGAAACTAAATTTTCTAAAGCTTCGCCTTTTAAGTTATGTAAATTTTTAGGGGCATTATCTGTAGGGGAAATGTCATGAAGCTGTTTGAATTTTTCAAGTAATTTTTTATAAGTGTTTTTTTGGGCTTCACTAATTTCACAAATTTTTTCATATCTTAATTTATCAGATATACTATTAAGGACATTTAATGCCTTAAAAATTTCTTTATCATCTGGCATAATATCAATCATCACGTACCACCATATATATTAAAAATGAATTTTCTATTGAGGAAAGTTCGCTATGGCAGAGTTCACATTCAAAAGTTTCTGGTAACTCATTAAACAAACGTACTGTCCCCATAGATTTTTGGCAATTACTACAATATAATTCATAATAACTTTGCAAAATTCCTTGCTTTTCCAATTCAGATAAAAAATCATAGATTTCAGGAATAGATAAGGAAAATTTTCTTTTCAAAACGCCAGGATAAATCCACATATTTTTTCTATAATTCTTGAAAAAATTAGTTAAGGCAATGCTATCTATATTTTTATTCATTTTGCGTTGTATCGTCATTTCTATGATTGACAATGTATTCGATAACATAATTCATTCGCTCCATTCCAATTAGCACATTACTATAGTAATATTGTATTAAGCAATAAGATTTATTCATGTAATTGAAAACGAACTTAACACGGTTACTTCGTGTTTTTATTTCGTTTTCCCATAATAATTCAATCCAAGGATAATCGGACATTTCTTCCATTTCAAACATAAATTGTTCTAAGGCTTCTCTGAAATCAGGTACTTTCTCTAATTCAGCCTGATTGTCATTTAATAGTGAGCGTAGTTCACCGATAAATGGTAATATATATTCTTGATTGTTACCAACATCCAGTTGTGCGTTTCCACCATTAGGTAATTTCATGGATTGAGCAATAAGTTTTACATTTTCATCACGTTTGCATACATTAACCATAAAGTCTAAATTTAGTGGAATCAAATCGCACTCAAAATGTTCTTTAAAATAATCAGACATTTCTGCAATTAAGTTGGAATATATAGTCGGTTCTTTTTTGTCGGATAAAAAGACCCTTTTTAAAACATCAAAACGGAATTCTATCAATTCTCCTTTTTCATGAAATACAACTAAAAAGGGATATTTGGTTAAAAATTCTTCCTGTGTGAGAGGATGAATAGCTGCATATGCTAAATTAAATTTCAGAAAATAGTATCCATCCATAGAGTATGCAACAGGTTTTACGAAAGATATATATAAGTAATCATTCTCATAAGTATTTTCAAGAGGAATGATTTCCTTTGCTTTTTTTAATGTTGATGAAAAATCATTACAAGTAAAAATAACGGAATACTTATAATCTTTTAAAAATTCCCATTTTTCTAAAGCATATCCAGCTCTTTTGCTCTGGTGAATGCAAGTTACAAGCTGTTCGGACAATGTTTTTTCTGAAATATCTACAGTTTCTAGCCCCTCTATGTATAACTGTCCCGAAGTATCTGTTTGTTTAGTCGCAATTCCGTGCTGAATGAATTGTTTTACTAAATGGCGTTTTACTTTATCTGAGTAAGCCATTACTGTTTTTTCAAGATATTCTAAATAGTTGTTTAACTGCATACAATCCCTCTTTTCTGTGCATATATCTTTCGTTATCCTGATTATACTTGATATAAGTGCAAAAAGCCATGCACAAATCAAAATTTTTATAGGATTTTCGATATATACATAATAATAAAAGTTTTGGTGCTATTGCATATATAAAAAATAGACGTTTCATGTTTTCACACAAAACGTCTACTCCTTGCATTAAGGAAAAGAGTATCGTATTATCTTGATAAATGGTTTCCTAGCTGAATTGAGCCAGCTAACACGTTGCTAACACTTTTGTTACCAGTACAGGATATTTCGTGAATCTATCTTCCGTACAGACCTCACGCTTTTCCTGTATTATAAGGTGTTAGAGAGTATTACAGGAGGTTAGAAACTACTTGCTGCGAAAGGACATTTAGAACTCCTAAGCGAGGGGTCGGAGGTTCAAATCCTCTTGGCGACGGGCTTCAAAGCGTTCGAAAATGTTAGCTGGATTAGCTGACAGCGAACGCTTTTCTTATTTTCTAATCACGTTCGTGACATGAAATTCCATTCAAAATGATCCATTTCCAGCTAACACAATCCGATTTTTGTTAGCTGACAGCTAATCAAAATCACCGGTTTGCAAACATGGGTTTTAGAAAGTCCAGCTAACATTTGGGTTCCGCTCTGTTGTCACCCCTTATTTGGGGATGTAAATCAGAGAAAAGGCGGGAAAAGAAACAATCTCTCCCAAACCTGCAAACATAAATTAGCTGAAACAGTATTCAATTCTATTAGCTACAGCTAATGGTCAAACAGCAATGTCTGTTTGGAACTTTACTATCTATAAAAGTTCCAGGCAGGCATTTTTTATTTCCTGAATCCTGGAGGAAAGGAGTCAAGATGACTGAGCCAAACAGACAATCAGGAGAAAACGAAGAAAGAATCATAGAAATTGAGATTGAGCGTCTTCGACCGTTCAAAGAGCATCCGTTTCAGGTGAAAGATGATAAGGAAATGTTTCTTCTGCAGGAAAGCATTGAGAAGTATGGAATATTAAATCCGCTGATCGTCAGACCAGTACCGGATGGCTACTATGAGATCATATCCGGCCACAGAAGAAAACATGCTGCGGAGAAACTGGGATACCGTAAAGTACCGGTAATCATCCGGGTATTAAGTGAAGATGATTCCATCTTGAGCATGGTAGATTCCAATCTTCACAGAGAACGGATCAGCTACAGTGAAAAAGCTTTTGCTTACAAACTGAAGAATGACGTATTAAAAAGAAAAAGTGGTCGAAAAAAGAGCCAAGTTGACCACAAAACACCAAGAAAGCGGGCGATAGAGATTATCAGCGAGGATTGTGGTGATAGCCCAAAACAAGTGCAGCGTTATATCTCACTGACAAAACTGATACCGGAAATGCTGCAGAAACTGGATGATGAGATTATTTCTTTTTGTCCGGCTGTAGAGATAGCTGCATTAAGTGAAAAAGAGCAAAAGGAACTGCTTGTAGCAATGGAGTATGCACAGGCAATCCCATCACTCTCACAGGCCCAGAGGATCCGGCAACTGAGTAAAGAAAAGCAGTTGTCACTGGAAAAGATGGAAGAAATCATGTGTGAGGTTAAAAAGGGTGAAATCACAAGAGTGGCTTTCACAAACGAACAGCTACATAAGTATTTTCCGAATTCCTATACACCGGCAATGATGAAGCGGGAAATACTGGCACTGTTGAAATTATGGAAAAAAGAATCATGGGAAAGTTAAAGGAGGAAGAAATCATGTGTAAAGTTATATCCGTAGTAAACCAGAAAGGTGGCGTCGGAAAGACCACCACAACCGTAAATGTAGGCATTGGACTGGCAAGAGAAGGTAAGAAAGTGTTGCTGATCGACGCGGATCCACAGGGAAGTTTAACAGCAAGTCTTGGATATGAGGAACCGGATGATCTTCGCATCACATTGGCAACGATCATGATGGATGTCATCAACGAAGAAGAAATCTCTCTGGAAGATGGTATCTTACATCACCAGGAAAATGTAGATCTTCTCCCGGCAAATATTGAGCTTTCCGCACTGGAAGTAACGATGGGAAATGTTATGAGCAGAGAAATGATCATGAAAGAATATATCGATGCGATAAGATGCCGATACGATTATATCCTGATCGACTGTATGCCGAGCCTTGGTATGATGACAATCAATGCACTGGTCTCTTCCGATTCTGTGTTGATACCTGTGCAAGCCGCATATCTGCCGGTGAAAGGACTTCAGCAGCTGATCAAGACCATTCTTACAGTAAAGAAAAGACTGAACCGGAAACTGGCGATTGAGGGCATTCTCCTGACTATGGTAGATTTCAGAACCAATTACGCAAGGGACATTGCATCAAGAGTACATACAACCTACGGAAGTCAGATTGAGGTATTTGAAAATGTGATCCCGATGTCTGTAAAAGCTGCTGAGACCAGTGCGGAAGGAAAAAGTATCTACATGCACTGCCCGAAGGGAAAAGTTGCTGAGGCATATATGAATTTAACACAGGAGGTTTTGAAGAATGAAAAATAGAAGTGGTGAAAAGATTAAGCTGGCAAGTATTGATGAACTGCTCGGTGTGGTAAATGAAGAATCTGCAATGGAGATAGAGATCAGTAAGATCCATCCGTTTAAGAATCATCCGTTCAAGGTGCTGGATGATGAAAAGATGCAGGACTTGGTAGAAAGCGTAAAGATTAATGGAGTGCTGACTCCGGTACTGCTTCGCATGGATGAAAATGAAGAATATGAAATGGTATCCGGTCACAGAAGAATGCATGCAGCACAGCTTGCAGGACTCACAACTATTCCGGCAATCGTAAGAGAATTATCAGATGATGATGCCATTGTGGCGATGGTGGACGCTAACATTCAGCGAGAGGAACTGTTACCGAGTGAGAAAGCCTTTGCCTACAAGATGAAACTTGATGCAATGAAAAGACAGGGAATCAGAACAGATTTAACTTGTGTACAAAATGAACACAAGTCAGGTAAAAAGTCACGAGAATTATTGGGTGAGCAAGTTGGAATAAGCAGTGTGCAGGTGACTCGTTATATCCGACTGACAGAGCTTATTCAGGAACTTCTTGATCTGGTAGATAACAAAAAGCTTCAGTTCACGGTTGCTGTAGATATCTCTTACATCGATAAGGAAGTACAGGGATGGATTTACGAATATATCTGCGACACAGGATTTATCAAACCAAAACAGATTGCAGCACTCAGAAATCAGCTGAATGATGGACCAATCAATCAGATCCAGATGTTATCGATTTTCAATAACTGTGTGATGGCAAAGAAAGTATCCCGGTCTCTTACTTTCTCAGAAAAGAAACTGACAAAGTACTTTCCGGATGATTATACAGCCAAAGATATGGAACAGGTGATTGAATCATTATTAGAAAAATGGATGCAGGAACAGTCCTGTTAAGGATAGAAAAAGCTAAGAAAACAAAGTCAAAGAAGTTTAAAAAGAGGACTTCTTAGCAGAAAATGAAAGGAGGAAATTATGGAGAAAAAAATGACATTTAATTATTTTTACGGTACCGAAGCTGATCAGTTCAGCTTCTACCGCATACCAAAAGCATTATTTACAGACAGCTATTTTAAAGATTTATCAAGCGATGCTAAAATTTTATATGGACTGATGTTGGATCGAATGTCTCTTTCCATCAAGAATCAGTGGTTTGACGACAAAAACAGAGCATATATCTACTTTTCCATCGAAGATATCATGGAATTACTGAACTGTGGAAGAAATAAAGCCATTAAATCCATGAGAGAACTGGATGACGAAACAGGAATTGGTCTGATTGAGAAACGCAGACAGGGATTTGGAAAGGTGAACGTTATCTACGTGAAAACCTTTATGCCTGAGAAAACAGATGAGAAAAAATTTGAAGAGGAATTAAAGAAGTTTAAAAAACAAACTTCTGTGGAAAATGAGGAATCTACAGAAGTTTACAATTCAAACTTCATGAAGTCCCAAAATCAAACTTCTAGAAGTCCCGAAAACAAACTTCAAGAAGTTTACATTTCAAACCCTAATAATACTAATCTTAGTGATACTGAAATGAATGATAATAAATCTAATCCTATCATATCTGTGGATGAGAAAAGATTTGATAGCGATAATCGCTCTGAGGATTATCAGGCTTATGAAAACCTTGTCAAAGAGACCATTGATTATGAATCACTGGAAGTAACCCATCATGACGATATGCGACAGGTAGATGAAATCGTGAACCTGATCGTAGAGACTGTGATGTGTAAAAATGACAAGATCTTGATTGCCAGCAACTGGTATCCGGCATCACTGGTGAAGAAAAAATTTCTGATGCTGACCTATTCACATATCGAGTATGTCTTACACTGTATGAGTGGTAACACCACAAAGGTGAAGAACATCAAGAAATATTTATTAGCAGCCCTGTTTAATGCACCGTCAACGATGAACGGGTATTATCAGGCAGAGGTGAACCATGATATGCCAGGACTGGTAAGATAGGAGGTGCACATGTTTATTTTAAAACTTGCTGGGAAGATATTATTACTGCCGGTATGGCTGATCCTTTTTGTGATCGGCCTGGCAGTGAAGATGACAGTACAGACTTATGCGGTTGTCAGAGGGATTCTTGGATTTATATTCACTTTGTTGATTATAGCAACTGCATACTGTTATCATGACTGGGTACAGGTTGCATTCCTGTTTGTGCTGAGTGTTATTCTGTATTTGATCCTGTTTGCAGGAGTGTTTATAGACACTGTACTGGATATGACAAGAGAAAGTATTATTGATTTTATTTTATCGTGAGGAGAATATGAAAATGAGCGAAAACAATGATTTTATTCAGTTACCACCGATCAAAAAAGACACACCTTCCGAAGTGGTCTCAATGATCTGGCAATATTTGAAATTACCCGAGGAATCCAGAAAAAGGGTGAAAGCAGAGCTGATTAATGTACATGAGAACTGTGGGAAAGAAGATTTTCAGATTCCTAATCTCTATGACATCGTTCCAAAAGAGGAAATCGCAGAATTTGAGGACATCATGCGTAAGATTATAACAGGAATTATTTCTGAGGCCAGTGGTATAGCCACCTGGGTGTATGTGCAGAAATATGAGAAACACAAAACTCTGGATGAAATGCTGCAAGAATGGCAGGGTGCAGGCCAGTTTATTATTGTCATGGATACCTGGTTCGAAAAATTGATGGCGGAATAACATGATTCTGTGATAGAATGAAGAAAATGATTTGATGTGAAAATCGGAATTTGATGAACATTGGAGAATAACATGAATTTTAGAATTACAAAAGACGGAAAACAAAGTGATATAGATGAGATTTATGAGATGCTCAAGTCATATAATCTTAGTAATCGTGAAGCTTCTGAAAATATTCCTTTAGGTGTGTATTATGAAGACGAAAGTGAAAGAAAACTTGCTGGGTTAACAGGGGAAACCTTTGGAAATTGGCTTTGCATTAATTATTTGTTTGTTGCTGAAAACCTTAGAAACAAAGGGATTGGAACTAAGATTGTATTGTCTGCTGAAGATGAAGCCCGAAAAAGAAATTGTAAGTATGTTTTTGTAGATACTTTCTCATTTCAAGCCCCAAAATTCTATGAGAAATTAGGATATAAAGAAGTGTTTTCATTAAATGAATATCCATATACAGGAAAACGGCATTATTATATCAAGAAACTATAAGAACGCTAAATTTCAGTTTGTATATATCTTTTAAAAGGTATATGATTAAGAAAAACGGCAGGAGGTATCTGAATGAAATCACATAAATATTGGTCTATCGGTGCACTGATTACAATGCTTGGAACTTTTTATACAGGTTATAAGGGATCAAAAGAAGGCCATAAGTACTTTGCAGCAAGTTCTTTGCTTTGCATGATTATGGCTATTTATACAGGACACAAGATGATTTCTGGTAAAAGTAGGAAGAAAAAAGAAGTTTCAGTAGAGAGTGTTGAAGATTAAAAAACAAAATATTTTAATCAATAACGCCGGTGCGGGATTTTTGATATCCAGTACCGGCGTTATTGATTCTACAGGGGCTTGGGGGTGTAGCCACCAAATATACTATTCGTTTTCTGCTTCGGCAAGTTTGTTAAGGATCCACTCCCGATTGATAACAATGTCCTCATCATCGCGGAGATCCTTGAAATCATTGCAGTGTGAAGAAGCAAATTCATACATATTGTCAATGTCAACTGCACCAGTGATCTCACCCTTATTAGACTATAAAGAGCCAAAACTATATGACGTTGTTCCAAAGGAAGAAATTGCTGAATTTGAAGAGGTCATGCGTAAAACTATAGCTGATATTGTATCAGAAGCCAGTGGTGTTGCCTGCTGGGTATATGTGCAGAAATATGTGAAGCATAAGACTTTAGATGATATGCTGCAAGAATGGTCGGAAGCAAGCCAGTTCGTCCTTGTTATGAATACCTGGTTTGAAAGACTGATGGCGGATCAATATGATGAGATAAAAGAATGAAAGTTAGGAAATAATCGATGGTGTAGTTAAAAAACCACTAAATTATCAATGTAATCGCAAGAAAAAAGCAAGAATATAAGCATGGAGTTTTTTTTAGATGATGTTAAAATAAATATATCGGTATTGAGAAAGGAGGCAAGTCCATATGCCTAAGACTACACTGATCGATTGTCGTATTAAAAAATATGCTTATCGAGAAGTATCACAAATATATCAGGAATTAGAGATATCCGAGGAAGGCCTGTCACAATCACAAGTGGAGTTGATGAGAGAGAGGTATGGTATAAACAGTTTCTCTCAGAGAAGAAATGATACCATGCTGCGACTCCTGCGGCGTGCATTCATCAATCCATTTAATAGTATTCTTTTGGTTCTGGGAATCATTTCATTGGTTACAGATGTGGTTCTTGTATCTAATTTTGCTAGAAATGCAACAACTGCTGTTATCATCTTTTCAATGATTTTAATTAGCGGAACAATCCGTCTGGTTCAGGAAATCCGTGCAAAGAATGCATCAAAACAGCTGAACCGGTTAATACATGAAAGCATTACTGTACGGCGTGCGGGAGAAGTAAAAGAAATTTCGGCTGATGAACTGGTGGTTGGAGATATTGTTCTGCTTTCAGCAGGTGACCGTGTTCCGGCAGATCTGAGGCTTACAAAAGTAAGTGATCTATTTCTTTCCCAGGCAGCAATTACAGGAGAAAGTGCAATTCTGGGAAAAAATACACAGGCATTAAGTTACAGTAATCCGGAATCCCTAACCCAGCTTGAAAATCTGGCTTTTATGGCAACAACTGTTATCAGTGGAAAAGGTGAGGGTATCGTGCTAGCAGTTGGAAAAGATACACTCTATGGCAGTTTTACGAAAGAAGATCCAGATGAAAAACAATCTTTTCAAAAAGGAGCCAACTCGATTGCCTGGGTCATGCTTCGTTTTATCGCGGTATTAATCCCTGTTGTATTTATACTTTTGAAAATCACCGGTGGTAAATGGCTGGAATCCTTTGCTTTTGCACTGTCTGTAGCTGTGGGACTGATGCCGGAAATGCTGCCAATGGTAATAACATCCTGTCTCGCAAGAGGCAGCCTTGGCATGAGTAAGAAGCAGACGATTATTAAAGATATTAATGCTATGCAGGGATTTGGAAGTATGGATGTACTCTGTATGGATAAAACCGGAACACTGACCAATGAAAGTATTTTATTAGAATACTATATGGATGTGTTGGGAAATGAAAGTGGTCAGGTATTGGATCTTGCTTTTTTAAACAGTGCTTATCATTCAGGTGTATGTAATCCGATTGATAATGCAATCCTTGCCTGTCAGACGATGCCCGGACATGAACAGCATTTTGCGGATCTTCTCACGCAGTATCAGAAGGAGGATGAAATCCCATTTGATTATTCAAGAAAGTTTGTCAGCACACTGGTGACAGATAAAAATGGTGATTGTCAGCTTATTATGAAGGGCAATATTTCACAGATTGTGTCCCGATGCAGTCATGTAGAATTTCGTGGCGAAATCCTTCCGATGGAAAAAGACAGAATGTCAAGCGTAGATTCTGTAGTGGATGAGATGCTGCAGGATGGAATGAAAGTAATTGCTGTTGCACAGAAAAAGATTGAGAAACAGGATCAGATCATACCTGCAGATGAAAATAATATGATCCTGATGGGTTATCTTGCATTCTTTGATGCTCCGAAGAAAACAGCTAAGACATCTGTGGAGGCTCTGAAAAGACTGAAGGTGATACCGAAAATACTGACAGGTGATCAGGTAGATGTGGCGGTTTCTATTTGCCGAAGGGTCGGAATCCCGTCGGAGATCACGTTGACTGGTGCCGAATTAGATCAGATGACGGACGACGAACTTAGTAAAATAGTAGAAAAAATCCATGTTTTTGCGGAACTGACGCCAGGTCAGAAAGTTCGCCTTGTCGCTGCCTTAAGGCAAAATGGCCACACCGTTGGCTATTTGGGAGATGGAATTAATGATATCCCGGCACTTTGTGAGTCAAATGTGGGTATTTCAGTAGATACGGCGGTAGATGCTGCGAAAGATGCAGCGGATGTCGTATTGCTTCAAAAGGATCTGGGCGTATTAGAGCAGGGTATTTTGGAAGGGCGTAAAACATTTACAAACATGCTCAAGTACATTAAAATCACTGCGAGTTCCAATTTTGGCAATATTTTTTCTATCGTATGTGCAAGTGCCTTCTTACCTTTTTTGCCAATGACATCTTTGCAGATATTATTATTAAACCTGCTGTATGATATTTTATGTATCATCCTTCCATGGGATAATGTAGATGAGGAAGAAACACTTTCACCAAGGGACTGGTCTGGAAAGACACTGGGACGATTTATGTTATTTTTTGGTCCTATCAGTTCGTTATTTGATATTGTGACATTTCTGTTTTTGTATTATATTCTCTGTCCAGTGTTGTGTGGTGGAGTAACGTATCTGAACATGGTAGATCCAGTGATGCAGTCGCAGTATGTTGCTCTGTTTCAGACAGGATGGTTTTTAGAATCCATGTGGACGCAGGTTCTGATTCTTCATTTTCTCCGGACAAGGAAGATACCATTTGTACAGAGCAGTCCATCCATTCCGGTTGTGTGTACGACCCTTGCAGGAATTATTGCTTTTACTGCGCTTACTTTTACCAAAAGTGCAGGCATTATTGGATTGACGAAATTGCCAATCAGGTATTTCCTGTTTTTATTTGTTGTAGTCTTACTCTATATGCTTCTGACTACGGTGGTCAAAAATGTTTATCAAAAGAAATATCATGAGCTGATCTGAAAGGAGGGAAACCATCGTGAAAAAGAATATCAGTGTTATTTCCATGGATTCTGTCCTGCAGGAATGGCTCCTTCAAAAGCTGATCAAAGAACCACCGGAAAGTGACAGTGCGAAAGAACTGCTTTCTGGTATCTATGATATGATCAGTGGAGATGTAAATTCATTGTTACTTAGTACGATAAAGAATTCAGAAATTGAATCTCTCAATCTTTCAGATGAGATGAAAATAGGGGAATTAGTGATCAATCCAAAAAGCAGGAGCGTTATCAGGATGGGGCAAGCGGTTTCCCTGACTCCTAAGGAGTTTGATATCCTGTATTTTCTGGCTGAAAACAGAGGAGAGGTATTTACAAAGGAGCAGATTTATAAGTCAGTATGGTCTGAAGATTATCTTTTGGATGACAGCAATATCATGGCATTCATTCGAAAACTGCGAAAGAAGATTGAACCGAATCCGGATGAACCAAAGTATATACTTACGATTTGGGGAATCGGATACAAATTTAATGAGAAAGTGTAAAATAGGCGGACTGCTTTTGGTCCGCTTATTTTTTAATTCTTGCTAAATCGCAAGGAAATCGCAAGATTTTGGTCATGTGATTCTCCTTGCTTTTTTTGTATTCTGTAGGAGGTCGAAGGGAGGCGAGATGTATGGTATACACAGATTTTGTTTTAAGAATATCCTTATCCGTGTTACTTGGATTTTTTATCGGACTGGAAAGACAGTTAACCGGGCATCCAGCTGGAATACGGATCAATGTACTGATCTGTATGGGAACCAGTTTCTTTACTTTATTTCCAATGATTTATGGTTCCGATCAGGTATTTCGTGTGGGAAGCAGCATTATATCCGGTGTGGGATTTCTGTGCAGTGGCGTGATCTTTAAAGATAGTGGCACGGTGAGAGGAATGAATACCGCAGCCACACTTTGGTGTACAGCAGCTATCGGTATTCTTGCCAGCACAGGAATGTTTACAATGGCAGTTTCCGCTGCAGGTATTTTAATCGGCTCGAATCTGATCCTGCGTCCGCTTGCAAGAAAGATGAATCCGATTGCAGTCGGAGATGAATCTGAAAAAGAGTATTGCATCACGGTACTTTGTCAGGAAGATGCAGAACAGGAAATAAGGCTATTACTGATCAATAGCAATTCCAGTAAGACCTTGTATCTGAATCATCTGGAAAGTGGAGATGTCGTGGGAGACAAAGTCGAGATCATAGCGAAGTATTGTTCGGCAGGAAAACCGAAAAACAATGTATTGGAAGGTATTGTTGGTCAGGCATTGGAACTTCCAGAAGTGATTAGTGCAGGTTGGGAGGTGTTGTAGTTGAAAAGAATCAAAAGTGAAAGATGGATCTTTTATTTCTTTCTTTATATTTTGCTCACTGCAGCATGCAATTGTGTGAGCCTTGTTTTTCCGGCTCACAGAATTATTGTGATACAGGTCTGGTATCAAATATCTGTTGTTGTTTGGATTTTTGTAGCAGTTACGATGGTGAAATTGCTTATCAGACTTCAGAAAATAAATAAGCTCATAACGAGAGGAATCAATGAAAGGAGAAGAAAACCATGAATTTAACGTGTATCTTTTTTGGCGTCATTTTCACGATTAGCGGTTTTTTGTTCGCCTGTGGAAAGGGGCATATTCACTTATCTTCCTGGAAAAATATGCCGCAGGAAGAAAAAGAAAAGATTAAAATTGTGCCGCTTTGCCGCAATATCGGTGAAGTCATTGCATTAAACGGTCTGATTTTTTTACTGAAAGGTTTATGGCCAGGCTTTGATAATCACTGGTTTGTGACAGCTATGATCGCATGGTTTATCGTGGCAGGATTTGATCTTTGGTATATCGAAAAAAGTGATCGATATTATAAAAAATAATGGTAAAACAAGGAGGTAGGATCAATGAATAAGAAAGAAAATCGTATGGCTGTTCGTCAGGCAGCACAGCAGGCTGTGATCCGTGACGAGCAAAACCACCGCATCGAACATGCGGCAACCAATCCGATCAAGGAGGTTTTAAAGAGTCTGCACACAACACTTCGCGGACTGGATGCAGAAAATGTATCGGTAAGCCGTACCAAATATGGAACGAATAAAGTAACTCATGAGAAGAAACAATCCCTTGCGAAACGTCTGGCAGGAGCATTTATCAATCCGTTTACAGCAATTCTTTTCTGTCTGGCAGTCGTGTCTACTATGACAGATATGGTATTTCCATATTTTTCTCTATTAGGAAGTTCACCGGAAGATTTTGATTCATTAACAGTGGTAATCATTTTGACAATGGTTATGATCTCCGGTACGCTTCGTTTTGTACAGGAATCCAGAAGTGGAAATGCGGCAGAAAAACTGCTATCCATGATCACGACTACTTGTACTGTCAAAAGAAGAGAACAGGAAAAAATAGAGATTCCTATGGATGAACTGGTTGTAGGAGATATCGTACATCTTTCAGCAGGAGACATGATACCGGCAGATGTCCGCATTCTGGATGCAAAAGACTTATTTATCAGTCAGGCAAGCTTAACAGGAGAGAGTGAACCGGTGGAAAAGACACCGAAGGTATGTGCACAGAAAGAAAGTATTACCGATTACAGCAACATTGCTTTTATGGGAAGTAATGTCATTTCCGGAAGTGCAACTGCAGTGGTTGTCTGTACCGGAGATCGTACCCTGTTTGGTTCAATGGCATCTGCGATTGCAGGTGAAGCAGTTGAGACTAGCTTTACCAAAGGTGTGAATGCAGTGTCATGGGTTCTGATCCGTTTTATGCTTGTTATGGTTCCACTGGTATTCTTTATCAATGGTATTACTAAGGGAGATTGGCTGGATGCTTTCCTGTTTGGTATATCCGTTGCTGTCGGACTGACCCCGGAGATGCTGCCGATGATTGTAACAACCTGCCTTGCAAAAGGTGCCGTTTCCATGAGTAAAAAGCAGACAATCGTGAAAAACCTGAATTCTATCCAGAACTTTGGAGCCATTGATATTCTCTGTACAGATAAAACAGGAACACTGACACAGGATAAGGTTGTACTGGAATATCATCTGAACGTAAATGGGGAAGACGATACAAGGGTATTGCGTCATGCATACTTAAACAGCTACTTCCAGACCGGTTATAAAAACCTGATGGATTTGGCAATCATTCACAGAACAGAGGAAGAAGAGGCGGCAGATCCAAAGCTTCTTGACCTGTCTGAAAATTATGTGAAGGTAGATGAGATTCCATTTGATTTTACACGTCGTCGTCTGACTACGGTAGTACAGGATAAAAAAGGAAAGACACAGATGGTAACAAAAGGCGCAGTAGAAGAAATGCTTTCTATTTGTTCTTTTGCGGAGTGCGATGGTACTGTGCAGCCACTTACTGAAGAAGTTCGTGGGCGTATTCTTAAAACCGTCGATGAATTAAATGATAAAGGATTCCGTGTGCTTGCTATTGCGCAGAAAAGTAATCCTTCTCCGGTTGGAGCTTTTGGCATAAAAGATGAGTGTGAGATGGTACTAATCGGATATCTTGCATTTCTTGATCCACCGAAGGAATCTACAGCAGATGCGATTCGGGCATTGAAAGCACACGGTGTAACAACGAAGATCCTGACAGGTGATAATGATAAAGTAACACGTACCATCTGTAAGCAGGTTGGACTGGAGGTGCGCAACATGCTTCTTGGTTCTGATCTCGATCATATGACAGATGAGCAGCTTGCAAAAGCAGTAGAGACAACAGAAGTATTCGCAAAGCTCACGCCGAATCAGAAAGCACGTGTGGTTTCCGTTCTCAGAGAAAACGGTCATACGGTTGGATTTATGGGAGATGGAATCAATGATGCTGCTGCTATGAAAGCAGCTGATATCGGAATCTCTGTAGATACTGCAGTCGATGTGGCAAAAGAATCCGCAGATATCATTCTGCTGGAAAAAGATCTGATGGTTCTGGAAGAGGGAATCATAGAAGGACGTAAAACCTATGCCAATATGATCAAGTATATCAAGATGACAGCGTCCTCTAACTTTGGAAATATGTTTTCTGTATTAGCAGCTTCGGCACTTTTACCATTCCTTCCAATGATGAGCGTGCATCTGATTTTCCTGAACCTGATCTATGACCTGTCCTGTACCGCAATCCCATGGGATAACGTAGACGAAGAGTTTATTGCAAAACCACGTAAATGGGATGCTTCCAGTGTGGGAAGTTTCATGATCTGGATTGGACCTACAAGTTCTATTTTTGATTTTACAACTTATATATTTATGTACTTTGTGTTCTGTCCGTTATTTGTATCAAAAGGCGTTTTGTTCAATGATCTGGCAGCCCATTACAGCGGTGTAGAGCTTGCTGCTATACAGGCACGGTATATCGGAATGTTCCAGGCAGGATGGTTTGTAGAATCTATGTGGAGCCAGACATTAGTCATCCACATGATCCGCACACCAAAGCTTCCTTTTATCCAGAGCCGTGCATCAGCACCGGTAACATTACTTACCATGACAGGTATTGCAGTTCTGACAGTGATCCCATTCACACCATTTGGAGCTGCACTTGGTCTTGTTGCTTTACCGGCATCATATTTTGCATATCTGATTCCATGTATTCTGTTGTATATGATGCTGGCAACAAGCTTGAAAAAAGCATATGTCCGCTATTATGGCGAACTGCTCTAGGAGGTAGAAAGAATGAATTGGAAAGAATTATGGATGACACTTTTTGGAACTTGTGAATGGCTCGGACTCAATATGGGATTCTGGGTATCTATGGCTGCGGTGCTGTTGATCGTAATACTCATGAATGCAGTATTCTGGGGAATAAAGCCAAAGAATAAAAAATAGTATGATTAAAAAAATGGTTTAGAAAAGTTATTTATGAATAATAAGTAACTGTGACAATTTTGTGCCCACTGCGTACGAAGTTAAGTTAGTTGTTGAGGTGTTGGGAAAAATCCTGGCACCTCAAATTATAGTTAACTGCACATTGTGTATGTTGATAAAGAGGTAAAAGAAATTGAAAAAGAAAGACATAGAAGAAGCGCAAACAAAAAGATCCTGCTCATAGCGAACAGGATTCTTCTTTATTTCGCCAGGAAATTACTCTGTATCTCCATCGGCATATGATAAGCCTGGCCT
>OBHX01001966.1_pt1 | contig 16660 bp, 29 predicted proteins | sample 1519331 | NCBI WGS metagenome assembly OBHX01 (sample SAMEA2602897, study PRJEB22501) | metagenome
GGAGAGCGTAACGCATTCCACGGGTTCCGGCAGCAAGCAGGAAGGCTCCCAGGGAGGCAGCCATTCCCATGCAGAGAGTTGAACCCGGCGCAGTAATATATTTCATCGTGTCATAGATGGCTAGACCGGCCGTAACAGAGCCTCCGGGAGAATTGATATAAATATAGATTTCCTTCTCGGGATCCTGACTTTCAAGGAAAAGAAGCTGCGCGCAGATCAGGGAAGCGACTGTGTCATCAATTTCCGTCCCCAGAAGGATGATTCTGTCCTTGAGCAGACGGGAATAGATGTCATAGGAACGCTCCATATGTCCTGTATTTTCAACGACTATCGGGACTGTATACGCAGGCATGCTGTGAAACTCCTTCACCCGGAGGAAAACCTCCGGCAACTTCGGGATACGTCATCTCACGGACAGAAGTCCGTGAAGTTTTCTTATCTAATATAAGTACAAAGAAAAGAACAGGAAGGCTCAGTGACGAAATCTTGTAGCCTCTGGCAAAAGGTAAAAAAAGCGCCAGACAGAAACATCCGCCTGGCGCCAGAATCAGTCAGAAAGAAGAAATCTTACTTGGCTTCGCTGTCCGCAGGCTTCTCTTTCTTTTCCTCGGGCTCCTTGGCAGGAACCATGGTCACTTTAGCCTTGGCATAAATGGCGTTCATGCCCTTATCGGCGAGGAGACGGTCACGGAGATTGAAGATAAGGCCGGAATTCTGGTAGAACTGCCACATCTGCTGGAAATCCTGGTGGGATTCCTGGGCGATGCGGTAGACGGCATTCTGCACTTCGCTGTCCTGAACGTCGAGGCCTTCCTTATGGGCAACGGCGATAAGAAACACAGTGGACTTCACCTGCTCGCGGACAGAAGGCTCGAGAGACTTCTTAAGCTCGTCAAGCTTGGAGTCATCAAAGCGCTTGCCCATGTACTCGGCATTCTGGCGGCGCTGGGCAACAGCCTCGTTCATATAAATGTCGATCATGCTCTCGGGGAGAGGGAAGTCGACCTGCTTGAGGAGCTGCTCAAGAAGTTTGGTGCAGGCGTTGCCGCGATAAAGATTGTCATACTGGGACTTAATGAAGCCGGAAAGACGGGTACGGAGTTCGGCCTCGTCCTTGCAGCCCATTTCCTTGAGGAACTTCTCATCAAGATCAGCAGGCTTACGCAGCTTAATGGCATGAACCGTAATCTTGATGGTACCCTTCTTGCCGGCAAGGGACTTGTTGAAGAAGTCAGCGGGGAAAGTGACTTCGGACTCCCCGGACTGGTCAACCTTGAGGGTCTTGATGAGCGTGTCGATTTCAGGAAGAACGGTGTGCTGTCCGACAAGATAGTCGTACCCGTCGTTCTTCACTTCATCAACGGACTTGCCGTCAACGAAGACTCTCATGTCAATGTTGGCGTACTGGCCGTCCACAGCGGGTCCGTTGCCATCAACGGGCACAAATTTAGCCCTCTGCTCACGCATACGGGTGAGAAGAGCTTCGATCTCGTCGTCCGTGGGCTTCTTCTCTTCCTGCTCGACCTCGAGTCCTTCATAGTTGGGAAGAGTGACCTCGGGGAGATGTTCAAACTCGATGGAGTAATTGAGCGGGGTGTCACGCTGAAGCTGGGGATTGTCATTAACGGCAACACCGGCAATGGGGGTCACCTTAAGTTCACCGAACACTGTGTTGATATGAACGTTAATGAGATCCTGGCAGGCGTCATGATAAAGCTGGCCCTTGAAGCGCTTCTCAATGATATCCGCGGGGACATGGCCCTTGCGGAAACCATCCATGGCGATGCCTCTCTGCTGCAGTTTAACGGCCGTATTGATGGCGGCGTTAACCTCATCGGGCTCAACAGAAATATTAACCTTTTTTTTGCAGGGGGTGAGTTCTTCTGTAGTATATTTCACAGGAAGCTCCTTCAGAATTCGTTATGGTGCGAAAGGGGGGATTTGAACCCCCACGCATAAAGCACTGGATCCTAAGTCCAGGGCGTCTACCAGTTCCGCCACTTTCGCAGGAAAAGGAAAATTAAACTGTACCCAAAGGTATAGCAAGGCGGCCGGAGAAAAAACCGGAAACACCTCTAAATACAAAAAAGGGGAGGCACTCCATCAAAAAAGCACCTCCCCTGAAAAACGCATGAAAAAACTTACTTTGCTGCTTCAGCAGCTTCGGCCTTGGGAGCTTCAGCGCTGGCAGAAGCATTGGTGTCCTTCTTGCCCTGCTGAGCTTCATAATCAGTAAACTCGATCACACACATGGGGGCGTTGTCGCCGGCACGGGGCGTAGCGAGTTTAAGGATGCGGGTATAACCGCCAGCGACGGCGGCAAAGCGCGGTCCAATCTCATCGAAAAGACGCTTAACAATGGAGCGGTCGTTGAGTTCACGGTAAGCAAGACGTCTGGAAGCGACATCATTCTTCTTGGTGAGCGTAACGAGCGGCTCAATAACACGGCGGAGTTCCTTGGCCTTGATTACGGTCGTGCGGATCCTGCCATGATTAATAAGAGCTTTCGCGAGATTCTGCAAAAGGGCCTTACGGTGCGCAGGCGTGCGCGAAAGTTTTCTGCCGGAGTTGTTATGCCTCATTTTGCTGATCCCTTTGTTTCTTCCATTCCTGGTACTTTTTATCGAAATTATCGAGCTTCATGCCGAAATCAAAGCCCATATTAAGCAGGACGTTCTTGATTTCATCAAGAGATTTACGGCCGAAGTTCTTGGTCTTGAGCATATCAGACTCAGTGCGCTGCACAAGCTCGCCAACAGTGGAAATGTTAGCGGACCGGAGGCAGTTGGTTGCACGGACGGAGAGCTCAAGTTCATCAATAGGCATGAAGAGTTTTTCGCTGATCTCAGTAGTGCCTGCGGAAGATCCGGCAAGGTCTCCGGTCACGCGCTCATCGAAATTGATGAACACGCTGATCTGATCCTTGATGATCTTCGCCGAGTAGGCGATGGCGTCTTCAGGAGTCACGGAACCATCAGTCCAGACCTCGAGAATCAGCCTGTCATAGTTGGTCATCTGGCCAACCCTGGCCTGCTCAATGGAATAGCTGACCTTGCGGATGGGCGAGAAGCTAGAATCCAGTGCGATGACACCGATTTCGTCATCAAGGCCGGCATGAAGTTCATGGGGCACGTAGCCCTTTCCCATGCGGACCTCGAACTCCATGTCGAGCGGAACATCTTCAGTAAGAGTGGCGATAGGCTGTTCCGGGTTAAGAACCATGACATGCTGGTTGCACTTGATGTCCTTAGCGGTAACCTCGCCCTTCTTATCGACATGCAGAGTAACTTTCTGAGGATCATCCGTATCCATGGCCAGGCGAACCTGCTTGATGTTGAGGATAATGTCAGTGACATCCTCAAGAACGCCATGGATAGAAGAGAACTCATGCTGCACGCCGGTAATCTTGACGGAGACGAATGCGGCGCCCTGGAGGGAGGAAAGAAGGACACGGCGCAGAGCATTGCCAATGGTCGTGCCGAACCCCCTCTCCAGAGGTTCGCAGACGAAACGCCCGTGCATGCTGTTCGACGATTCGTCGCGGGTAATCTTTTCCGGCTTGACGAGCTCGGTCCAGTTCCGCGAATTAATAAGGCGATCGCCCTGTTTAATAAGCATGCTTCCCTCGCTTACTTGCTGTAAAGTTCGACGATCAGCTGTTCGTTGACTTCGGTGCGGATATCCTCACGCTGCGGCATGGCCTTAACGGTGCCCTTGAAAGCATCATAGTCGGCCTCGAGCCAGTTCGGGGTGCCACGGCGGCCGATGGTCTCCTGAGCGTCTGCAAAAATTTTCACCTGACGATTCTTTTCAGGAATTTCAACGGAGTCGCCCACCCTCAGCTGGATGGAAGGAATGTTGACCTTGTGTCCGTTGAGGGTGAAAAGACCATGGCGGACAAGCTGGCGGGCCTGGTTGCGGGAATTGGCGAATCCGAGGCGGTAAACAACGTTGTCCAGGCGGCATTCGAGAAGAACGAGCAGGTTGGTACCGGTGACGCCCTTCTGCATATCAGCCTTGGTAAAATAGCTGTGGAACTGACGTTCCAGCAGCCCGTAAGTACGACGCGTCTTCTGCTTCTCACGAAGCTGGGTCGCGTATTCGGAGACCTTCTTGCGGGCACGGCCGTGCTGGCCGGGAGCCAAAGGCCTGCGATCAAAAGCGCACTTGCCGGTGAAGCAGCGATCACCCTTCAGAAAGAGCTTGCACCCCTCACGGCGGCAGATGCGGCACTTAGCTTCAGTATATTTAGCCATTGGAATTCCTCTTTGTGACGCTTACACGCGGCGGCGCTTAGGCGGCCTGCAGCCATTGTGCGGGATGGGAGTGATGTCGCGGATGAAGGCAACGCGCATACCGGTGTTAGCCACGGCACGCATAGCCTGCTCACGACCTGAACCAGGACCCTTCACATAGATACCAACGGTGCGCATGCCGCACTCCTGAGCCTTGTGGGCCGCGGTTTCAGCGGCAACCTGAGCGGCAAAGGGAGTGGATTTGCGGGAGCCCTTGAAACCGGACTGACCAGAGGAAGCCCAGCTCACGGCATTGCCGCGGGTATCAGTAAACGTCACAATAGTATTGTTGAAGGTGGCATCAATGTGGACGATACCCACAGGGATGCTCTTTTTTTCCTTCTTCTTGATAACTTTCTTAGCAGTAGGCTTGGCCATTGTAATTCCTCAAAAATTCGGACGAAACTTGCTGTACCGAAACATCATAAAAGAAGCAGTCCGAAGACTACTTCTTCTTGGCAGCCAGGCCGTGACGCGGACCCTTGCGGGTGCGGGCGTTAGTGTGGGTACGCTGGCCGTTGACAGGAAGACCGCGGCGATGGCGCAGTCCTCTGTAGCAGCCAATGTCCATGAGACGCTTGATGTTGGAGCTGACGTCACGACGGAGATCACCTTCAACCTTATGCTTGCTTTCAAGCTCTTTGCGGATTTCGTTCACTTCGTCCGCATTGAGGTCGTCGATGTTGCGCTCCCAGCTGATGCCAGCATTGTCACAAATCTCAAGGGCGGTAGTACGGCCAATACCATAAATATACGTAAGAGCGATATCCACGCGTTTGCCGCGGGGAAGCTCAACGCCAGCTATTCTTGCCACAGTTGCACTCCTACCTAACCCTGGCGCTGCTTATGCCTGGGGTTTTCACAGATAACCCTAAGAACACCCTTGCGCCTAATTACTTTGCACTTGGGGCATATTTTCTTGACGGATGGTCTGACTTTCATAAATGAATCTCCTGCAGATATACTGCCATTCATCGGTGCACCAGGCACCAGGCCTGACACCATGCAGGAAAAACCTGCTCTTCCGCAGCCGCAACAGAAAGTAGTCAGGGGAACAGGGATGCATTCCGATGCTACTTATGGCGTGGAAACAGCCGTCTAACCCATTTCGGGTCACCTGTCAAGCTGGACAGGATCCTGCACAATCGGCCTCAATAAGAAATACCGGTAACTGAATATAACCTAAAACTGATTCTGGGGGTACTGCGGCTTGTAACGGACAAGTCCGCGGTCGCCGATGCTCAGAATCTCGGGCCCGTTCTTCGTCACAGCAATGCTGTGTTCGAAGTGAGCCGCGTACTTGTGGTCACGCGTCACCGCAGTCCACTTGTCAGGGAGAACGTCCACTTCGTACGTTCCCTCAGTGACCATGGGCTCAATGGCAATGCACATGCCATTATGCAGTGTGACACCGCGCACACCGGGGTTGAAGTTGGGAACCTCCGGCTTTTCGTGCATGCTGGCACCAACACCATGTCCGACGTAGCGGCGTACCACGCCGAAGCCCTGACTCTCGACAAAGGCCTGCACGGCAATACCGATGGAGTGAACATCGTTTCCTGCGTGGGCCTGTTCGATTCCCTTGTAAAGGGAGGCTTCCGTCACAGCCAGAAGGCGGTCAGCCGTTTCGCTGATCTGACCTACAGGATACGTACGGGCAGAATCCCCGACCATACCGTTATACTCGACACCGAAGTCAACGCTCACGACATCTCCTTCCTTGAGGATGTACTCCTTGGATGGAAAGCCGTGGACAACAGCTTCATTTATCGAGCAGCAGATGGCAAAGGGATAACCGCCATACCCCAGAAAGGCCGGCTTGACGTGATACTGTTCACACATGGAGCGGGCGAGATCTTCAAGCTGCATGGAAGGGATACCAGGACGAATCTCGTCTCCGATTGCGTCGAGGATATTGGCCGTAATACGGTCAGCTTCCCTGAGATTGGCGATCTCGCGGGGGTTCTTGATAAAAACACCCTGAAACTTTTTCATGGATATCTCTTTAGCGGGTAAGACGCCCGCTCTTGCGCGCCCTGTTCATGAGACCGGCGTACTGGCTTGAAATCATATACGATTCGATCTGGTTCATGAAGTCCATTGCCACGCCCACAAGAATCAGCAGGCTCGTGCCACCGAAGTAGAACGGAACGTTAAACTGAGCGATGAGAAGCATGGGGAGGAGGGAAACAGCGGCAATGTAAATACCACCGGAAAGGGTCAGGCGGGAAAGCACGCCATCAATGTAAAGCTGAGTGCGCTCGCCGGGACGGATCCCAGGAATGAAGCCGCCGTTCTTCTTCAGGTTCTCGGCCATATCCTTGGGGTCAAAGATAATAGCCGTATAGAAGTAGCAGAAGAAGAAGATGAGGACAACGTAGAGAATATTGTACGTGAGGCTCATGGGGCTGAAGAATTCAGAGACCTGCTTCACGTAAGCGTTTTGAGAAAACTGGCCGATGGTGGCCGGGAAAAGAAGAAGAGAAGACGCGAAAATGGGCGGAATGACACCGGCCGTGTTGAGACGCAGCGGAAGGTGCGTATTCTGGCCGCCGAACATTCTGCGCCCCATCTGCCGTTTCGCGTACGAAATGGGGATGCGGCGCTGCGCTCTTTCAACGAAAACGATGAACACCACAACAGCGGCCATGAGCACGAGGATGCAGATGGCCAGGAAGATGCTGATGTCACCGGCGGAAATAAGTTCTGTGGAACGGATAATGCCGCGGGGAATGCCAACGACTATACCACAGAAAATGATGAGGGAGATGCCGTTGCCGATGCCCTTGTCAGTAATCTGCTCACCGAGCCACATAATGAGCACGGAGCCGGTACAGAAGGTCATCATGGTCACAAGACGGAAGGACCAGCCGGGATTCAGAACAACGGGCAGTCCGGAGGGACTGGACATGTTCTCAAGCCCGATACCGATGCCGAGACCCTGGATAAGAGTAATCACGACAGTCAGATAACGGGTGTACTGCGTAATCTTACGCCGTCCTGCCTGTCCTTCTTCCTTGTAAAGCCTCTTCACATCCGGGCTCACAACCTGCAGAAGCTGCATGATAATGGACGCGGAAATGTAAGGCATGACACCAAGCGCGAAAATGGAGACGTTGGAAAGACCGCCGCCTGAAAAGATGTCAAACAGGGCAAAGATCGTTCCGCTCATCTGCTGGAAGAAGGATGCTATGGCCTGGGCATCCACGCCGGGAATCGGCACATGGACACCTACGCGGTAGCAGCAAAGGAGAAAAAATGTCCAGCCAAGGCGCTTCGCAAGGCCAGTCTGACCGGGTGTAAGATTCTGAGGTGATGGCATGTATTTCTCGTCTCGTTATGCCTGCGGCGTGTTGCAGAAAACGTAATGAAGCGCCTTTGCCCGGGGTATTGCTCCGGGCAAAGGCGCACTGCTGACTATCTATATTAGAGAAACGAAGGATTATTCCGCGGCAGCCGCAGGAGCCTCAGCTTCGTTCTTTTCAAGAGCAGTGACCTTACCGCCAGCCTGCACGATCTTCTCGGCAGCCTTAGCGGAAAACTTGTGAGCTTCCACGGAGATAGCGGAAGTCACTTCGCCGCGGGCAAGAATCTTCACCGGCATTTTCGGAGAAGCAAGGCCGCGGGTATAGATGTCCTCAAGAGTAATGGTGTCCTTGCCGGGGAAATGGGCAAGAAGGCTGTCCAGGTTGATGACATCGTAGGTTACCTTGAAAGGATAGTTCTTGAAGCCGTGCTTGGGGAGACGGCGCTGAAGGGGCATCTGACCGCCTTCAAAACCGGGACGGACACCGCCGCCGGCGCGGGCGTTCTGACCCTTGTGACCCTTGCCGGAAGTTCCGCCAAGGCCGGAAGCACAGCCACGGCCTACACGGCGGCGGGACTTGCGCTCTTCCGGAAAGGGAAAGAGGTTATTAAGCTGCATTATAATACTCCTCAAATGGCTATCGTTACTTAACGATAGTCACCAGGTGCGGGACTTTATTGATGATGCCACGAATGGCGGGCGTATCGTTGAGAGTCTTCTTGACTTCGCGACGCTTCAGGCCCAGAGCATCGAGGCACTGCCTCTGCGCAGGAGTTTTGCCGGCGCGGGAGCGGACGAGCATAATGGTGATTTGAGCCATGATTACTTCCTCGGAGCTTCAAGCTTCTTGCCGCGGAGGGCAGAGACTTCCTCAGCGCTGCGGAGGGACATGAGTCCCTGCATGGTGGCGCGGAGAACGTTGTGCGGATTGTTGGTGCCAATAGCCTTGGCCAGCACGTCACGGATGCCAACGGCTTCCATGATGGCGCGCACAGCGCCGCCGGCAATGATGCCGGTACCTTCAGAGGCGGGCTTCAGCATAACACGGCCGGCGCCGAAACGGCCAAGCACTTCACAGGGAAGCGTGCCGTCGACCAGCGGGATGAACACGCGGGTCTTGCGGGCCTTGTCAGTGGCCTTGCGCAGGGCTTCAGGAACTTCCTGGGCCTTACCGAGGCCGAAACCGACGTTACCCTTGCCGTCACCGACGACGACCAGAGCGGAGAAGCTGAAACGACGGCCGCCCTTAACAACTTTGGCAACGCGGTTCAGAGCAACGATCTTTTCGATTTCTCCCATTTCGTTGGAGGGAGTTTCAGTTTTTTCACGCATATTAGAACTCCAGACCGCCTTCACGGGCGCCATCGGCTACCGCCTTGATACGGCCATGATAAAGATAGCCGTTCCTGTCAAAGACCACGCGGTTGATATCCTTTCCCTTGGCGAGGCGGGCGATCTCCTTGCCCACGCCAGTAGCGCCGGCAATGTTGCTGTGCAGGGCGTCACCGTTCTTCGAAAGGGTAAGCGTGGAAGCAGAAACGAGGGTAGTCCCGGTCTCATCGTTGATGATCTGGGCGTAGATATGTTCGTTGCTGCGGAAAACCACGAGGCGGGGGCAGTCAGCCGTTCCGTTAATCTTGCGGCGAATACGGGCCTTGCGGCTCAGGCGGCAATCATTCTTGCTGATACTCATTGTAATACCCCCTACTTCTTGCCGCCAGACTTGCCCACCTTGCGGCGGATCGTCTCGGTAGTGTACTTGATGCCCTTGCCCTTGTAGGGTTCGGGGAGACGGACGCGGCGGATACGGGAAGCGAATTCACCGATGAGGTCCTTATCGCAGCCGGTGAGCGTCAGAACGTTGCCTTCGACGCTGGCCTTGATACCATCCGGTACATCAACAAGCACGGGGTGAGAATAACCCACGGAAAGTTCGATCATGTTGCCCTTGACGGCCACACGATAACCGACACCGATGACCTCAAGAGACTTGGAGAAGCCCTGGGTCACGCCGAGGATGCAGTTATGAAGAAGGGTGCGGCGCAGACCATGCTGAGCGTTGCTCTCGCGGGTATCATCCTTGCGATCGAGGATGATGTGGCCGTCCTTCATTTCGTAGGAAAGGAGGTTGCAGACAGGAGTCGAAATCTGGCCTTTGGGGCCCTTCACTTCGATAACGTCGGCGCCAATCTTGACTTCGACGCCAGCGGGCACCACGACGGGCATTTTACCAATTCTAGACATAACTGCACCGCCTACCAAATTTCACACAGAAGTTCACCACCAACTTTCTTTTCCTTGGCAGCTTCGCCGTCGAGGACCCCGGAAGAGGTGGAAAGAATGCAAATACCAAGACCATTCTGCACACGCGGGATGTCACCGGCACGTACGAAAACGCGGCGTCCGGGCTTGGAGATGCGGCGGAGGCCGGTAATGGCGGCCTTTCCCCTCTGGGATTTTAGGGGGGTTTTTATAACGCCCTCATTAAACGGTTCGTCATCGACGGACCCCTCCCTCTTGAGGGTGGGAGCCGGAGAATCCTTTATCCTCGAGCGCGGCGCATTCACTTCCCTATGTACGGGCACATACGCGCTGCCGGGACGCCTGGGCCTGTTCGCAATAGGATCTGTGAGCATCTAATACTCCTAAAAGGTTTGGAGTTGGGCGCCCCATGCGCCTACTTTCCATATGCAAAGCGGCGGTATACCACAAAGAGCACGCCGCCGCAATCCCGAGCCCGAAGGCCCGGCCACATTTTTTCAATATTTTTTACCAGCTGGACTTGCGAACGCCAGGCAGCTCACCACGGAGAGCCATGTTCCGGAAGCAGATACGGCAGATGCCGAACTGGCGGATAAAGGCATGCGGACGGCCGCAGATAGGACAGCGGTTGTACTTGCGGGTGCTAAACTTAGGTTCGCGTTTAGCCTTAATCTTGAGAGCGAGACGAGCCATGAGTTACTCCACCTACTTCTTGAAAGGCATGCCGAGCTGATCGAGAAGGACTTTGCCTTCCTTGTCAGTGGTGGCAGTCGTAACGATGGTGATGTTCATGCCCTTGGGATTTTCAACACGGTCAGCTTCCATTTCGGGGAAGATGGTGTGTTCCTTGATGCCAAGGGTGAAGTTGCCGCGGCCGTCAAAGCCACGATCCGGGATGCCGCGGAAGTCGCGAACCCTGGGCAGAGCGAAGTTCATCAGCTTGTCCAGGAAGTCCCACATGAGGTCCTTGCGGAGGGTGACGCGCACACCGATGGGCATGCCCTGGCGCACCTTAAAGTTAGCAATGGACTTCTTCGCACGAGTAACAACAGCCTTCTGGCCGGCAATGGCGGTGAGTTCCTCCACGGCCTCTTCCATCAGCTTGTTGTTCTGGGTGGAAGCACCCAGACCGATGTTGAGGGAGATTTTTTCGATACCGGGAAGCTGCATGGGAGACTTGTAGTTGAACTCCTTCTGCAATACCGGAATCACTTTCTCCTTGTATATCTTTTCAAGGCGGGTCATAGGTTCACCTTATTCCATGACTTCGTTGCACTTCTTGCAGAAGCGAACTTTCTTCTGTTTGCCGTCAACTTCCACGAACTTGTAGCCGACGCGGGTCGGTTTGCCGCAGGCGGAGCAGACAACCATCACATTGGAAATGTGGATGGGCATCTCTTTCTCCACGATGCCGCCGGGCTGACGGGTGTAGGGGTTGGCACGCATGTGGCGCTTGACCATATTGGCCTTTTCCACAACGACGCTGTCATGCTTCGGAAGAAGCTTCAGCACCTTGCCAATCTTGCCGTTGTCTTTACCGGCAATGATCATGACCTTGTCGCCCTTGCGAATACGAAAGTTTTTCATATCAAGTCTCCTAAAGGACTTCAGGGGCGAGGGAGATGATCTTCATGAAGTTCGCAGCGCGGAGTTCACGGGCCACGGGTCCGAAGATACGGGTGCCGACGAGTTCACCGGTGTTGGAAACGAGCACAGCCGCATTGTTATCGAACTTGATGTAGCTGCCGTCGCTGCGGCGGACTTCCTTGGACGTGCGCACGATGACGGCACGCATGACGTCGCCCTTCTTCACCTTGCTGTGGGGGATGGCTTCCTTCACGGAAACCATGATGGTGTCGCCGACAGTCGCGTAACGGCGGTGGGGGGCGCCGCTAACCCTGATTCAGGCGGCCCTTTTTGTGCCGGGGTGATCGGCTACCTGGGGGGTGGGTGTTACCTGTAGCATTGCCTCACCCACACACACCTTTCTCTGATTGTGAGCACGTGCCACCACCTGTTGTGCGACAGCCTGCGGTACTCCACGATTTTAACTTTATCGCCAATGCCGCATTCATTGTTCGGGTCATGAGCCGTGAACTTCTTGCGGCGCCTGATGTACTTCTTGAGCAGAGGATGCCTGACCAGGGTTTCGACACGCACGACAATGGTCTTGTCGTTCTTGTCACTGATCACGATACCGGTCAGAGTTCTGCCCTTAACGTGTTCAAGAGCCTGCATACTTAGCCCCTCTGTTCCTTTTCATTGAGAATCGTGCTGATGCGAGCAACCTGCTTCTTCATGGCCTTGAGCTCGCTCGTCTTTTCGAGCTGGGCGGTGGCGTGCTTGAAGCGGGCGTCAAGGAGTTCCTTGCGCTGGTCGGCGAGCTTGGTGGAAAGCTCTTCGACGGAGAGCTCGCGGAGTTCCTTAACCGTCTCGCGGGCGGGACTTTTCTTCTTGTCAGCCATTAGAATCCCTCCCTGGTCACAATAATGGTCTTAACGGGAAGCTTGTGGGCAGCAAGGGTAAGCGCCTGAACCGCGAGGTCGTAGGGCACGCCCTTGACTTCATAGAGGATGCGGCCGGGCTTGATCGGAGCACACCACCCGACCGGAGCACCCTTACCGGAACCCTGACGGGTTTCAAGAGGCTTCGCGGTAACGGGACGGTCAGGGAACACGCGGATCCAGACTTTACCGCCACGGCGGATGTGACGCATCATGGCGATACGGGCAGCTTCAATCTGCTGGCTGGAAAGATGTCCGTGCTGGGTGGTTTTCAGGCCGATATCACCGAACGCGAGGGTGGAACCACGATGAGCCAGTCCGCGGAGACGGCCCTTCTGCCACTTGCGATATTTAACTCTTTTGGGCGCTAACATTCTGTTCTACCTCTTTGTCAAGGATTTCACCCTTGTAGATCCAAACCTTGACACCAATTGTACCGTACGTGGTCCTGGCTTCAGCGAAGCCGTAATCGATGTCGGCGCGGAGGGTCTGCAGCGGCACACGGCCGTCACGGTACCATTCACGGCGGGCGATTTCAGCACCGGCCAGGCGGCCAGCGCAGGAAACCTTGATGCCGTCGCCGCCGGACTTGCGGGCCAGGGTCACCGTGCGCTTCATGGCGCGGCGGAAGGCAACGCGGCGTTCAAGCTGCTGAGCGATATTTTCAGCAACGAGCTGGGCATCCACTTCGGGGCGGCGGATTTCGCTGACCTCGATGGAGAATTCGCGGCCGAATTCCTTGCGCAGGTCAGTGCGGAGCTTCTCGATTTCCACACCCTTGCGGCCAATGATGATGCCGGGACGGGCGGTGGAGAGGATAAGACGAACCTTGCCGCCAGCGCGCTCGATTTCGATCTTGGCGAGACCGGCTTCAGCGTTGCGCTGCTTCACGAACTTGCGGATCTTGCTGTCTTCAAACACGAAGGCAGGATATTCCTTGGCGCTGAACCAGCGGGAAAGCCAGTTCTTGTTGTAGCCGAGGCGGATACCAAACGGATGTACTTTCTGACCCATAGCCTATTCCTGCCCTTCAGCGAGTATAACGGTAATATGACTGGTGCGCTTATGAATCTTGGTAGCACGGCCCTGGGAACGGGGCATGAACCTCTTCCAGGTCGGGCCGGAGGTAACCAGAATTTCCTTAACGAACATGGCGTCGACGTTAACGGCCATCTGGGTGGCGTTGGCAGCGGCGCTCTTCAGGACGTTGAGGATGGCTCCCGCGGGCTTGTTGGGCGTGAAGCGGAGGATGTTCATCGCTTCTTCAATGCCCTTGCCGCGGACATTCCGCGCAATCAGAGCGGTCTTGCGGGGGGACACGCGCTGGAATTTAGCAATAGCTTTGGCTTCCATTACTTATCTCCCTACTTAGCAGCCGGCTTAGCGGCAGCGGCCGCTTTCTTCTCAGCAGAATGACCGTGGAAGGTACGGGTCGGAGAAAACTCACCGAGCTTGTGGCCAACCATATTTTCAGTAACAAACACGGGGACGAACTTCTTGCCGTTGTGCACGGCGAAGGTCAGGCCCACCATTTCGGGCAGCACCATGGAACGGCGCGACCATGTCTTAACGACACGGCGATCACCGCTAGCCTGGGCGGCCTCAACTTTAGCCATAAGATGACCGTCTACAAACGGTCCCTTCTTAAGAGATCTAGGCATGTCTCACTCCTACTTGTGGCTGCGACGCTTGACAATGAGACGTCCCGAAGGCTTGTTCGGATCGCGGGTCTTGAAGCCCTTGGCCGGCATGCCCCACGGAGAGACGGGATGACGGCCGCCGGAGCTTCTGCCTTCACCACCGCCGAGGGGATGGTCAATGGGGTTCTGAGCGACACCACGGACTTTCGGACGGCGGTTGAGCCAGCGGTTGCGGCCGGCCTTGCCGAGATGAACGTTCTCATGGCTGATGTTGCCTACCTGACCGATAGTGGCGATGCAGGTGGCGAGGACCTTGCGCACTTCGCCGGAAGGCAAACGCAGGAGGACGTACTTGTTTTCCTTGCCGACGAGCTGAGCGTAGGTGCCGGCGGCGCGGCACATCTGTCCGCCCTTGCCGGGATACATCTCAACGTTGTGCACAACGGTGCCGACCGGAATGCGGCCGAGAGGCAGAGCGTTGCCAGGCTTGATGTCAGCCTTTTCGCCGGAGAGGACCTTATCACCCTGCTTCAGACCGGCGGGAGCGATGATGTAACGCTTTTCACCGTCAACATAGGTCAGAAGGGCGATACGGGAAGTACGGTTGGGATCGTATTCGATATGGGAAACAGTGGCTTCGATGCCCTGCTTCTCACGCTTGAAATCAATGATGCGGTAGAGACGCTTATGTCCGCCGCCGCGGCGGCGCATGGTCTCATGGCCCACGTTGTTGCGGCCGGCCTTTCTGGTCAGACCACAGACAAGGGACCTTTCAGGCGTCGTCCTGGTGATTTCCGCAAAATCGGAAACCGTCTGGGCACGACGACCAGCAGAAGTCGGTTTAAGCTTGCGAACAGCCATGACTTACGCTCCCTCGAAGTATTCGATCTTGTCATTTGCGCCCAGGGTTACATACGCTTTCTTGTAACCGGGCTTGGTGCCGACGGTCTTACCCTGACGCACGCGGTCACGGGGAGCAACGCTGACAATGTTCACGTTGAGCACGGTCACATTGAAGGCGGCTTCGACGGCTTTCTTCACTTCGAGCTTGTTGGCCTTGGGGTTAACAAGAAATGCAACCTTATTGGCACCTTCAGCAAGCTCGGTCATCTTTTCAGTGATACGGGGCTTAAGAAGCACCTGAGTAAGTTCCATCTTATTTCCCCTTTGCAACAAAGCGGGCCTCCACCGGGGCGATGGCGTCCTGGAGGAGAACAAGCTGCTTGTTCTTCAGAATTTCGTACACGCTGAGACGGTCGGGCGTCGTCAGGGTGACATTGGGAAGGTTGCGGGAGCTGCGGTCAAGATTCTCCGTCATTTCAGGAGCAACCACGAGGGCCTGAGTGAGGCCCAGGGTCTTGGCAACCTTGGCAAAATTCTTGGTCTTCCCATCGGGAAGATTGATGCCCTTCACGACCAGAAGGTTGTTGCCGGCCACACGGCTGGAAAGAGCCATGCGCATGGCCAGAGAACGGACCTTGCTGTTGACCTTGAAGGAGTAATCACGGGGAAGGGGTCCGAAGATAATCGCACCGCCACGCCAGATGGGGGAGCGGTTCGAACCGGCACGGGCACGACCGGTGCCCTTCTGCTTCCAGGGCTTCACGCCGCCGCCGGACACGAAGGCACGGGTCTTGGCCTTGTGGGTACCGGCACGCTGAGCGGCTCTCTGCGCACGCACAACGAGGTTCAGGATCTCGGGACGGGCCTCGACCTCAAAAACCTCGGGAGCAAGCTCAACGGAACCGACTTCCTGCTTTTCCTGATCATATACTTTAATGGTAGCCATCTTATCACCTGCTACTGCTGACGAATGAGCACAATGCCGTTCTTCGGACCGGGCACGGCGCCCCTGACCAGAATGACGTTGTCCTCAGGACGAACGGCCACGACAAGGCAGCTCGGCTGGGTCACGGTTTCATTGCCCCAGTGACCGGCCATCTTACGGCCCTTGATAACGTGTCCGGGGAAGGTGTTGTTACCAACGGAACCGTTGTTCCTATGCACCTTCTCGTCACCATGAGTGTCTTTGCAGCCCTTGAAGTTCCAACGGCGCATACGGCCCTGAAAACCCTTACCAATGCTCTTGCCTGTAATTTTCAGGACGTCACCGGTCTTGAAAAGATCAACCGTCAGAGAGTCACCGACTTTCTGCTCGGGAGCTCCGGCCAGGCGGATTTCACGAACGTTGGTGAAAAGAGCCGTGCCGGCCTTGGCGAAGTGACCCTTCATTGCCTTGTTGGAATGCTTTTCCTTGCAGTCGCCGAAAGCAATCTGCAGAGCATTGTAGCCGTCCTTCTCAACGGTTTTCACCTGAGTGACGGGGCAAGGACCGGCTTCAATAACTGTAACGGCCACAGAGGCACCATCGTCCCCGAAAATACGGGTCATGCCAAGCTTGCGACCTATAATTCCCATTTTCTCAGCCATGACTGCCTCTCACTAAAGCTTAATTTCAACGTCAACGCCGGCGGGGAGAGAAAACTTGCCGAGGGCGGCAACAGTCTGCTGGGGAGGGTCAATGATATCCATGAGTCTCTTGTGCACGCGCATCTCGCACTGTTTACGGGGCTTCTTTTTCACATACACAGAAAGCTGAATCGCTAAATTGTGTATCCCTGTGGGCACGGGGGCTTGCCCGGCCACACCGGC
>OBHX01001967.1_pt1 | contig 16649 bp, 14 predicted proteins | sample 1519331 | NCBI WGS metagenome assembly OBHX01 (sample SAMEA2602897, study PRJEB22501) | metagenome
TTTATTGGGTCACTTTTAACCGGCCAAATGGGTCAAATTGAACCCGGCCTTGACAACAGTGGAGATGGGGAAGTATTGGCTTAGTTACTGCATCCTTGTTATTCTTTTTTGCTGGACTTTGTTGTTCGGGCCGCGCATTGTGGCAATTAATAAGGTAATGGGAAAACGGGAGGTAACGATTGCTGTATTCAATCAAGGATGGTAAAGAGCTATTCGAAATCATCATATTTGCCATATTGTTTTTTGCGAGTTTCCGGCTGCATAAAAATTTTATACCTAAAGGATACTTCACTCTTACTGAGGTTGTTTATTTCTTTGACTTGAAACGCTTTTGGACAGCTTCCAATATCCGGATCTTTTTGATTGGGGGCATTATCTTTCTGGGATACTATGGTTTCGATATTACCAATCATACAATATATTATACTGCCTTGCTTTTAGTAGGGGTGCTTCATTCTTTTCCTGTGATACAAAGGTATAAATTATATTATTTTTGGCGTAGCCCCAAAAGAGCACTTCTTTTCATTTTAAACATATCATATGTGTTGGTATTGCTCATAATGGGGTTTGCTTGTTTAGTATTTATGATTCCTGCAATAGTTGGGAAGAGTGGATATTTTAATCAAATCCATCCTTCAGTGAGTTTTGGGATTGGCTTATTGACTTACTTAGTACCTATGTTTATAGAATTTCAAGTAGCACATAATTCGAATTTCTTAGATTTGATACGAATCGGATTTTTGCATACAGATATCGTTATCATATTAAGAAGCTTAGATATTATGGAAAGTGATACAGCCAGTGTTGTTATGAATTATGAAGAAAATATTTTGAAGTTTGCTACTAAGTATGATATATCGTCAAATCTTCTTATTAGTATTTTATTGATTGAAGAATTTAATCGAGGTTCTATTTATCAACAAGCATTGGAAAAATTTCTGGTTTATTTTTTCCCGAGCTATGTGCTAGGACAAAATATGTCGCTTGGATGTGGGCAAGTTAGAATAACAACAGCAAGCCGATTGCTAAACATTTCAAAGGGTGAAGCCATGCAAAGATTGATGGATCCTGTTCAGAATATAGAAATATGTGCGCGTTATTTGGCTTTGCTCAAAAAACAATTTCATGAGGTTCTTCTAGCGACCGATAGTAAAAATCCTAAGAGGCATGAAAGGGCACAAATCAAAAAGAATGAAATGGATTATTTTGATTATGTTGCACAAAATTATTTGGGATCCGTCAGTCCAAAAGAGTACGGCAGTGTTTTATATGCGGCGATTTTGAGGAATAGGGCTCGAAATAAAAGAAAGAAATAATACGGGAGTGAGCGTTATGGATTTTATGATAAAAGCACTGCTGGCGTTTTTAGTATCCGTTGTTGGATTTTTGATGTCCATGCCTCCTTTTCCAATATATTTACTGATTCTGGATTTCGTTATTCTGTTAGTGTTTTTATGTTTTTATAAGAACAGTAATGTGTTTCTTTTTAGAGCTTTGCTGGGCTGTGCTATGGGTAATGGTACAGCCTTTTTGATTATGACAAAAATGAAGGATGGGACGCTGGACATATCGGGAGTCCATATGACTTTACTCATCATTTTGGCATTCTTTGCCATCATCATTGTCATTTATAGCTTGTCACCTTCCGACCTCTTTATTCCCAATGCGCCGAAACTCTACAAAGAACATGCAGCTGATTTGGAACGGATGAAATATCTTTTGAAAGTTACGGATATCCTGGGTATCAATGCAATCTGGGGAAATGGGAAATCCTTTGTTGTGGATTACTTCTGCAACGAAGCCGAAACCAGAAAGGACTATGAAATCATTCGGATGGGGGCTCTGGAATACAGCCCTGAAGAATTCGATTATGTGCTGATCCAGAAGCTGGATCAGATTTTACGGCGGAATCACATCTTTTCCATTTTTTCCTTGGAATTGCAGCAGACCATGAAGCAGACCATTTGGGGGCAGTTGGCATATTATCTGTTCCGCGGGACGGACAGCAGCCAGGTGTCAGCGTATGATGGCTTGAAAAAAGAGCTGCAGCATGTAAGCAAAAAAGTCCTGATTGTCTATGAAGACGTGGAGCGGGTAAAGAATCCGGAAGTGGTGAAGAAAATCTTTGCCGTGGGAGAACGCCTGGCAGGTCCAAGAGTAAAAATCATCTATGAATACGATGGCAAGGAATTGGATGATCAGGAGTTGACCAGAAAGTATAGAGAAAAATACATTCCCATCGAAATGAATCTGACGGGGATTTCTTATCGGAACCTGGTGGAAGATTTGTGGGATGAGCTGGGGATGGAGGAGGTAAATTATGATTCTAGAAGGGGTACACGAACGGGCTTGCGGGAAAATATCCTTCGGATTGAGCAATTTGCTGCGACCAATCCATATCCTTTACCAATACAATCATCTTTTAGAATTACAGACTACAATATATCGGTTCGGACAATGAGAACCTATTTGTTGGAAATTAAGGCTTATTTGTTGAGCAATCAAGATTTAGAGCATTCAATGCTGCGACCGGTGGTTGTCTTTTATTTTATTAAGAATTTTATTCCAAGGATTTATGATAAATTGAAAGTTGGCATAAGCTTGGAAAGCACGTTCCCCATATTCCTAGGCAATGAAAAATATACATTATTTGAATTAGTTGATGAGGTACAGCAAAATAAAATTAAGCTGAATTTGGTCGATGAGGCATTGCAAGAGCCTTTAAATCATGATTCATATTTAGTGTTATGTTTATTCAATTATAATCTTAATGCGTGTCGGAATATAACCGTCGTGAGAACAGCTAATTCTACGGAAGGAAAACGACAAATTGTCTGGCTTCATGAGAAAGAAAGAATCGTGAGAATTGACAGTCTGATTTCTAATCTTCTTGAAAATGGAGAAACGCGAATCTCCAACGTTAAAATATGTGTGGATCGATTAAAAAAGGAGGTTCTGTCCAAATCAGAGAAAGAACAAGATAAGGCATGGCAAGAATATAAAAAAGCACTTTACCATAATAAGCTTTATAGAGATAGCAGAAGATTTTTTCTGCCTGGACCAAATTATTTTGTAGTTTTAGCCCATGCAATAGCTACTGTCCCTATGAGTCAGATAGAACTAAATTCATTTTTTGATTTCGTGGATAAGCACTGGGAAGGGAATCAACTTGATGATGACGTAATCGAATTTTGTGAAACTTTATTAATTAGAGATGTTAAATTTTATAAGGATGTAGTGCGCTTCTTTTTGAAATTTACGGATATCCAAAAATTAACGTTTGATAATTTGTACAAGTCTTTCCTTAAAGATTTTCAAAGATACTTTGGACTTTTTCTTGGCATCCATTTAAATATTGAGGGTGCTTTTATAGAAAGTGAATCGGTTCTTAAAACGAAAGAGGGGATAGAGAAAACGATTGGTCAGTTGAAAAATATGATTGAAGTGTTGAAAGAGTACAGAAAAATTTGTTCCATCGACTTGTTTCTTGAAGACGTTAAGCTATATATAAATTTCCTTCAGAGAAATATAGAAATCTTACAAAAACAAGAAGAGTACATAGATAAGAAACAAAATAAACAGCATCAAGATATTCGTTGTATGGGGACCAGACGAATAGAAGAATTGATGAGGATTTTAAAAGAAGAAGTTAATCCTTGTAAAGATGAAAATGATTTCATCTCGAGGGTTAATGATTGCTATAAAAAGAGAGAGATAAATGCTGGGGATATAATCCTTTTGCAATCGAAGCTGAATCAATGGAAAACTGCACGTCAAAAATCATGATGGGAATTCCCATATCATGGAATGTTTTTTGCCTTTTTAGAGTCAGGCTAATTTAAACTGACGCTAACAGATTTAATGAGCGGTGGTGAAAAAGTAAGATTTTGCTTTTTCACCACCTCTTTGTTATAGTTATTCGTATTGAGAATGCTGTATGACTTCAGAGCATCGAGAAATAAATGGGGAGGTCTGATGACATGGAAACAGAAAGAATAGGGAGAGAACGAGTCAAAGCATATAGCCACTATGATCTGGTATTTGAATTAAATGTTGATGCAGCAATCAAATTTTTAAAGAATCATAAATCCGATATTTTTTGTGAAAATATTAATGATGCAATAGAACTTTATAATATAGATCAAATTTTGCGGGACGATTTAATAAGACCCGAATGCTTGATAGAAGTAAAAGACCAATTGCAGGATTTGAAGAACATATATTGTAGATTTTTTAGTCAGCTCGATGAAGATAATATTTTAGCTTATTATGAAGATATTGAACCTCAATATATAGATGATTTTTGGGAAATAGTAGAGTACTATAAAATTTATAAGAAGATTAGTGATAAAACAATTGAAAAAATCCTTGGCCTTTATCATATCAGCGCTTTGAGGTACATACTTCAACATAAGAAACTAGTTGGAGAATATAATAATCAATTAAGTCAATATATGCGGGATGATCCCCACAGTGTTGAATTCCTTATAAAAGTATTTATAGAGAAAGAGGCTACTAATAGTCCAATATACCATCTTCCCAATGGACTTGATCAAACAGATTATGCTTCAATTATTTTAAGATATTTAGATTTGGACGATGCCAATTTGAATTTCATCTGTGCGCTGTATAATGCAAAGCCTTCGGGAGGGTTTGCTATTTCAGATGAAATTAAGTATAAACTGAAGCAAAAAATGGAGGAGATTGAAACTACCCATTTTAAATCCGAAAATGTGATTCAGTCCAAAATGACAGTAGGAATTCGAAAGCAATCTCAGATCGTTGAATATCGAAATGGGCAAAAATTAGATTTGGAGATTTATTTTGATCAAAACTGGCTAGAGAAGTATTTGGACTACCCGACAATTTTAAATAACTTTATATTTGTTTTTAACTTTATTGATTGGCAAGGGAGAAGTGAATTAATCAAAAAAACGGGTGAAGAAAGTACTCTGTTGAATTTGCTTAGAATTAATGGGAAAGATGAATATCATTTGGGCTTTGCTCAAAAAAATAAGATTTTGACATACCTATATTCTATGCAGGCATATTATGATTTCCTAAGACAGAGAGGAATACTGTTAGAAGATCTCATTAGTTGGTTCTTCACCAATTATCTTAAAGAAGAATTTAATGTAACTGGATTTATGTTAAATTTAGATATTGGAATACATAATTCCATGTTAAGTCATATAAAGCAAATTTTACCTGAAATCGAACGGGCATTGAAACAATATAATCTTTATATTAGAGAAGGTAAAATTGATCCAAATCTCCTGGCAATCTCTTCAACGCCAATCAAAATCAGTGAAACGAAATCATTATTGAAGAATAAATATGTATATACTGATAGTAAGGACATAAACAAAGAATGTTTTCTTCTGTTTTCTGATCAAACAACTTTAAATTTTATTGTAGAACCTGATGATAATCAGAAAATAAAAATACGAGAAGATAATTTATATAATTTATTGGTACAGCATCCAGTTTATTTAAAAGATTATCCTGAATTTGAGCATGAAAAGTTGCGATATTTAAAAAATGCAGGTAGTGTCCTATTTGCTCCTGATGGAAAAATTACTGTAAATACAAGCCGTTGTCGGATTCTTAAAGAAATCTATCAATCAAATGTCATCAATTCGTTTTATTTTAAACAAAGCTCCACTTTATATCCATATCTTTGCCAAATGGTTGAAAAGCGGGAACTCAAATATGATGATTCTCTATTTTGTAAACCGGAACGAGATCTTCTCAACTATTTACTAAATAGGTCACAATTTGGCGATGGGTTAGATTTACGGAATCGATATGTTCATGGGACTTATTTGCAAGATGAAAATATCCAAAGAGAAGATTATATGATTATCTTGACCGTCTTTATTCTGATAGTGTTAAAAATCAATGAAGAGTTTTGCCTTAAATATCCTGCTGAGGATTCTATAATTTGGTGCGATTAGTAAAACATATTTTATTGTAACCGGAGGAACTACAAGTGGAAGTGCTTATAAATGGGGTATCGACTGTAGCTGCAGTATTATCTGCTTTTATAGCCGTAATTTCTGCAATTTGGACAAAAAAGGTCGAGAAAAAGAAATTTCAAACTGATAGGGCAGCTGTTCTAACCCAATTGATCGGCTTTATAGATTTTGTGCAGTACTTCCGCCTGCATGATATTTTGAGCCCGATTGATTGCCAGCATATTATGTCACAGGTTCCTTCTTTGAATAAAAGGATGATTGATACGACGAACCAATTCTTCTATAACCCGTTATTTTCAGACAAAGAGCGCCTGGCCATTTCTAATTTTTTAAAACTTTATATGGGGTGGCAGGGGTTTAACGTTACAAAGGATAGTGAGAAATTAAAGGAAATCAGCTTTATGCTGGAAATCCAGGTTACGGCCATAGATGCAGTTTCTATGATTTATGGAAGATATCATCCCAGCGCAGATGCAGATATGGAAAAGGCCATAAACAGTTACTCTGTAATCAAAAAAGAGAGTAAAATTCTCATGGAACATTTTTCTCATGCTTATGATAATTTCTCTATATTACTCGAAAACGAAGACTTTGTACGATACATGTTCCCGAGAAGAAAGTTAGCGGATGATAAATTCCAAAATCTTATTTTGGGGCTGATGTACCAGAAAGCGGCTCAAATAGACGCATATAGAGGACCACATGATGAAATTGAGAATTTTTTATTTAATACCGAAATTATGAGTATAGATATCGTTCATCTGGCAGCCTTTAATGGGAAAGATACTTTTACGCTTAAGGAGATCGCAGGGTATTTTAAAGAGAGTTTGAGATCTTATAATGTGGTGGAAACCGAATAAATTTGTTCAAGGATAGGGAAAGCGGGCGCACCAAAGGGGGCGCCCCTACATTGTTCGGCGTAAAACGTATTTTTACAGAAGTGTCAGGGGTTTGGCAATCGTCGATCAAACGGTATCCTGTTATTGATTACTTCTTCATTATGTAAAAAGAGAGATTATTGTGATAAAATGAAATGAAATAATGAATCTTATAGATAGATCCAAATGACATGAAAATGGAGGAAATCAATGAGTAGAGATTTAACAAATTCCTCAATTGATAGGCAGAACCTTTTAAACAATGGAATTGCCGTTAAATCCATGGAAAAGCAATTAAATTTACATGGTACAAAATGGAAAAGTGTAACATGGTTTACTAAGGAATATGTTGCGAAATTATTTGATGTCGATGTCCGTACTATCGAAAATCAGGTGTCCAAAAATTTGGAAGAAATTACTGGCAATGGATATAAAGTTTTAAAAAGTGCAGAATTGGAGGAGTTTAAGAGATTTGCTCCCGAAATGAATTTCGGGAGCAAAACCAGAACCCTAGGTTTATTCAGCTTTAAGGCCGTCTTAAACATAGCAATGTTACTGAGAAACAGCGAAAGAGCTAAGCAGATAAGATCGCGAATGCTGGATATTGTTTTGGATGTCTTAACAGAGAAAACTGGAGGACATCGTTTGTATATAAATCAACGAGATCCTTCTTTTTTGGATGCATCTTATGAAAATTATCGTTCCAGAAGAACTTTTACACAGGTTTTAAATGAAGCTGTTGATATGGGAATTTATAAATATGAGTACTTTACTAATGAAATTTATAAAGCCATATTCCTTGAAAATGCCAAAAGATATCAAAAAATACTCCGACTGAAAAATAGAACAAATTTAAGAGATACCATGTATTCTGAAGTGTTGACCAATATTGCAGCAGTTGAGGCTGGTGTTGCTTATGAAATTAGTCAGAATGCAGAAGTAAAGGGCAGAAAACTTACTAAAGAAGAAGTAGATATTTTGATTCATAATTTGACTCAACACCCATCTATGAAAATATACATTGAACAAGCGCGTGCAAAAATGGCAAGCAGAGATTTATGCTTCAGAGATGCTTATCATGCCGAATTGCAGGATTATATTTCTTCAGTTGATCCAGAGGACTTTGAAAAGTTTTTAGGGGAAAAAAGTAAGAGCTTACAGCAACAGATTCAAGACCACATTGATATTTTTAAGAGATTAAAGGATAAGTAATAATCATGAACTATGTAACCTTATCAATGGCAATAGAAAAACATGCTTATGTCATTAAGGCTTCTGGTGGTTTAGAAGGGATTGTACCTGGAAATCAAGAACATTTGGAAAGTTTGTTGTTATTCGTACAAAGTGACGAATATTATCCAAGTTTTATTGAGAAATTAGCATTTTTAACATATGCTATTGCAAAGGACCATATTTTTATAGATGGAAATAAAAGATCAGCTATTACCATAGGAGCATATTTTATGGCTATCAATGATTATGATGACTTAATACCTCGATATATGGAAGAAATGGAAAACTATATTGTATGGACTACGGAAAATAGAATTAGCAGGGAGGATTTAATTGAAAAGATAAGCTATATTATTCTCGATATAGAAGAAACTGAAGAATTTAAGTTAAAAATCATCAATAAGATTAGTAGGCGGGTATAAAACCAGGAGAATGTGATTATGAAACAGGTGAAAGGGTATATCCAAAGAAAGACCATGTTGTATAAAACACGGGTGGAATACGGGGATTATACCATGAACCATGTGCTGGGATGTGCCCATGGGTGTAAATATCCCTGTTATGCCTATTTGATGAAGAAAAGATTTGGACAGATCCATTCTTATGAAGAGTGGGTGAAGCCTTGTTTGGTCTCCAATACACTGGAACTGTTGGATAAGGAAATTCCCAAATTGAAGGAGGATATCCATTCGGTACAGCTCTGCTTTACTACTGACCCGTTTATGTATGGATATGATGAGATACGGGATATGAGTTTGGCAGCAATTCGCAAGCTGAATACTGCGGGAATTCCTTGTACTGCGTTGACAAAAGGAATCTTGCCTTCAGAGCTGAGTTCTTATTCCAAAGAGAACAGCTATGGAATTACGCTGGTTTCTTTAAACGAGGAATATAGATCTAAAGTGGAACCGGGGGCAGCCCCTTATAAAGACAGGATTGAGGCATTACGATTTTTACATGACCATGGGTGTAAAACCTGGGTGAGCATAGAGCCCTATCCTACACCGAATTTAATTCAGCAAGATCTTCTGGAAATCTTGCAAGCAGTCTCCTTTACTGACAAAATCATTTTTGGACGTACAAATTATAATAAAGAAATCACAGCTTATAAGAACCATATCAAATTTTATAACATAGAAGCCTATAAGGTCATTCAATTTTGCTTGGATAAAGGAATTGACTACCATATTAAGAATAAGACAATGACAAAATCTGTCTATCAGATTGAACAGGAAAATGATTGGATGATTGCTGAGAAGTAGTCTATAACATCCTGATTATCATTGCCGAATGATATGAGCGTTGCTTGGACGATATGAGGGAAAAGGTTTATACAAGGGATTTGTTTGGGAGAGATTAAAGGGAAAGCAAAAAGTCAGACACGGCCCTGGCGGGGATTGAGACATATAAAAAGAAGTCAGACACGGCCCTGACGGGCCTTGAGACGTCAGATGTCAGCTTTGTTCAGCTTAGCAGCAGGTATGATTTGCTTTATTACGAACAATCTGACGTCTGACTTCTTGAATCTGACATCTGAATCCGGTCTGACTTCTTCATAAAGGACCAATCTGAAGCCTTGCAGTCTTATTATTTTAGCCAGGGTTCAATGGTGATGCCGTTCACATTGAGTAATCTTCAAGAGAGGATAAAGTGAATGGATAAGAAAGGAAAAGATAATGAACATCATTGTCACCGGCGGGGCCGGCTTTATCGGCTCCAACTTTATCTTCCATATGCTGAAGGCACATCCGGAGGACCGGATTATCTGCCTGGATAAGCTTACCTATGCTGGGAATCTTTCTACCTTGGCATCGGTCATGGACAATCCCAACTTTCGCTTTGTGAAGCTGGATATTTGCGACAGGGATGGGGTTTACCAGCTTTTTGAAGAAGAACATCCTGACATGGTGGTGAATTTTGCGGCGGAGAGCCATGTGGACCGGTCCATTGAGAATCCGGAAATCTTTCTGCAGACGAATATCATTGGGACCTCTGTGTTGATGGATGCCTGCCGGAAGTATGGTATCCAGCGGTACCACCAGGTTTCTACGGATGAGGTGTATGGGGACCTGCCCCTGGACCGTCCGGATCTGTTCTTTACGGAAACCACGCCCATCCATACTTCCAGCCCTTACAGCAGCTCCAAGGCCGGGGCGGACCTGTTGGTTCTGGCTTACCATCGGACCTATGGGCTTCCGGTGACCATTTCTCGGTGCAGCAACAACTATGGACCTTATCACTTTCCGGAGAAACTGATTCCTCTGATGATCATCAATGCCCTCCATGACAAACCTCTGCCAGTGTATGGAGATGGTTTGAACGTCCGGGATTGGCTGTATGTGGAAGACCACTGTAGGGCCATTGACCTGATCCTGCAAAAAGGCCGGGTGGGAGAAGTCTACAACGTTGGTGGCCACAATGAAATGCGAAACATCGATATTGTGAAGCTGATCTGCAAGGAACTGGGCAAACCGGAAAGCCTGATTACCTATGTAAAAGATCGGAAAGGACATGACAGACGGTACGCCATTGATCCCACCAAGATCCATAATGAACTGGGCTGGCTGCCGGAGACAAAGTTCGCCGATGGCATCAAGAAGACCATCAAGTGGTACCTGGAGAACCAGGATTGGTGGGAGAATATCGTGAACGGGGAGTATCAGAAGTACTACGAGAAGATGTATGGGGGAAGGTAATCGTTCATCGTGGATCGTGAGTCGTTTATCGTTATAGTTTTTACTGGGATGACATGGGATGACAGGTACGATTGCTTGTCGATAGTACGATTTGGAATTTAATTTCCAACTTTTACTACAGAATAGAATTTGTGTAAAGCAATTCCAATCAAACAGTATATAGCAACTTCCAACGATGAACGACTTACGATGAACGAAAACCCAAGGAGGCTAAACCACATGAAAATCCTGGTAACGGGCGTCAATGGACAGCTGGGCCATGATGTGATGCTGGAGCTGCTCAAACGGGGACATGCGGCCGTGGGCTGTGGTTCCTCGCCGGAATATCATGGCATGCAGGATGCTGTTGCTTCCATGCCCTATGTGCAGATGGATATTACCGATGAAGATGCGGTCAGCAGGGTCATGAATGAAGTGAAACCGGAGTGTGTCTGCCATTGTGCAGCCTGGACGGCCGTGGATGCTGCCGAGGAAGCGGAGAACAAGGATAAGGTTTTTGCCGTGAATGTGGACGGGACACGGAATCTGGCCCGGGCTTGCCAGGCTTTGGATGCCAAGTTCATGTATATCTCTACGGACTATGTGTTCAACGGCCAGGGAACCGAGCCCTGGAAGGCAGACAGCCAGGAGTTCGCACCGCTGAACGTATACGGCAAGAGCAAGCTGTACGGGGAACTGGCGGTGAAGGAGCTGCTGGCCAACTATTTTATTGTCCGCATTGCCTGGGTGTTCGGGCTGAACGGCAACAACTTCGTAAAGACCATGCTGAAAGTGGGAAAGACCCACGATGTCCTCCGGGTGGTCAATGACCAGATCGGTACGCCCACCTACACGGTGGACCTGGCCCGGCTGCTGGTGGATATGCTGGAGACGGAAAAATACGGAACGTATCACGCTACCAACGAGGGCGGGTACATTTCCTGGTATGATTTTGCCAGGGAGATTTTCCGCCAGGCCGGGTATCCCACGAAAGTGATCCCTGTGACCACGGAAGAGTATGGCCTGAGTAAAGCCAGGCGGCCCTACAATTCCCGTCTGGACAAAAGCAAGCTGGAGGAAATGGGATTTAAGCCCCTGCCGGATTGGAAAGATGCAGTGGGAAGGTATCTTAAAGAACTGGAATAGTTCATCGTTGGTCGTTCATCGTTCATCGTTGATGGACGGAGGAGATGGAGGATAGCATTGCTTAGCCAGAGGTTAAGTGACTAAGTGATTTATAACATTAGTGGTTAAGTGGCTAAATGATTTGGAATCAGTGTTTTGGCTATTAATCGGGTCGGTGATATTGTCTATGAAGCGTAGTTCTTTCGAAAGAAGGAAAATCAAAGACAACAAAGCACTTAGCCACTTAATCACCTAACCACTTCAACCAGGAAAGGTGAAAAACATGCAAATCAAAGTAACGAAAAACGTTGGCGGAATCGATGGACTTTGCATTATTGAACCGGCTGTCCATGGGGATGCCCGGGGATATTTTATGGAAACTTACAATAAAAAGGAAATGGAAGAAGCGGGGATTCATGTGGATTTTGTCCAGGATAACCAAAGCATGTCCACCAAAGGCGTGCTGCGGGGGCTGCATTTCCAAAAGCACTATCCCCAGTGCAAACTGGTCCGTGCCGTACGGGGCTCCGTCTTTGACGTAGCCGTGGATCTGCGGGCTGATTCCAAGACCTACGGAAAATGGTACGGTGTGGAACTGACCGACGAAAACAAAAAGCAGTTCCTGATTCCCGAAGGGTTCGCTCACGGCTTCCTGGTACTCAGCGACGAAGCAGAATTCTGCTACAAAGTAAACGATTACTGGCATCCCAATGACGAAGGAGGCATGGCCTGGAACGATCCGGAAATCGGTATCCAGTGGCCCCAGGTAGTAGGAAATTATCCCGGCTCCGCCAGCAGCGAAGGATATCATCTGGAAGACGGTACGCCGCTGAATTTGAGTGATAAGGATACGAAGTGGCGGGGCATTAAGGATACGTTTAAGTTTTGAGAGGAAAGTTAAACACGAACTGCCACCGCTTGGATGAGCGGTGGCAGTTCTTATATTAAAGATAAAAATCGGTGAAAACCAGAAACGATTTAAAACGACGAAATCACGACACAGCAATGGCTATTTGCATAAAACTAGGACAACGTGGTATAATAGGGATCGTTGAAAGGAGACTGAAACTATGGACTACGAATTCGACTGGAACTATGCTTCTTCTGGAACGCCGTATGTTACGATTAGCAAACTTGGGATTTCAATGAACGCAGCAGTGATTAAGCAGCTCGGCGAACCGGAAAAAATCATGATTGGATTCGATGAGAAGGCCTGCGTCATTGGCATCCGGCCTTACCATAATGAAGAAAATGTCGCCACGTACGATTTTAAAAACAAAATTCGGAAGAACTGGATTCGCATCGGCTGCAAAGATTTTGTGAAGAACCTGACACATATAACTGGAATCGATTTTAACAAAGCACGGAAATTCATATCATCGTTCGATGAAGCGACAAAAACTGTGTATTTTAAAGTGGAAGAAAACGAGGAACAATGAGAAAGGAACTGCAAAATGAGCATAAAAAAACAGCCCAATACAGGCTGAAGCTATAAAGGGCTGTCGCCATGGGAAATAAAACTGCCATTTTGTTCTCCATGACCAGTAAATCTGAGTACCAGCTATAATGGCTTAGTCTCATAAACCATTATACCACAGATTTCTGGCTAGCGGCAGCTCAGATAGGAGGTATTTTGGCTTTGAATAATAAGACTGCAAAGCCTACTAGTGACCATGGATACTGTACCGTGTACAAAAACCGTAAGGGAAAAATTATGCGGGCTTCTGACTATGGTTACAAAGCCTGGCCCTTTGGCCGCAAAAAATAAATTGGAATGATGAAATCCCGGACAGTGCTGGTCTGTCCACCTTTCATCTTAAAAAAATCTTCGCAATATTTAGACTATGCTTCTACCAATCCTATCTAATTTGATTTGGTAGGTAAAGAACAGATTATCATAGAACAGAGGAAAAGCAGTAGAGAAGAATGATAAAAAAATTGGCTTACGCACTTAAAGATTGGCATCAGTTGTACATTCAAATGTTTGATTTAATCGCCATTTTAATTTTGGGCATTTATATGTTTTTCCATAATCCTATCATTTGGTTAATTAATTTACTCCAACCTTATAAAGAACAACTCACAGATAATATTTTGATTTTATTTATCATTGCATCTCAGTCAGAATATACGCCTTATTTATCAGCCGTTTTTTATGTGATATTCTTTTGGTATGTGATGAACAAAATAAGAATTAGGAATAAGACTTATATTTTGAACGGTGCTAATGGAACATCGCATCGGCATATTCATTCATATCCGGAATACTGGTTAGCTTATCACCTTTTGGGAGTACAGCAATGTCAATTAACTTATGTGCCCATACCTATGCAGTTCAAAATCATTTTACTGTTGCCTTTTTCACAATATCTATATAAGGACGGTGTTCAAGATATAAATAAAGAGAATTGGTCACTTGTTGTAATAAAGCGTATAGGGGAAATGAATGATGATAATAATGAGATGAATTTGGTCCTTAGCGATACGTATCCCATTGATTTGGAAAAGCAGCTTCCCAAAGCGGCGGAAAGGAAGACTTTGTCTATTAGTCGATTCAGTAATGATTTTACACGGGTTCATAGCCGTAAGTTTGTTGCAAGCGTGCTGAATGAGGTAAAAAGATTGCCGCCTACCGTTAAAGTTTTGCATGTTTACGCAACATTGAATCCATGGAATACGTATGAAATTGTCACAGAAGTTTTTAAAACGGGCGGTAGGGACAATCTTGATCGTCTGTATGTATATGATCAATCCTCAGAGGATGGCCGTCCTTTTACGGAGGCTGAGCAAATTAGCTTAAGATAGGAGAAAAAATGATTTCTGAAAAATACTTGGATAATATTTTGAATCGGATTTCGCATGCTTTGGATATTGGAGACGATCTTTTTAAAGAAGCTGAAGAGGAGTATCGTCATTTAGGAAAATGGATAAATCAAAAGCTTGAAGAGGAAGATATTCAGTATAAGGTTGATATTTTTCCTCAGGGATCGATGGCGTTGGGAACGGTGGTACATCCATTATCTGTAAAAGGAAATTATGATGGCTTTGATTTGGATTGGGTGTTGGCTTTTCAGGATAATTACGGATTAAGCCCTAGAAAAATGAAATGTGATATTGTTCGAGGTTGGTTGTATGATTATCTGGATAGAAATGGGAATAGTATTGGCCGAATAGAAGAAAAACGGCGCTGCTGGCATATTGAAAATAGCGAACATCCAGGTTTTCATACAGATGTTGTGCCTGGATATATACAAACACAACATCTGCAGATTACTGATAAAGATGAAATCAATAATACATACTCTTATATCACTAGCAATCCCAAAGGGTATCAGGATTGGTTTTTCAGAAGATGCGAAATAAGCAAAAAGCGTTTACTTGAAGCCTATAATCGGGAATTTCAAGCAGATGCTAAAATCGAAAAACTGAAAAGACATAAATTAAAGACACCTCTCCAGAAAGCAATACAGATACTTAAGCGTTATCGTGATGTTCAATTTCGGAATGTAGATGAAACTGAGCACATTAAACCAATCTCTATTATTCTGACAACGTTAGCAGCTACATTTTATGACAACGAGGACAGTATTTTTGCTACAATCGAATCTTTTTTGAAGCAAGCATATCCATATATTATGGATAATAAAAATGAAAATGGGTATTTTATTGCAGATCCAAGTAATGAAAAAGAAAATCTAGCAGATAAGTGGAATGTACATTCAGAACGGGCAGTGGCATTTTTTGTATTTCTCGAACGTGCACAGAAGGATTTCAATCGGGAAAAGTTGATGCAAATGAGTAATATTGAGTTAGCAAGTCATCTGAAAAAAATATTGGGTGAAGATGTAACCACGAGAGTATTTAATGAATTGGCCGAAGAAAGAAAAAACAGTCAAAATCAGGGACTCTTAAAGGTGGACCCGAAAAGAGGTATGCTCTCAGCTGCAGGAAGTATTGCGGTAACTGAATCTCATCATTATGGGAGATAAATATATGGCAGCTAATTTGTGTTCACTTCCCTGCCAAAAACTTTACTTGGAAAGCTTTTATGAGGATTGTATTAAAGACATAAAAATTGAAAGAAATAAATTAACCTGTATCATGTTTTTGCGGCCTAGCCCGGAAAGTGTTCTTTATGAAATAAAAATAGAATGTAAGCAATCTGGCTACCCTAGAGTGTGGTTGCTATCACCTGAATTGCAAAAGGTTGATGGGAAGCGCCCACATCATATATTTTCATCTGAAAATGAGAATCAAGTTCCAGAATTATGTATATATGATTCACGAAAAGGATACAATGAACTTCAGAATGACCGACTTTGGGCACGCACTTTGATTCCATGGATTATTTCATGGCTGGATACATATGAATATTGGGTTATCACAGGAAAATGGCATCATGCAGAAATTCTTGGGGGAAAACGGCTAGACTAGATTAAGGTTAATATGGCAAAGTATGATTGATTTAAAGAACCGATATTTCAATTTTGGATATTAGAGTTGGATATATTGGCAAGCCTGAATTGGAATATTTATGGAACAAAGGTGAAGGAACCACAAATATCGGCTGAATTTAAATCGACATATAGGGAGGTAAAGAATATTGCGCCAAGTTAAAAACGAGAGCTTTTTCCATTTCAGCAAACTAACATATTATCAAATTGGGAAATCCTATTTTTTTGGTGATAGAGTAAATGAATTTTTTGGTAAATTGCAAGTTGAATTTGAACACTCATAATCAAGAAACACACTCAATAGCA
>OBHX01001972.1_pt1 | contig 16611 bp, 15 predicted proteins | sample 1519331 | NCBI WGS metagenome assembly OBHX01 (sample SAMEA2602897, study PRJEB22501) | metagenome
CTCCTTTTTATTAATTGTTGGCATTTTATACAGAGGCTCTTTCCATATTTGTTATTTGAGAAGTCTTTCACCTTCCTATTTATTTCCGAACCACAGTTTTCACAAAGGTATCTATCACCGGAATAGGATGTAGGGGAAGGAGCATAGTTGCTGTCCCTAAGAGAAGGACTGTTGTAGTCCTTCTGATCCAAATAATTCCGAAGAGTATCATTTTCAGGGTCATCGCCTGTGCTTATCGCAAAACTTAGAAGGTAAGCGTACTTAATAGCGGCTGTTTGTGCTTTCATAATAGCCTTATCTCCGCTGTCCTGTCCGCTTCCCAGTCCGACTATACTCATCGTTTCTCCTGATTCTGAATCGATGAGCATAATTGTAATTTTTACGGATGCTAAATTTTCTGTATTTCCTTTCGTTGTTGTTACCTTTTCCATAGATAAAAGTTCAGGTACAGCCATGGTACTAATCCCATGTTTTACAAAAGAAGCATTTACCTTTTCCAGTACATCTGCACAGGTGGCATATTTGTAAGCATGGAAATTATTTGTTCCGTTTTTTAGAACGTGACTGCATTCTTTCATAACTTCAATCATTTTTGCTGCTATAAGTTTCATTGTTACACTCCATTTCCGGGAAATTTATCCCTGCAAATAAACTATCCCGATGAGTTAATACTCATCGGGATACATGATTGTTAAAATTCTTTTTTTGTTCATACCTGTTGACGGATCTAACACGAGCCATATTTTTTGGTTTTCAGATACAGGGTAAATACCCAATATATCATCACCGGTATCCAGAGCCAGGTCATTCATTTCCTTTGAGCTTTCTGTAGCATCACCCCAGTCATGGGAAAGAAAACGACAAATAGATTCTATGACCTTTTTGTGAATTGATTTTTTATTTCTGCTGTCATCTGCAATGCGTTTTGTTTGAACAATACATAGTTTGTGTAAATCAATTTCGTATCTGTGCATTATGCGGAAACTTTCCTCTCTTTCATAGGAAGAAACCAACTGTTGTATTCTTCCGGTTTGATTATCCAGATTCTTGGATAGAAGCAGGCCGGGAGATCCTCTTCAAATACCCAGATGAGTGACTTGCTTTTGTTCATTGGATTTTCATATCTGGCAAAGACAAGGTCAAAGGGAGACTGGGTCCTTACTTCTCTTGTTCCAACAGTGCTTTCTTTTCTATGGAAAGCAAGTATTCTGTCATTAATTACAACTCGTTCCGGTGTTACGTATCCATAATCATGGTTGAGATAGCGGGCAATTATTTTTGATATTCCCCGGCTGTATTCTTTATCCTGCATCATTTGTTCAGCAATCATAGGAGATAGTATTAACTCTTTTTCTTCCATCAGACAGCCTCCTTTTCCTGTTTTTGTTTTAACGCTAAACCATAAGGACAACGGTTAGCTACGTCGCAATAGCCTGTACACTTTTTTCCGTTCCACCGCTCTCTTGAATTGCAGGGAGGAGGCAGTTTTTTATTTACTAAAGCCTTACGAAATCTTTCTGCTTTGGCTGACATATAGATTCGCAGCCAGTGGTTGCTGATACGATGAATAGGAATCAGGTAGACCGGCTTGGTTATATTTCTCTGCGAGGCAGTTTGAAGTCCGTAATCTCTGCAAAAAGCCTGTATTTCCATTCTGCTTACTTTGAATCCTTGCTTTTCAAGTAGCATGCGGTAGTAATTCAGTTGGACAGCCCATTCAAAGACAGCTTTTACACCATCGGTCCGCCATTCTTTTCTGTATTTGGGTTGTCCTTTTCTCATCCCTGTTTTATATACATCTCCTGTAGGGACATCCACTTTGTAATACCCTAAAGCTTTCATCAACTTGTAACTGCTTGTGACTTTATAATCTCCTAAAACGGTATCCTCTGTATCGGTGAGAATCTTTCCGTATAAATCAAACTTACCGCTGGTAATGTTGTCATGCAGGCGTTCCTCCGACAGAAGTTCTCCATAGGTTTGGGCTTCCTGCAAAGAGTGTATAGCTGTTCCGTGCAGGGCAAAGACCTGGTTCATTGGATTTACCGCATAAGATGTCGTTTTCTTCAGATACAGTTCTCTTGTACCGCCAATAAGTTCCGTCACAGACGGCTTATCCAGATTTCGGTCAAGAGAATTGGCAAGGGCTCTCAATGTAGGTAAAAACATGCATCTCTCTTTATGGGGGCATTGAGAAAGACAGCGGGGAATGGATATAGTGCTTCCGTCAGGACAAATAAATTCTTTAGCTGGCATAATCGTCTCCCTCTTTCAGATAAGGAGCATTGGATATAGGACTATCTACCCGTTCTACCTCATGAAAATAAACAAAAGAATCACCGGACCAACAGTCCTCCAAAGTGGAAAATGCATCTATCAGCTCTTTAGTTGTTCCTTCTTTATGCAGAATATCAGCCAGGAGAACATTCAAGTCCTCATCTTTCCAAAAATTCACCCCTTCAGGAAAGAAGTCCTGAAACCGTATAATCTTTTCATCTGCCGTAGAATCGTAGTAGCTGTCCACCACGTAGTCAAAATCAAAGTACATGCGGAAAATATCATTGGTTTCATATAATCCAAGTCCCGCTTCTTCTGCATAATAAAGATAGGATGTATGAGGTGCATATTTTTTTATAAGGAAATCCCACAGTTCATGTTGGGGTACCCATGCGGTTTCCGTATCTATGTACAAACCGGTTCTATTTCTTTCCTGGTCAGTCTGCATATATAAATTGCCGATAGTACCACGGCAGGGAATTTTTGTATAATCCATACCTGCACCTTCAGCAATATTTCCGAGCCAATCTTTACCAAAACCGTTGGGAGCATAGTTTTTTTCTGTCCATTTTGTAATATTTCTTTCCAACCGTTCCAACTCTTTAAGAGGACCGGTGAAAATATATTCTGTGAAACACCAGTTGGGCATTATATCTTCCTTTCTTGAAATACAAAACCGGCGCAGTCTTGTTATGAAACGGCGCCGGTTTTTCCTTTTTGTTATTTATCATCGTTTAATTGGTCTACCAATTTGGCAACAGCAATAGCGAGTTCAAGCCAGTGCATAAAAACACCTTCCTTCTTTTAGATTTTTTGTAGAGTGAATCTATGCAAGGATTTCTTCAATCGGTGCGTATTTGATAAGATTTGTTTTCTTTTCCTCCTTTTTGAGAATAGGTAATTTTTTCTTGCTGCCAAAGGGCATAGAAAGCATATCTCCTCCGATGCGTTCCAAGTCGGTAGCTCTTTCATAGGTTTCCATTTCTTTGCTCGCTGCGGTTACTGCGTTAATAAGACCGTACCAAGTGTTATCTCCGCCCATAAAGAACTGTCTCATAATTTCATTTTGCTCTTCTTCATTTAACAGGAACTTGTCTGCCAGTATACGGATTTCTTCATCGGTGGAATTACGTATTTTGCTATCAGCCGCTTGTTTCATCCGGTCTGTTATTAAATTAAACCGTGTTTCATCAACGGCACTACGCACAATATCCTGGACTTTCATAAAGAAAGCTTTATCGTCCTGTTCAAGTGTGGCGTCCGAATAGAGTTCGTAAGCATCTTCTTCACAGGCAATCTGACGACCTGCATGGTATTTCTTTTTTCCAAAATCTTTGGCTATCATACCGTTATCACAGACAAGACGGTACACCAGAGGTTCTACTCTTAAACTGCCTAATCCGACTTCACTATTGGCTACGATAAACCCGGCTTGTACGGCATCACCTTTGCGTATTTCCGTTTTCATGGTGCGGTTAACCACCTTGATATACATGTGGGTATCAGTTACTTCGCAGCTCTTGATTTCTGCGCCTTTCATTTCCCTGATAACGGGAAGAATAGAAGCACACAGCTCCAAATTGTCCAGACGGCGGTATCTGTCGGAAAGAAATGCTCTTGCGGTATGGTCCATAGTGCGAATCATTCTTTTCTGGGGATCCTTTTTGAACCAACTGATGATATTCTCGTCCAAAAGCATGGGATTTTCTGCTCTCATCTTTTCATAGTAGCGGAAAGGAATATTAAGCTTGGAAGCAATCTGCCTGTGTGTTAATTCACTGACCAGGTATCTCTCCCACGTTTTATCCGGCTTTCTGGTGCACAGATACGACACTCCTTCTGTGGTTGTGTAAAAAGACAAATTATTGGTAGACGTTATGATATCTTTTCTTGCTAAACGCTGTCTTTTAAGCTCTAATCCCAGTTCTTCAATACTCTTACCTTGTTTCATTGTTTTCCTCCTTATATACAAAAATGGGGTGCCCAAACTAGTGGCACCCCGTGTATTCAGATCTCTGCGGATTCTGTTTCGTCATTAGCATCGTTTCCTGATTCCGTAAAGTCTTCTTTATCAAAAATATCTTCGGCTTCATCTATATCTTGCGGGCCGTTTATATCTTCTTCTTTTTCCGGTACTTCTTCATCATCTATAGAAGCCAAAGCTTTATCACAAGCTATATCAATGTCTTCCATAAAACGAATGACTGAGGATGTTAATCTTCCAAAGTCTTTAATAATAGAAGCAATCGCTTCTCCAATTTCCTGACACTGCTTATCGTTCAAAGTTTCTTCCATTTTTTCTTCCATTTTTGTTTTCTTTCCTTTCATTATTCCCGTGGTACTCCTGACCGGCACCACGTTGCAAAATTAACACAGTTATTCCATAAAAGATGGTAATTCTCTTCTCCCAGCCTGCTTTTGGCACGGCGGATAATTTCATCGGGCGTAAACTTTGCTGAATCACAGATGAGATAAAGGAGATCCCCTGAGGCAAAAGATTCCAGTGAACGGTGAACGACTTTACCCTCGTTATACTCATAGACTTTTCCTTTTCCGTCATATATACCATGGTGTGTATAACAGAGCCTCATAACGGCAATATGATCCCCTTTTTGAAACAGTCTTTTAGCTTCCTTTGGCAAGAGGGCTTGTCTTTTCCGTATCTCATTCCGTGAATCATCAAACACATCAAGCAAACTGTCCAAACTTTCTTCCAAATTGGACAAGAGGCCTATGGTTTCTCCAAAGAGTTCGCTCTCATCAAATAATTTGATTTCTTTTCCTTTCAATTCATATAAACCACCTTCCCGGCATCAAATAAAAAGAGAACCACATAAGCGGTTCCCGGATTAATATAAAAGCAGTTCTTCTGCTCATTCATATAATATACAAGTGAGATATTTTTAGATGACAAAAGGTAAAAAATCAAACCTCTATAGCTGATAAGATATATTTATGATAGAATTAAGATATAATTGAGATAAAAGGAGGAGGAAAACATGATGAATATACGACCCGTATCTGACTTGAGAAATAAGTTTCCTGAAGTAGAGGAAATGGTACTCGAAACAAATCATCCGGTATTTCTTACCAAAAACGGATATGGAACTATGGTGCTGATGAGCATTGAGCAGTATACAAAAATTACAGATACTGTTGAAAAAAGTCTTGATGAAGCTGACAAAATGGCCCTGGAAAATGCTGTACGGGACACGAAAGAGGCTGTGTTTGGAAGAATAAGAGGCAGAATCTATGCAGCCAAAAAAATATAATCTGTCTTTCCTGCCCCTGTTTGAACAGGATTTAAATGAAATTATTGATTATATCGCATTGACACTCAAAAACCCGGAAGCGGCCATGCGTCTTGTCGATGATGTGGAAATTGCCATTATGAAGCGGTTGGAAATGCCGCTTTCATTTAGTCCCTATCCATCGACAAAGAAAAGAAAATATCCTTATTACAAAATTTATGTGAGAAACTTTTGCATCTTTTATGTGGTCATAGATGACACAATGGAAGTACGCCGCATATTATATCAAAGACGTGATTTTGATCATTTATGGTTTCCATAATAATAAAGTGTACACAAAAAGCCCTTACCAACTGATTTGGCAAGGGCTTTTTGATTTAACAGAGGTAATGGAATTGAACGCACCCTTCCAGTTTGGTAATCTTACATAACTACAAAGATGATTTTTTCGGATATGCAAACAAACCACTCTCTATGACGAATGAATTAAAATCCTTTATCGTATATCCAGTCTCTTTTTATTAAATGGAATGTGCATATCTTTTTATCTTCCCACCAAGTAATTTCAAATATAAATTTTCCTTTGAATAAAACCATGGTTATAGATTTGCCGTATTTATTATTCTCTGTATACTTTTTAGCAATTTTCCATCCCCGGGACAAAAGTTGTTCTCCATATCGGTCAAATTCATCATCTGTTAAATTTCGTTCAAATTCCCTCGTTCCGTCAATATAATAAATCAGCCATCTCTGTTTTACACCATAATCATCTTTGATAGACGGTATAGGGTCAGGAAGTTGTTGATATGTTTCTACCATCTGGTCTTTCATTTCTATCCGGTAGTCATAAGTAACGTACCAAAGCGTGCCGAAATACAAGGCATATATTAAAAAAGCTGCAACTCCTACGAAACCTATGAAATCGTAATATTCTAAATTGTCCCAATCTATTTTCTTCATGGTTGTCCCTTTTCTACAATGTTAAAAGACAGGGGTTATCATAAAAAGTTCCGCGGATGAATTAAAATCCCTTATCATGTATCCAGTCTTCTTTTACTAAGAAGAGACTGCATTTCTTTTCCTCGTCCCATCTGGTAATTTCAAAAACAAATTCTCCTTCTCTTAAAATCATGCTTGTAAATCTACGGTTTGAAATGCTACCGATATACCTTTTATCCATCTTCCATCCTCGGGATAAAAGTTGTTCTCTGTATCGGTCAAATTCATCGTCAGTTAAATCCCGTTCAAATTCTTTTGTTCCAAAAATAGAATACGTCAGCCACTTTTGCTCTACACCATAATCATTTTTAATGGGATGTATAGGATCAGAAATCTGCTGATACATCTCGACTATCTGATCCCGTGTTTGTATCCGATAGTCATAAGTGACATACCAAAGAGTACCAACATACAAGGCATATATTAAAACAGCTATGCCAGCTACGATTCCTACAAAATCGTAATATTCTAAATTATCCCAATCTATTTTTTTCATAGTTGTACCTTTCACAAATCATTTATATTACATATATATTTTGCATCCATACCAGTTATAGAAACCGATATACCATTCGTGACGCCTATCTCCCGTGATCCGTATTTTTCCCCTATCGAAATATTGGCTGACCCATATAAACTGAAGCCAAAATTCATAGTTGTTCCGGATAACACATTTTTATAGTTTTTGAAATTCCAATCGCTTGTGTCTACACTAAATTTACCACTTGCTACCGTCCCACCAAGACCGTTTACAATACCGATACCTCCGATAACATAAACATTCCCCGTCTTGTCCATAATAAACCCGCCTGCCAATCCTAGCCCTATCCCAATAGAGCCGTTTAGTGTCACATAGTCTTCATCTCCAAAATGATATTCTGTAAGTCCCTGTTTCTTTGCCAGTTTCAAGCCTGCTATGATCACTTCTTTCATAGCATCCGTTCCATCATAAATGTTACTTGCCTGTAATATCATTTTCTCAGTATTGTCGTCATATTCAACCTGTTCTGGTAATTCCAAGTTACTTATAACAACATCTTGCTTATTCTCCAAGTTATCATAGTATTTTTTTATGGTATTTACCTGTTCTTCATTTCCTTCTTCTTGTGCCTGTGCAATTAACGCTTCTTTTTGCTTTTTCTGTGCATGGGTCAGGTAGTTAAATATAGTTGCCTGTTCCGCTATGGCAGCTCCTGTCTTACCTCCTGTCAGGTATCCTATAGCGGCGCTGGCCATTTTGTGTACTTCCGGATCTTGTATTTTCTCCAATCGGTTTTGCAGAAGGGCATTTAACCCTGCTCCCGTCATTCCTTTCTGTATGCCGTCCCCCGCCTCTTGAGATACCAAAGCACCCATGATTCCATGCAAAGCGATTCTTTTAGCCCCGCTTTCCTTCCACGTTTCAGCTTCTTTTTCGTAATTTTCTGCTAATATGTTATTATTTGTTCTTCTTGCCTTTTCAGCTTTTTGATGGAGCTCCTTTTCTTTTTGTTCTGCTATGTCTCCTATGATGTGAAATCCTACTTGAGAGAGTATGTTCACATATTCGTGTCTTTCTTCTATTTTCTTTTTATCAAAAATTTCAGAAAGTGTATGCAATGCATTGGCTGTGTCATGGCTGATTTCTTTGTCCGTCTTTTCTTTTGTCATAGTAATAATACTATCTGCTATCGCTGAATAGGTGGTGCTTTCTTTTTTCCCTTTGACAGGAACAGCGGATATATATCCAAGTCCTAAAGGGTTATGTTTGGTTATAGATTCTGTGGAAGCGGTAATTCCTTGCCCGTCTGTTTTATATTCCGCTTTGTTGTCTATATTTTCCCATGATAAAGTTCCTGTGGTAATATTATTTTTTTCTTTATTTCCCCGACTTGCAATCACGGCACCTTTGAGGTGGGTATTTTCTTGAACTTTTATGTCATATCCTTTTTCTCCCGCATAGATACCACTTTGGGTTGTCACGCTCTCATAATTGCTGTCTGTTGTAGTTTTCCCTGCACCACCATTCACCGATACATGACTGCCCGGAGTATAGCTGATTCCGATTCCTGATATTCTATTTTTTTCTGTATAGGTTTTCGTGTCCTGTTCGCTTTGTATATCCAGGTTTCGCCCCGATTCTATTGTGACTTTGTTTCCTCTGATTGTTCCGCCTGCTATTTTGATATCATTACGGCTGTCTGCGGTTATGGTATCTGCCGCAGTTATTTGTGAAAGATTATGAGTAATTCCGGTTTCTTCGGATTGTCCGTTTCCTTTTCCATAGGATGCACTGATTCCATAGCCACCTTTTGTAATAGATGCACCAAGAACTGTACTGCTTCCTTTTGTTTTTTCTATGGTTTCTTTCTTATTTTGAGAGGAAAGAATATTCAGGTCATTTCCCGCTTTGAGAAGAATATCTTTGGCATGAACAGTACTGCCTTTTATGGATGTGTCTTTTTCAGAGAGAATTACGGCCTTATTTCCAGCTGCAATACGGCTTCCGGAGGATTCTGTAATTATGGTTTCTATATTATCTTTCCACTTGGTACTGCCTATACTTACGTTGATTCCCAGTGCATTATTTTTATTAATGATTTTATCTGTTTTTTGTTTTTTCTGTATGTCCCGACCGTTTATTCCTGCTTGCACAGCATAGAGTGCTTTCAGTCTGCTATCTTGTACTTCTCCTGCTCTTTGGAGCGGTGCGATGATACTTTCCGCCGCTTCTATAGCAGCTCCGCCTGCGGAAAGGGTCAATCCGCTTTTTTTGTACTCGTGTTCTTCCTGTCCTTTATAAATATTTTCTTTAGACGTGATATCGACGTTCTTACCTGCTACGGATATATCTTTCCCCGCTATAATATCCGAAGATTTTATGGCTGTATGATTTCCTGCCGATATGGTGACATTCCCTTTAACACTTCCCACGGTACTTCCCGTTTGGATTATTTCTTCCGTGGTATAGGTATCTTTTCTCTTTTCGGTTCCGATGGTAAATCCTAATCCACTTCCTATAAGCCCGGTTTTCTTCACGTTTTTATCATGAATTTCTTTATTTGTTTCTACAGCGGCATCTATGAAAACATTTCTTCCTGCCGACAAGGCGGTTCCTTTGGTGGAAGCAGCAACACTTCCTGTAAGAGTTATATCTTTTTTCCCATAGAGGGAGAGTGTATCTCCTTCTATTGTGCTTTTTACTGCTTTTACGGTGTGAACCTCATCATGAGTGGTGGTCGTAGTACTGCTCAGCAAGCTTTTTTCTTTATGCCGGTGGTGTTCTTCTATGGATATTTTCTCTTGTCCGTTTTCTGCGGATAGAGTTCTTCCAGATTTTATGACGGTCTTATCGTCTGCACGAAGATTTGCAGCTTTCATAGAAATATCCCGTCCTGATTCTACAGTCAGATTTTCTTTTGCATAAACAGATGAGCCTATATCTTTTTCCATGTTCTCGTGGCGGTAGTTGTCTGCATCCCATGTAACGGCGGTATATTTTTTGACGGTCTCAGTTTCCATCGTTATATCCCGCCCGGCCTGCATGACCAAATCCCCTTCAGAAGTGATTTTTCCGGACTTCATATGAATATCTTGTCCGGCTTTCACAAGCAGAGTACTTTTATCGCCCGTTACAACTGCTTTTCCTTCAGATGCAATTGTTTCTGTATATCCTTGTTTATTTTTTTCTTTGTGCATAGAAGTTATGAAATCTATATCCCGTCCCGCAGTAAGAACAAGTTTCTTTTCCGCTTCCATAACTCCGCCGTTCCGTATGTCACGAACAGCTTCTTCAAGTAAAGAGGAGCTTTTTATAATGCCACCGTGGTTATTAATATTTGATGCGGAGAGGTGCGTGGTATCTCCCGCAATCATTGTGCCGCGGTTCAGGATATCATTCGTAGTATGAATATCTATACTTTCTGCGGAAATCAAGGAGGTTCCTGCTAGAATATTATTTTTCTTTTTTGCTATATAGACTTCAGGCACAAGTGCCTTTACAATTTGACCGTCCGGAAGTAGTACAGAGGTTTCAACCATCCAAACAATGTCTTCTTTAAGATTGGCTTTTTGGTCTTCTGTAAGAGCGATACCAATTAGGGCATCTCCATTTTCTTTTGCCCATCTCACGGCGGCATCCATGAGTTCTTTGTACTCGTTTTTTTCTGCCGGTCTTCCATAAATTTTCATCAACCGGTTACGGACGATACGGCTTTCATAATAGCCGTCACCAAGACGTTTTGCGAGTCTATCCGGGTCATACTGCATTTGATGAAAGAAATAGTCGGAGGAGAGGAACGTCTTTTTATCAGTATAGGCGGGGTCAGTTTCTACTATATAGCAAGCTTTCGGATCCTTAGTAACATGATACAGACTACTGTCGGAAATATGAACAAGTTCTCTGTTTTTTAAATTCTTGTATGGTTCTGCTGTTGTTCCTTCATATTCCGGGTTTGTATAAGCTTTGCTTACCGATGGAATAACCGTCATATTTGTCACTACGTCAGCCGGCGTGTAATCAGAAGTACTTGTTCGTGTTTCTGTTCTTTTATGAAGACTAATGCCATGGTGTACCCGCTTCGTCCAGTAAGATATAGCATTACCTTTATCTTTTATGGTTTTATGTCCTGTTTCGTCTATATTTTCCAGGGAACCTCCATAAATAGAAAGTGTTTTTCCTGCAGTAATTACACTCCTATCATTTACAGCCTTGCCTGTTTCTATGGAAAGATTACCTCCTGCCGATATATGTGCCGGGTCTGTTGTATCTATTCTATCTTCATAAATAAATCTGTCATAGGAGTAGGTGGTGAAATGATCATAGTCTCCGCCATCCGGTGTATAGAGATGATCTACATACCCATGACGTTCTATATACGCCACTCCATTTGTTCCTTTTTGCCCCAACAAGAAACGTTCGGTCTTTCCTTGTCCTACCGCTTCTTCATGATGGGTCTTTTCTGCCAAAATATTTTTAATGGAAAAGTGGTCATTGCTATTTTGTAAATGCTCTACCCCCAGTGTCATGTGCCCACCACTTTCTATGTAGGCGCTTTTATTTTCAATTCGCTCCGCTTTTCCTGTTATTTTTCCGCTAATATCCAATTCCCTGCCCAAAGTGAGGTCACCTTCAGCACGAATAAGAGCATGCTCCGTATTAGTAAGCGTACCTGCTACTGCCAGATTCATATGCTCTCTGGCTGCAATAACAGGGGATTTCTCTTTATATACACCCAGATTTTCCAATATACCGGTTTCTATAGACAGTGTTGTCCCGTAGATACGCCCTGTATTTTCATTGGTCATGTGCTTTGTACGGATATGGACAGTTTTCCCGTTAAAAAGTCCACGGTTGAGCAATAAATTTTCTGATACAGTTTCTGTATCAGTTCCTTTTATTTCCCCGGTTTCTTCATTCCGCATAGTCTTACTTTTGATTACCAGATGTCCATGGGAAAGGATGTCTTTATAGTTAGTAATATTTCCTTTTACTGCCAGTGAAAGTTTTTCTACCGCTTCCAAATGTCCTGTATTGATAAAATCTTTATCCAATATAATATCCGCATTTTTCCCAGAGGATACCATACCGTCTCCTGTCAGTCGGTCTGCCTCCATTTTAATATATCCGTCCGCGGTAAAAAGACCTTTCGTATTAGTTAAGGTATCTCTGATGTTAATCTGCTGGTTTCCGCCACTTTTTATATGTCCCGACACATTGTTCATCGAGTCCTTTGTTTCTATAACAAGGTCTTTTCCGCTTTCAATATCATGCCCTGCATTTATTAGACTTTTTTCTGCATATATGGACATGTTTTCTCCGGCAAGAAGTTTGTCACGGTTATAAACATTTCCCTTTGCTGCTATAGATGTATTTTTTTCAGAGGCTATGATTCTATTGTTTTCCAAATGATTTATGTCAATTTTTGTATTGCCTTTATTGTAAATTGTTCCACTATTTTTCAAATCGCCGTTCCAGCTGAGAGTAAGCGTATCTTCTGCAATCCAAGTACCACTATTATTAACCCCTAAGCCTTTTTCCGTTCCTATAAGACTTATGCGACCTGCATACATGCCACCTATTGATGAGACATCAAGAGCCGAGGTGGGAGCAGTATCTTCTCCTTTTATATTGGTAACTTTCAATGTGTCTGTTTCTATAGTATATGCTCCGGTCATGATATTTAGTTTCTTTGCCCATACACCGGCATTAATAACAGTTGCCCGGGACAATATGGACAGACTGTCAGCTTCTCGTCCGTTCAGGCCGTTTCCCTCAATGAGGATATTCCCTTTTTTTACCTCTAATCGTTGAAGATTGTCTTGTGCATCGTAAACCGGCACACCTGTTGTCAAAAAGGCTTTAGACGTATTAATAAATCCTCCACCGTTCACTGTTATACCGTTGGGATTAGCTATAATAACACTTGCCTTGTTGCCTGCCACTTCCAAAAATCCGTTCATGGCGGTCAGATTTGTACCGGTTACTTCATTGACAATAACTTGGGCACTTCCCCGTGCCATGTTATTATTTCCTCCTACATATCCGGCAAGCTTGGTTTGCGACATTCTATAGGAGTTATTTAATACTGCACCTTTATCCGGAACAGAAAACGTATCATACCGGTTACGTGACACCCCTCCGGCAGATGGGGCAGCAATATTAACCAAAGGAATCCCATTCGCTGACTCCTGCACTTGTGGCTGTTGTGACATGGGTGCATTTGTATCAGGCATGATTGAACCTGTTGCCATACTGGTGATATCCGCCATACACAAACCCAATGCCAGCCAAATTGCAATTTTTTGTCTCAATTTATTTATTTTCATTTATCAGGCACCTCTTGTCTATCTTCCCACTAAAATTTATATGCTAAGATAAATCCGCTAACCCATGTCCCGGTGTGATATCCTTCAGGTTTATACAAGGCACGGCTCATAAAAACATCATAAGAAAGTCCCGATGGGAAAGTTCCTCTCAATCCAAGGCCTGCTCCTGCTACAGTTTTGCCCACAAGGATGTCAGCTGATACTCCATATACAGCACCCACATCAAGCCCCAGATAGGCACTACCGTGGATTTGGGGAATAAAAGACTCCAGTTCATTACGAAGATACCAGCCACTTTCAGCCATGAGTGTGTATTCCCCGTCAAATCCCCGTACTGTATATCTATTACCGATGCTGATCATGTCTACACCATGAAGACGTATTCCTTTTGTTGTCCATTGTCCGTGAAAAGAACTGGTAAATGCTGCTGGTCTATATGCCATTGTGAAAGGTTTTCGATAATCTATATCCAGTAACCACATTTTATAATGTGTCTTTGGTTCATCAGGATTACCAGTATCTCCTTGTGCACCAAACCAGCCAGTACCTATTTTGTATCCAAGGTGGGTATATAAGGTGCTGTCTCCTATATACATACGTTCCGCAATTCCTATTTCTAAAGCGGTGGTATCCATGGCTTGTACAGGAATTTCTGTGTCATTAATATAAGTATGAGAGTCACGTTTAATTATACTTATATCTAAATTTCGTTTTTTTGTTTTAGTTCTATTTATAACATGATCAAATGTAAATTTTGTTAAACGGGTTTTTCCTGCACTGATAAAAGGGTATGGTTCGAGATTAACCGTCTGGTGATATCTGTAGTCACTGTACTGCAAGGTCATTGTGTCTTTCCCATAAGGAACGGAATAGTAAATGGTTTGACCTCTAGTTCCTTTTTTATATCCGTCACGGGATCCGTCCACGTTTACACTATAACGGAATATATCATTGGCATTAAAAAGTCTGTCTATCCCTATAGTGGTATTCCACTGTATCCGTCCCGTATTTTCTAATCCGGAGTCATCGACGGACAGACTTCCCCATAATTGCTTGTCTTTCATTACAGTGAGTTCCAAGTCTGTCATTCCGATTTCTTCAGCAGGAATGAGTTTCATGGATATATCTAAAGAATTAATTCTTTTCATCTGTTCCAACCCTTGTTCCAATCGACGGAGGTTTAAAACATCTCCTTCTTTTATAGGGAATGCATTTCTCCAAGGAATAACGGCACTTTCTTTACTGTAAATGACATTATGCAGTTTTCCTGTATGTAATTGGAGCAATAATTTTCCATTTTTGATGTTTTGTTCTGGAATGACTACACGGCTTGTTACATACCCTTTATCTAAAAGCTTTGTATTTAATTCACTTACCAGTTTCTGAATGGATAAAACCCCCATATCCGTATGGATATGAGGATTTATAATGTCTGATAACCAATCAAATTCTTCTGTTGTTCCCAGTAAAACAATTTCATCTATTCTAAAAGCAATTTCAGAAGCATTGTTGCTCTCTGTATTTTCTTTTATTCCTTCGATTCTATTTTCAACACGGGGTGTGTGCAGACGTTCCTGCCGGCTTAATTCCCGCATCCGTGCTACTTCCAATTGTTCCTGATTTGCAAATCCTGAAGCAGGAGCTGCATAAACAACTCCTGCAATACCTACTGTAAGAATGGATATTCCGATAATCTTTTTTCGCATGGTTGCTCCCCGCTTAAATATATAATTATACATATTATATTTTTATTATATTCTATTTATGAAGTAAACTACAAATAAAGTTTGGAAGATGCATCTACTGTAATTAAGACTTTATAATTTCTAATTTCCGGTTTATGAAAGTTAAAACGAATTTCATACAGAATTCCAAAAGTAAGATGACATCAACGGAAAACAATAAAAGACCAAAAAGAAGTCTGCTCCATTTGGAGCAGACTCTTTCTATATCTTATCAATGATTCCCATCAACCCGCTCTTTCTTTTTATGTATTCCTCAATACTGGCAGCAGGTATTTTCCATGTGCGGTTAATTCTAAATGCTTTAATACCGCTGTCTCTGTCTTTTAGCAGTTTGTATAGACTTCCTCTCCCTATGTTAAGTCGTTCTGCTGCTTCTTCGACAGAGATAATTTCCATTTTATCCATATCGTTCATATTTGACTTACTCCTTTCTTTTAATTTATTTAGATGTTCCGTCTCCGGGAATTAAAAAAAAATAACTGGAGCAATGAAGAACTACATAAATCAAAGAGAAAGTTATAGGGTTTCCACATAGCTTACCAGGTCTTTCACCTTTATTTTCCATGCTTTTCCCTCTTTATGGGCTGCTAACTTTCCTGAGCTAATCAATTTGTATACAGTCAAAGAACTGGTACTAAGCAAAACAGCGGCTTCGGCCACATGGATTTGTATTTTTTGGATAGCTACCGTTTCTATTTTATTGGTATAAGTTTTCATATAATCACCTCTTTTTCTTATTTCTATGTTAGTTTTTTTAGATTCTATTTGTTCTATTTAGATTGATTTAGATTACTACGTAGTCTGCACTTATACGTATCCTATCGCGGGGGAATTGCGTTTCGCCAAAAAACGGCTCACGCCAATTCCCCCGCAGGAAAAATATGCCGGCTCCACTTCCAACCCGAAGCTTTATCCACTTAGTGAACCCGTCATATTTTTCCTGACGAATTTATTTTCTGAATTTCATAAAAATACCAATCTGATGAAATTCAGAAACCTGAAATATTCGCATCCGTCCGTGACAACATTTTGACAACATTTTGACAACATTTTTTTAAAATTTGGAAAAAAAGGTGAGTAATAAAAAACAATATACAAAAAAGAAAACCCGATAATATCGGGCTTCTAACAATATATGATAATAAAGAATAAAGTTTAAAATAGCTTTCGTGTAATTGGAAATCATGTTGCCGGCGAATACCGGCACGGGGGTTCGAATCCCCCTCTCTCCGCCATAAAGACAGATACCATCGGTGATTTCACCGGTGGTATTTTTTCGTACTAATACCTTAATCTGCCCAAAAATGACCTTAGTGGCACAATTTTGACAACATTTTTAAAAAATTTAGAAAGGATTTGGAAAAGACGGATGAATTAAAATCCCTTATTGTATATCCAGTCTTCTTTTATTAAAAAGAAACTGCATTTCTTTTCCTCATCCCACCGATGAATTATAAATGTAAATTCTCCCTTGCTTAAAAGCATAGTTGTGGATTTACGGGAGCGGTCAATCTCAGTATACTTTTTGTCAA
>OBHX01001976.1_pt1 | contig 16599 bp, 14 predicted proteins | sample 1519331 | NCBI WGS metagenome assembly OBHX01 (sample SAMEA2602897, study PRJEB22501) | metagenome
TCATTCCCACAAACCCATACAATCCTCCAAACAGCAGGATCGAAAACAGGACGCCAAAGCTCGAAACACCTGTAGAATTTCCAAGGATCTTCGGTCCTAAGATATTTCCATCGAACTGCTGAAGTACAAGGATCAGGCCAATAAAATACAGACACTGCTTCGGACTGATCAAAAATACGAGGATCGCGCACGGAATTGCACCGATAAACGGTCCGAAGAACGGAATCACATTTGTTACTCCGATGATCACGCTGATCAGCAGCTCATACGGCAGCTTGAACAGATGCATCAGGATAAAGCAGAGGATTCCGATGATCAGGGAATCGATCAGTTTTCCGATAATAAAGCCGGAAAACGCCTTTTTAATAAACTGAAATTCAGCCACAACGATATTGGCCGATTTCAGCGGAAGAACGGAATAGATAAACTTCTTCCCCTGCGCCGAAAGTGATTCCTTGATATTTAACAGATAGATCATGACGATCAATCCGATCAGCATGTTTTTTGTCAGCGTGATCACATTCATGACTCCGCTGGATACGCCGCCGACAATCTTCTCAATATTCTGGAAGTTCTGGAAATTGGAGAGATTCGACATCAGGTCTGTCTCCATCCAGCTCTGGAAATACTGGGCAGACTGCTCGTAAATATTTAAGATCGCCTGCTCTACCGGCGGATTGTTCACAAAGAAATCTGTCAGCCAGTCATATACGTTCTGGAAATATACCGGCATCATGTTGATAATGCCCACGATGCTGGAATAGAGCTGCGGAATGATCATGCTGGAAAGACTTACGATCACCGCGATCAGGAACGCAAGACTTACGGCCGTTCCAACTGTTTTTCCAAGGAAGGTACCAAAGCCTTCATTCTTGAAGCGTTTCTTTGACCTTCTCTTCTTTTCCCCGTCCTCTTTTCCCTTGCCATTATCCTCCACGTACACCACCATCGTGTAACACCGGTTATACACCGGGGACATTAAAAATGCAAGAACCGCGCCATAGATCACAGGGGCCAGAACGAACCGGATCTTTCCCAGAAAGGCGAACACTGCCGCCCGCTCCAGAAACAGAAACACGACGAACACCGCTGCGATCAGTACCAGGATCGCCGTCACGCCCATGTAAATGTATCGCTCAAACCGTTCATTTTTCATAAAAAAAATTTCTCCTTTGCAGCCGCTTCTCTCACCCCTGCCACGGGTGGCGAAGCCTGTTTGCACCCATAATATCATACTTCGATCATTTAGAAAAGAGTATTAACAGAATCTGAACATTCCCCGCATTCCAAAACCGTCGTTTGGAAATCCCCGCAGCGGGAATTCCTCGGAATTTCCTGTTACATGAAAAGAAGCAGCGATCTCTCGCTGCTTTTTTATCTTTCGCAATCCCAAAATGCCGTTTCCTGAATAATTGACGCCTAGCAGTGCTAGGTGGGCATCCGCACTTAAACATCTGCCTTCCACTCTTTGGAGGCCTGACATCCGTTCAAGAATATAGGAATCCCGTATGTCAAAATGTAGGTTCAAAATAGACAGGAGTGTCGAACATCCCAGGAATCACTAACCCTTTAACTGAACACTATTATAGCGCATCATCGATCATTTTTCAAGTTCCATTTCCTGGTACCGGACAATTTTTACGGTCAGGCGGAGCTCTTTCTTTTTTACATCAGGCTCTTTATGAGTTTCGCCGTCTCCTCCGGTGTCTCACACAGGTAGTCTGCCCCGGCACTCCAAAGCTCCTCCCTGCTTCCGTATCCGTAAAGGACACCGATCACGGAAAGTCCTGTCTTTTTTGCACCATTCACATCGTGCTCCCGGTCTCCTACCATGATCACAGATGATCTTTCCGCCTCACTGATCCCGTTTTCCGCCAGCACATACCGGATCACCGCATCCTTATTCACACGTTTTTCATCCAGCGACGCACCTCCGATAAATTTGAAATACGCCGTCATATGGAAATATTCCAGAACTCTCTTTGCAGTTTCTTCCGGCTTCGATGTCGCCACATAAAGTTCAAGACCAGCATCCCTTAAGGATTCCAGCATCTCCTTCACACCGTCAAAGGGCGCATTGTCCTTCCAGCCCTTCACGTCATAATATTCCCGGAACACATAGACCGCATCATCCGCGTCCTTCTCGGAAAAATTATAATATTTCTGAAAACTGTCCGAGAGCGGAGGCCCCACAAACGGTTTTAGCACTGAGAGATCATCCACCCGGATGCCATAGTGCTTTAACGCGTACTGAACACCCTTTGTGATTCCCGGCATAGAATCTGTCAGCGTGCCGTCAAGGTCAAAAAATACTCTTTTTAACTTCATCACAATTCCTCTTTCACGTATTTTCAAAATTCATGTGGTTTATTATCCCATGAGCAAATCCAAATGTCAATCAGTTTCCACCACTTGAAAAAGGCTGAAAAAAAGGCACATACCGGAACCAGCTTTCTTACAGTCCCGGCACATGCCGTTTTCTCTTATCCTTTTATCCTAATCCTTTTATCTGACCCGGAGTTTACCGGAAAAATTCATGATTTCCATGTTTAAACAGGAATTCCAGATGTCTGTCAAACCAGTTTGCGTTCTTTTTCGAAGAAGCACGCCGGTTCATGAAATACAGGGCTCCGTCCGTCAGGTCCTCGCCCGCAAGTGCACGTTCCACCGCTTCCACGGTCTCCGTTGTGACCTTGCATCTTTTAATGGATCCGTTGGATACTGGTGAGAACTGATGCTTCTGGTAAACGACCTTCGTGATCGTATTTGGGAAAGATCCGCTCTCCACACGATTTAAGATCACATTGGCCACCATGACACGTCCTTCGATGTCGCAGTTTCCGGCTTCCGCCTGAACGATCCGAAGAAGCACATTGTAATCGCTTTCTGAGTAACCGGTAAATACCTCGCGCACAGGTTCCTCCTGCTCCATCGCAGTCTCAGCCGCAGCCTGCACCCCGGTCTCCCCGGAACCCGTCTCCGGTTCAACTTCGGAAATTCCGGTTTCCTCTTTCGCATCATTCATCTCTGTATTTTCAGTTTCAGTTTCTGTTTCTGTTTGAGTTTCTGTTTCAGTTTCGATATCTGCTTCGTTTTCCGCCGACGATGATGTCTCATCCGCCGTCGTCTCATCCTCTAAAACATTTCCGTCTGTTTCCGGAAGAGCAGTATCTTCTGTCTCCTCCAGACTGTCTTCATCCGAACCTCCCTGCGTCTCTGCAAACGCTACGATCGCATTTTTGCCTCCGCCCTGAAAGTCCACCGCTGTAAATGGAATCACTGCAATCAATGTTGCGCCCATCGTGAGAATTGCCGCATTCCGGTGCATCTTCTTTGTCACACCGGTGAAGAGTGATTTCACAAACTGAAAGACTGTCTGAAGAAATGAGTTCCATGGATTCATTTTTGAATACCCTCTTTCTCCGTCCTGTCGCCGGTTGTTCATTCCGTCCGTTTTTCGGTCGGTGTCTGTGATTATAGGAGAACGAGAGGGCAAATGTCAATAAGCCATGGCCAACTTTGTTACATTTTACAGCCCATTTTTTAATGATTGTTACATTTTTTTAATATCTTTTCCAAATATTATTCGCATAAAACCTGAATTTTTGGTGGTATTGGCAAGTATAAAATATTGCAAATATTACGATTTTGTTAAACATTGATCCCCCACTTTCATGTGGTTTCCGATAATTTTTTCATTTATGTTAACCATTTTGCTGCAAATCCAGCAGTTTTGCTCCCACATAGTCTGCGAGAGCCTGCGGGGAAAGCAGTACCTGAAATCCCCTCTGACCCGCGCTGACAGCGATCGTTTCATATTTTAACGCCGCCTCATCAATAAAAGTCGGGAACCTTTTCTTCATTCCGATAGGAGAACAGCCGCCGCGAATGTACCCCGTTGTGGCTAAAAGATCCTTCATCGGAAGCATCTCCACCTTCTTATCTCCCGCCGCTTTCGCCGCCTTTTTTAAATCTACTTCACCGTCCACAGGAATACAGCAGACGAGAAATCCGGTGCGTTCTCCCTTCAGTACAAGGGTCTTAAACACGCTTCCATGATCCACACCCATCATGTCCGCCGCATGGCTTCCGGAGAGATCGTTCTCATCCACCGGGTACTCCTTCGCCTCGTAAGGGATTTTCGCGGCATCTAAAAGCCGCATCACATTTGTCTTTGTTTTATCATTTTTTGCAGATCTGCTCATAAATATTTCCTCCTGAACACAGCTTTTTCCCTGCGCCGCATCCGCCCGCAGTCCGGTATTTAATCCTTTTTTTGCTGCACCTCATTTATACAACGGGATACACAAAAAAGCAATAATAAAGAATGTGCCTTGGCACATTCTCGCGCCTCGCGCGGTCGCTTGCGACAATCTACATCTTCGCGCGAGTGCGCATCATTGGCACGTTAGTGCCTTTTGTGTAATAGGGAATTCCTCGGAATTTCCTATTACACAAAAAACGACAGCAAGCTCTGTAATCTGCTTACAGATATTCGCTGCCGTTTTTTTACTTTTCGACCTGTTTCTTCTATTTATATATGAATTTCTATGACAGGATCATACGGTCGTTCGCAAGTTCGCCGCCTGCAGCTTCCTCAAACTTTGCGAGAAGCTCCTGAACTGTCAGGTGTTTCTTCTCCTCTCCGGCCACATCATAGATCACGTGGCCTGCGTTCATCATGATCAGACGGTTCCCGTGGGCAATCGCATCGCGCATGTTGTGAGTGATCATGAGTGTTGTCAAATGCTCACTGTTTACGATCTTGTCGGTTGTCTCAAGAACCTTCGCTGCCGTCTTCGGGTCGAGGGCTGCCGTGTGCTCGTCTAAAAGGAGAAGTCTCGGCTTCTTTAAGGTTGCCATGAGAAGTGTCAGCGCCTGTCTCTGTCCGCCGGAGAGAAGTCCGACTTTTGATGTGAGGCGATCCTCAAGACCAAGGCCTAAGATCTTTAACTGCTCCCTGTAGAACTCACGCTCTTTTGCGGTGATTCCGACCTTCAGAGAACGTGTCATTCCTCTTCTTGCTGCTAATGCCATGTTCTCCTCGATCTGCATGGTGGCAGCCGTTCCTGTCATCGGATCCTGGAATACACGTCCGAGATACTTTGCACGCTTGTGCTCCGGGAGCTTTGTCACGTCGATATCATCGATGGTGATTTTTCCTTCGTCCACAAACCACGTTCCTGCGACCGCATTTAACATGGTAGATTTTCCGGCTCCGTTTCCACCGATGACGGTGACAAAATCGCCTTCGTTTAAATGAAGATTTAATCCGTTTAACGCAGTCTTTTCATTGACGGTTCCCGCGTTGAAGGTTTTATAAATACTGTGAAGATCAAGCACGAGGTGCACCTCCTCTTTTTACCGGTTTAGAGAAATATTTGCCTTTCATGTACGGGATCGCAAGGAATACCGCAACGACAAGAGCTGACAGGAGTTTTAAATCGTTGGAATTTAATCCCATCCAGAGTACGACCTGAAGTACCAGATAGTAAATGATTGCGCCGAAGGCAACGGAGAACAGCTTGAAACCGAAGTTCTGGCTGATCTTTCCGAAAACAACCTCACCGATGATAACGGCTGCAAGACCGATCACGATGGCACCGCGGCCTGCATTGACATCTGCAAAGCCCTGATACTGAGCATATAAGCCGCTCGCAAAGGCAACGATCCCGTTGGAGATCATAAGACCTAAGATCTTTGTGAAATCGGTATTGATACCCTGAGCACGTGACATGTTCTGATTGGAGCCTGTGGCACGGATGGAACATCCGATCTCCGTTCCGAAGAACCAGTAGAGGACTCCGATCAGGATCACAATGATCAATGCCGTCACGAAGATCGTGTTCTTATAAAAAGCGACTCCCTTTACATAACGGAGAGACACTAAAAGATCATACTTATCCACACTGATGGCCTGATTTGCCTTACCACCCATAATGCGAAGGTTGATAGAGTAGAGACCAAGCTGAGTCAGGATTCCCGCGAGGATCGCCGGGATACCCATCGCCGTGTGAAAGATTCCGGTCACCAGACCCGCGATCATTCCCGCGATAAACGCTGCAAACAGGGATACCCCTACGGAATGCCCGTTTAACATGAAAATAATGCAGACAGCACCACCTGTACACATGGTTCCATCCACAGTAAGGTCTGCAAGATCGAGGATCTTGTATGTAATATAAACGCCGATTGCCATGATGCCCCAGATGAGTCCCTGTGCACAGGCACCCGGCAATGCATTAAACAATGTTACAAAATTCACGTTTCTTTCCTCCTATGGCTGATGATAACAAACAGGGTGACAAAAGTTTTTGCTGTTTGCCACCCTGATGTCCTCATAATTTCAAGTCGTTATTATTCTTCGATCGCAACGTAGTCATCCGGAACCGTGATTCCAAGTGCCTCGCAGTTTGCCTTGTTGTATTTCTTTGTTACCTGTGGTGCAAACTCGATCGGCATTTCCTTAACATCCTTGCCGTCCATCAGGATCTCTGCGCCCATCTCACCGGCTTTGTATCCGATATCATAGTAATCGATGGAAAGAGTTGCAACGCCGCATCCGGAGCAGATTCCTTCTTCACCTGCAATTACCGGAACTTTCGCCGGAAGGCAGATATTGTTTATGATCTCTGCATTGGAAGCAGCCGTATTGTCGGTCGGGACATAGAGAACATCGTTCTCTCCCGCTGCTGTTGTTGTTACAGAAGCGATATCATTGGAGTCTGCGAAGGTGTATTCCTTACAGGTGTATCCAAGATCCTCCAGATATCCTTTTACGGTTGTTGCCTGATATTTGGAGTTCGGTTCTGCGGAGCAGTATAATAAGCCGACATTCTTTGCGTCCGGGAACAGCTCGTTGAGCATCGCAGCCTGCTGGTCAAGCGGTGCGAGATCGGAGGTTCCGGAAATGTTAAGACCTGTCGTACCGGTCCAATTATCGATGTCAAGAGCAGTCGCATAGTCTGTGATGGAAGTTCCGAGGATCGGGATCTCGCTGGTTCCTGCCGCTGCGGCCTGAAGAGCTGCAGTCGCGTTTGCAAGGATCAGATCTACGTCGTTGGAAACGAACTGGTTGATGATCGTCGCGCATGTTGCGGAATCACCGGATGCGTTCTGAAGATCAAATTTTACATTATCACCGAGTTTATCTTTTAATGCAGCCTCAAAGCCTTCTGTCGCCGCATCAAGAGCCGGATGCTGGACTAACTGGCAGATACCTACGTTGTAAATCTTGCCGTCCTCTTTTGCCGCCTCCGTGGAATCTGCTGCCGCAGCTTCTGTCTTCGCCTCTGTTTTTGTCTCTGTGGCTGCTGCTGTTGTCTCCGCTGTGGAGCTGGATCCACAACCGGTCAGTGCAGAAGCAGCAACAACGGCTGCCATTGCAAGTGCTGTTACTTTTTTCATAATATCGATCTCCCCTCAGATTTTTTCTTTTTTATGAGGTCCTTCCCTTCATACAGGGCCTCCCATTCTTAAATACGTTGTTGCGTTACGCTTTAACGCACGTAAGTAAAACTGTCATTATCATACACCTGTTTCCGGGATTCGTCAAGTCGATTTCCTGATTTTATTCAGGAATCTCTCCCCGTACTTCTCAAACTTATACTCACCAACGCCTGAAACCTTCAGCATTTCCTCCTTATTTTTCGGCTTTATAAGGCACATATGCACCAGAGTCCTGTCAGAGAATACGATGTAAGGCGGTACTTTTTCCTCTTTTGCGATCTCTCTGCGGAGTTCTTTTAAACGGTCAAATAGTGTTGTCTCTTTCTCCGTGAAGTTCTCACTTCCGGCTGTCGGCTTCTTCTTTGCGCCGGAAATCTTTCCGGTCTTTACTCTCTCCTGCTCTTTCGGAAGCTTCATCGTAACTTTCTGGCTGTCTCCGCCGTTTAACAGCGCCACCGCGTTTTTTCCAAGCTTTACAATGGCATACTCATCGGAGGTCACCACAAGATATTCTTTGATCTGGAGGAAGTTTAAGACCTGACGCAGCCGGTATGCCGGAACCTTCGCCAGTTCCCCATAGTGAGAGTTCTCATCCATATGATAATTCCGGATCTTTGCCGTTGCCGCCCCGTGGACAGTATCCAGGATCACCGTGGTTCCGTACCGCCCCCGGCACTCTGCGACACAGCCCACTATGGACTTCGCGATCTCCGTCACATCCGTCTCCTCAAACTGCGTCTTACAATTCGAGCAGTTGTCACAATATCCACTTCCATACTCTCCGAAATAACGCAGGATATATTCTCTCAGACAGTCATTCGTAAAGCAGTAGAACGTCATCTTTTTCAAACGTTCCCGGTCTCTCTCCGCAACGATCGCTCTCGTCACATCGTCAAGCTCCTCATTATCCCGGTTGTTGTCGATAAACATCTGATTTGTCACCACATCGCGGCTGCCGTAGAGCAGCAGGCAGTCTGCCGGTTCCCCGTCACGCCCCGCGCGGCCGGCTTCCTGATAATAGCTCTCCATGTTTTTCGGCATATTGTAGTGGATCACGAAGCGGACATTGGATTTGTCGATCCCCATTCCAAAGGCGTTAGTCGCCACCATGATCTGCGCCCGGTCGAAGATAAAATCATCCTGATTCTGCTTTCTCTCATTGTCGGAAAGTCCCGCATGGTATCTCGTCACGGAAAATCCATCCTTTATGAGCTTTTCCGTTACCTCCTCCACGAGCTTCCTCGTCAGACAGTAAACGATCCCGCACTGCCCGGCGTGCTCCTCGATGTATGATTTTACCGCCGCGTATTTGTCCTTTGGGCTCTGAACCTCGAAATAGAGATTCGGGCGGTCAAAGCCCGTCGTTGCCACCAGGGGATCCTGCAGTTTCAAGAGATCAATGATATCGTCCCGGACCTCCGACGTTGCGGTTGCCGTGAAGGCGCTGACCACCGGACGGTTCGGAAGTGTCCGCAGGAATTCCTCTATTTTTAAGTATCCCGGACGAAAATCCTGTCCCCACTGGGAGACACAGTGGGCCTCGTCCACCGCCACCATAGCGATCTTTGCGTGGACAGCGAAATCGAGAAATTCCGGTGTCAAAAGGCGCTCCGGTGCGACGTAGATGATCGGATATCGGCCCTCCCTCGCGTAGCCCAGTGCCTTATAATACTGTCCCGGTGTCAGGGAACTGTTTAAATAAGCTGCATGGACTCCCGCCTGATTCAGTGCGCTGACCTGATCTTTCATCAGGGAGATCAACGGAGAGATCACCAGCGTAATTCCCCCCTTTTCTCCTGCCATCAGAGCCGGGATCTGGTAGCAGAGGGACTTTCCCGCTCCCGTCGGCATGATTCCTAAAGCATCTCGTCCGGACGTGATCGCATCGATCATCTTCTCCTGCCCGTCCCGGAAGGTGTCATAGCCGAAATACTGTTTTAATACCTCATATTTATTCATATATTCTCCGTACCTCTTCGTAAAATCATAGTTGTTCCATCTTACCACTTCCCATACCCGTCTGCAAGATGTGTTTTTATCTTGTAATCTCCCCCCAATATTGCTATAATTGGTTACAATACAGATACACCCAAAGAGGAATTTGACGGAGGATAGAACATGAACTTTTTAGAAGAACGCATTGCGAAAGACGGTGTGGTAAAAGAGGGAAACGTATTAAAGGTTGACAGCTTTTTAAATCATCAGATGGATATCGAACTTTTTGACGAGATGGGCGCAGAGTTCAAGCGCCGTTTTGCAAATGAAAATATCAACAAGATCCTGACCATCGAGGCATCCGGCATCGGTATCGCCTGTATCGCGGCAATGCATTTCCATGTGCCGGTCGTTTTCGCGAAAAAATCCCAGAGCGTAAACCTTGACGGCGAAATGTATGTTGCTGAGGTAGAATCTTTCACCCATAAATGTAAAAATCAGGTCATCGTTTCCAAGAAATTCCTTTCCCCGGATGACCATGTTTTAATTATCGATGACTTCCTTGCGAACGGTTATGCCCTTCAGGGACTGATCTCCATTGTCCATGAGGCAGGCGCTACGGTTGAGGGAATCGGCATTGCAGTAGAAAAAGGATTCCAGATCGGCGGACAGGTCATCAGAAATCTGGGCTACCACTTAGAGTCCTTAGCGATCGTTGAATCCATGGACCCGGCTGCCGGCACCGTAAAATTCCGCGAACAGGACTAATGTAAAAACGGATACTTTCGCTTCCGGCAGGAATGCCGAAGTGCAAAGTATCCGTTTTTTATTTTTCTTTCTATTTCTTCTCTTCTTTCGGTAACGGAATCGCAAGAACCGTCTGGATCACCTTGTTCTCCACTTTCATGATCTTTAACAGATAGTCCCCGATCCGGACACTCCCCTTCTCTCCCGCTTTCGGGATATGTCCAAGCCTGGACACCATGAAACCGTTCAACGTGTCAAAGTTATCCTTATCTTCCTTATCAAATTCCACCCCAAGAGTCTCCTCCACATCATCTAAGAGTGTGAGACCGGTAAGATCATATGTACCATTCTTTCTGGAAACGATATCCGGCTCTTCCTTATCATACTCGTCCAGAATATTTCCGACGATCTCCTCTAAGATATCCTCCATCGTGACGATACCCGCAAGCTGGCCATACTCATCCACGACCAGCTCGATATGGATCTTCTGGGACTGCATCTCCTTAAAGAGTGCGTTGATATTCTTCGTCTCCGGAATAAAGTGGGGACTTCTGAGCAGACCCTTGATCTTTTTGATCGGCGTATTTAAATGTTCTTTCGAGTCTGTATAATGAAGCATGTCCCGCATGTGGAGAATACCGATGATATTGTCGATATCTTCCTCATAAACCGGGAATCTCGAGTAATTTGCTTCCTTCACAACAAAATCCAGCGCTTCCTTAAGCGTGATCTCCCCGTCCAACGCAAGGACAGCCGTGCGGTGCGTCATGATATCCTCCGCCACTTTATCATCGAACTCGAAGATATTCGTGATCATCTCCGCCTCACTGGCCTCTAAGACCCCCTGCTCATGACCTTCATTGACCATGTACATGATGTCTTCCTCGGTCACATTGTCATCTTTTTCGCGGATATTGATGCCCACCGCCTTCAGGGAAATATAGGCGAACTGATCCATCAGCCACGCGAACGGAAAGAGGAATTTTGCCACAAGCTCCACCAGTGGAAGCACCTTATAACAGAACCGGATCGGACTTTTCGCAGCGATGCGCTTCGGGATCACGATCCCCAGTCCCGTGAGCAGGAATGCGATTCCCACAAGTCCCGCGACATATGAAATTCCAACGGCTGCCAGATGAGGCAACTTCGTGCGCACTCCGAGCAGCGCCGTCAGATTTCGTACCACAAACAGCAGGGAAGAGGCACCCATTGCCAGTGTCAGGATACTCGTCGCCAGCTGGTTCGTGCGGATAAAGAGATACGGATCCTCCTGAATCTTCAGAATCTTTTCCGCCCTCTTATTCCCCTCGTCGCGCTCATCCTCCAGCGCGCTGGTGTTCAGCGCCTGAACCGCCGCACCGAATCCGTACATCACCGCAAACAGAATCACCGATGCGGCAAATAAAACAATTCCTATCCACGAATTGCCATCGTCCATGAGAATTACATACACTCCTTTATCATTTTCAGTACTGCATCCAGCCGTTTCCAGATCCACGGCTGAATTGTTTCATAGTATTTACGTATTTGTCCACTATAGCATTAAATCCATGCCCCGTCAAGGAATACACCCGCGATTATGTAACAGGTTCCGCCCCTTTCACAGGCATTTTCCTAATAGCATCCAAGCTCCAGGCTGACCTTCAGCGCCTCGTCCACCCGGTCTAACAGCTCCCCGTCGATATGACAAATCTTTTCCCTGAGTCTCTGCTTGTCGATGGTCCGGAGCTGTTCTAAAAGGATCACAGAGTCCTTCACCATGTCACAGTCTCTGGCGGAAAGCTCCACATGGGTAGGAAGTTTTGCCTTATTCATCCTTGATGTGATCGCCGCGCAGATCACCGTGGGACTGTGCTTGTTCCCCACATCGTTCTGGATCACGAGCACAGGCCGCACGCCTCCCTGCTCCGAACCGACTACCGGTCTCAGATCCGCATAATAGATATCGCCCCGTCTGATAATCACAAGTCTCACACTCCGCCTGAATTTCTATGCGGTCAGCAGATCCGGGACTGTGCCTGCACCTATCCCCGGCGGCTGCCGCGCTCCCTCAAGAAGCCTGCAACGCGTGCTTCTTATAGTCCAGAGTATTTCCCACTTATGATATTTTATTCAGACGTACCGGTTTTCGAGCATGACCGTCAGAAGCCTTCGTACTCCTCATCCCTGCACATCATGCCGCCCACTTCTTTTCCATTCTTCACGTACCGCCGCGGCACACGTTTTCCGATCAGGCATGGGATCTCGTAATGGAATCCGCCGGAAATCTCTGCAAGCTCCTCCATAGTGATCTCCTGATTTCCGTCTCTGCCCACAAGAGTCACAGAATCTCCCTCTTTGGCCTCCGGGATCCCCGTAAGATCCGCCATAAACTGGTCCATACAGATCCGGCCTAAGATCTTTGCCCGTTTTCCATGGATCAGCACTTCTCCTTTTCCGGAGAGATTTCTCGGATAGCCATCCCCGTAACCTGCAGAGACCGTAGCGATCCGCATCATCTTCTCCGCCTTAAAGGTTCCGCCGTAGCTGACCTCCGTTCCCGGTCCGATCTCCTTGATGTAAGTGATAAAGCTCTTTAACGCCATCGCCGGTTTCAGAGAAATGATATCCTGTTTTACCTCATCCGACGGGTACAGGCCGTAGATCGTGATTCCCGCGCGGACCGCGTCCATGTTAAAATCCGGGAGTTCTACGATTCCGGCGCTGTTAGAACAGTGACAGACCGGGACAGCCACACCGGCTGCCTTCACATCATCGCAGAACTCGCGAAACCGTCTGTACTGCTCCCCTGCATTCGTCTTATCTGTCTCGTCTGCCCGTGCGAAGTGGGTAAACATACCGGCGATCCTGAGAGCCGGAAGCTCCGTGATCTCCTTTACGATCTCCACGGATCCCTCATCCGGGAAAAGTCCGATACGGCTCATTCCCGTATCCACCGCGATATGGATCTTCGCGGTCTTTCCCTCTGCCACAGCGGCATCTGATAATTCTTTTGCTCTCCGGTATTCAAACATAGGCAGACTGATGTCGTTTTCAAGACATTCCTGATAGCGGCCGGCTGAAACCGGACCAAGACACAGGATCTCTTTTTCGATCCCATGTCTCCTGAGCTTAAGCCCCTCATCCACCGTTGCCACCGCGTACCCACAGACAAAACGGTCGATGGTCCTCGCCACCGGAACTGCCCCATGTCCGTATGCATCCGTCTTTACCACGCCGTACATCTTCGTTCCCGGACGAAGATGCTCCTTCATGGCCTCCATATTTTCTTCAATACGCCCGAGATCAACCTCTGCGTAGATTCTGTCAAATTCCATCTCTGTATACCTCCGAAAGGCAATCTGCGATCTCTCCTGCTAACACTCCGTGGACTCCAAAGTGTTTCTCAGCGGCCTCACCGGCGAGACCGTGTACATAAACGCCAAGGGCCGCCGCGTCACTCTCCTCCAGTCCCAGCGCTACGAGCCCGGCGATCACGCCCGTAAGCACATCACCGGAACCGCCTTTGGCCATAGCCGGAGTCCCGCTTCCGTTCACGAATGTCTTACCATCTCTTCCGGCGATCACCGTCGCTGCGTCCTTTAAGACGCATACTACGCCGTACTGATCCGCGAACTCTCTGGCAGTGCGGACCGGATTCTCCTTCATTTCTTCAATCTGAATTCCTGTAAGCCGCGACATCTCCTTCATATGCGGCGTCACAATAATATTCTCCGTAAAATAACCTGTCAGTTCCCGGTATTCCGCCGCAAGATTCAGAGCATCCGCGTCAAGAATGATCGGAACATAGGCGTCCTTCAGGACATTTTCCACCATGCATCTGGCATAATCTTCCATCCCGATCCCGGGTCCCAGAACGATCACATCCGCCCATTCCGTCTCCCTCGCGATCTTTCGCGCAAAGTTTTCCGTATCTTTCTCGGCCTCCTTCGTGTCGTAGGTAGCTAAAATGGCCTCTGGAAGCTTTTCCTGTACGATCAGCCGGTTCTCCTCCGGGGTAAAGACCTTTACGAGACCGGCTCCCATCCGGTATGCCGCTCTGGCGGAAAGCAGGGAAGCCCCCGCCATATTCTTCGCTCCTGCCATCACAAGGACCTTTCCGTATGTTCCCTTGTTGGAATCAGCCATGCGGGCCGGGATCCTCAAAAGATCTTCCCGATCCAGCATCTGGACATGTTTTTCCCGTTCTGCGCTGCTCTCCGGCACAAAGCCCACATCTTTTACGAGAAGATGTCCGCAGAGTTCCCGCCCCGGAAACAGCACCTGTCCAAGCTTCTTTTCTCCGAACGTGACCGTCACATCTGCGCGGACTGCATCTCCCATCACGCTTCCGTTATCGGAGCTGATGCCCGACGGGACATCGACAGCAATGACTTTCATGTCTTCCTGTCCATTGATCCACCGGATCAGCTTCCGGTATGCGCCCTCCACATTTCTCGAAAGACCGATCCCGAAGATTGCGTCCAGAATCACGCCCCGGCAGCTTCTTTTTCTCTCCCCGGCCTTTCTAAACGGCTGCGCCGGGATCTTCTTTTCCACCAGGTCCGGCAGATCTTCCGCCGTCATCACCGGGATTCCCAGTCGTTTTACGACATTCAGCTGGGCTTCCAGTTCCTCGCTTCCTTTTCCGTCCCGCTGCGGGAAAACGATCTTCACATCGTACCCCTTTAAAAACAGCATTCTGGCGGCGGCAACCCCATCCGCCCCGTTATTTCCAAAGCCGCAGACGGACCAGACGGTCCCTGCCTCTTCTTTTTCCAGTATCTCCTCTGCTTTCTCTGCAACTGCCATCGCCGCCCGTTCCATCAGGACTAAGGATGGAATCCCATACCCTTTGATGGACCTTGCATCGAACTCTTTCATTTCTTTTCCATTGAGAACTGCTTTCATCCGGCATCCCCCTCTCCGACGGCAAACGCCATCGCATGGTCCTTCGTGTCTGAGATCGACACTTCGATCTTTGTGATCCCGAGATCTTCGGCTATTTTTGCGGCTCCCTCATGAAGCTCCACATAGGGCTTTCCAAGAGGATCTCTTAAGACCTCCACATGAATCGGCATAAACTCCCGGAATCCCGTTCCAAACACCTTCGCCACTGCTTCTTTAACGGCAAAAGTGCCGGCAAGGACCCGGGGATCTCCCTTTGCCTGCCGGCGCTCACGCTCGGTATAAATACGCGACAAAAAAGCCTCTTTATCACAGGCTTTTTTTACGCGTTCAATTTCGATCAAATCACAGCCAACTCCAATCAACATGTCTCATTGGTTCCCGTCTGTTCTGCTTTTTCCTTTGCTTTCCGCTCCCGCTCATCCTGCATGCTGCAGACACGATAGGAAAGCCGCATCAGGCTCTCGGAGAGGTGGACATTCTCAACGACCACATCATCCGGAACATTTAGGTCGGTATGGGCAAAGTTCCAGATCGCCTTGATTCCGGCCTTTACCAGGCGCTCTGCGATCTCCGGAGCCTTGGACTTCGGGATCGTGAGGGCTGCGATCTGCACCTCGTTATCGATAATAAACTGTTCAAGGTCATCGATCCCGCGGATTTCCACACCACGGACCACGAGACCGATCAGCCGCGGATTGGTATCGAACATTCCCTTGATTATAAATCCGCGCTTCTCAAAATTTGTGTAATTGGCGATGGCCTGTCCAAGGTTTCCGGCTCCGATGATAATGAGGTTGTGCTGTCTGTCGATTCCTAAAATCCTTGCGATCTCCGTATAGAGATACTTAACATTATATCCGTATCCCTGCTGGCCGAAGCCGCCGAAATTGTTAAGATCCTGACGGATCTGGGACGCCGTCACCTTCATTCTGGCGCTCAGCTCATTGGAAGAAATCCTTTCGATCCCCTCCTCCATCAGCTCACCCAGATATCTGTAATAGCGCGGAAGTCTGGAAATAACCGCCTTTGAAATCTGTCTTTCATCTGTCATTTTCTGGTTTCACCTTCTCAAAACTTTCATATAACGATGGAATCTATTATACTCATATCTATATTATTTGTCAAATCCTTGTCAAAGAATTTAGGCGAATTGGGGCTGGAACTGCCCTATCCCATAAAAAAGAAAATGTCCCGCCCATGATCTCCCCGACCGGACGGAACATTTTTCTTTTGAGTATATCTATATCTGTTCAACAGGTTTGCTGCTGTTCACACCCTGCGCAGGCAGCAACGGACCTGAGACTCAGCGGATATTAATGATTGCTGCTTATTCAGCCAACTCCTCCCACTTTTCATACAGAGTCTCAAGTTTCCCTGCGATCTCCTCTTTTTCTTTATTTAACTCCATGAGCTTCGCCACATCGGAGAAAACACTCTCGTCGCAGAGGAGTCCGTCGATCTCACCGTCTCTCGTCTCAAGTCTGTGGATCTCGTCCTCGACCTTTTTCAAGTCATTCTGACGTTTTCTCTGGCGGGCCTGCTCTTCCTTCTGGGCTTTCCAGTCAAGCTTTCCGCCTG
>OBHX01001997.1_pt1 | contig 16538 bp, 7 predicted proteins | sample 1519331 | NCBI WGS metagenome assembly OBHX01 (sample SAMEA2602897, study PRJEB22501) | metagenome
GCAGCAATCCGTTTCCGGAATTGGTCTCATTTTTCAGCCGGACACGGATATGCAGATCGCCCTTACCCAGGGGATAGGCCACAAAGGTCAGCTTGCTGTCGGGCAGCTCTGCCTTGGTAAGCTGCTGGGTTTTCAGTGTCGTATAAATGCGGGGGGTATCATCCTCCTCACCGCCGCTGCCGTGGTCACCGCCGCTGCCGCCGTGGTCCCCGTCGTCTCCGCCGGTGCCATCACCATGGTCACCGGAATCCTCGGAGCCGCCTTTGTTATCGTCTGACTCGGAGCCGCCCTGGTCGCCCTTGCCGGGGTTATCCGTGGGGTCTGTGGGGCCCGATGGATCCGGCTTGGTGTCATCGGGGTTCTGTGGCTCATTGGGCTTCTGCGGTTCATCAGGTTTCTGCGGTTCATCAGGTTTCTGCGGCTCATCGGGTTTCTGCGGCTCATCAGGCTTCTGCGGCTCTGATGGGTCCTGGGCAGTATCCGTATTCTCTGTATTATCCTTGCCGGAGCTTTGTCCGCCGGTGCTGCCGGAGCCTTGCAGCGACTCTGCCTGGAGCCGATCCGGCTGAGTGCTGATGGGATTCTCCGGCCTTGTCCGACCGGAGGAAAGAAGTGAGAGGCTGATCCCTGCCACCAGCACAATGACCAGCAAAATACTCACGGCGCTATATAGGCCGCTATGTTTTTTCATACGGGTATCCTCCAAATGCTTGTTTTGGATTCTTACCATCGTCTCCTAAAACAGGAGGCAATGGTAAGGCCCCAAAATATGGCGAATTGCCTCCCCTCCCAAAAGGGAGGGGAAGCTATAGATTCGCCTTGGTTTACTTAGAATTTTTGACGACCGCAACGGCGTCGGTGGAGTTGACGGCCTTGTCAAGGTTCACATCCGCGCGCAGGAACTTCCGCACAGAGACTTTCTCGAAGTCGGTGTACTTGCCGCTGTAGATGTCATAGGTGAGTTGCGCATCGTTGATGTCCACAAGGCCTGTCTCGTTGACATCATAGCTCTGCTTCACTTCCTCGGCTGTGGCGCTGGCCTGGGTGATATTGGCCTCAGCCGTAGCCACAGTGAATGTCTCACTCTTGTCCACGATCACCAGCCAGCTGTAAACATTCTCACCGTAAGCGGTAGTCTTATACATGACATTATCGCCGTAGGCAAAAGCCTTGCCCTCTTCGGGGGTGCCGGTCACGGTTACCAGGAACACGGTCTTGTTATCCATCTGCACATACTCGGAAACAGCTACCTCCATGGTCAGAGTGGATTTCTTCTCGATGGTGATGACCAGATCGCCGGTGACATTGGAGATGGTGTAGGTGTTGTTAGCACCCTCGGTGACAGTCACATCCGTGCCGCCCATAGTGGCAGTGATGGTGTACTCAAAGTTCTCCTGCTTGGCCACGGTGAAGGTGTAGTTAGCCTTTTCCTGAACGGTACTTTCACCGGTAGCCTCACCTGCGCCGTTGCCTACAAATCTGACCTGGTAGGTTTCCGGCTGCTTGACCTGCTTGTTGCTGTTGATGATGATGTCGCCGGTCACATCCGCACCGGGGATGGTGTAGGTGGTAGTGCCGTCCTCATTCGATACAGCTTTAAAGCCGGTATAGTCCTTGCCGCCGATGGTCACAGCCATGTTATAGGTGTAGCCATCCTCAGGAGTCAGCTTGAAGGTGTAGTCCTTCATGTAGGTAGCAGTTGCAGCACCGGTGGTATTGTCGCCCAGGGTGACATTAAAGCTCTTGGGGGTCTTGGTGCTGGTGACAACAACGTTGCCGTTGACGTTGGGGACCGTGTAGATGCCATCCTCGTCCGGGCTAACTGTCGTTGCCTCACCGCCGCCGACGGTGACGGTGACAGTATAGTCATAGTTGGGGTCTACAGGCTTGAAGGTCAGAGTGCCGCCTGCTGTGATCACGGAGCCATCCGCGTCGGTACGGGTGAAGCCATCCGGCAGAGACACGGTGTAGCCGCTGACGGTAATAACGGCGGTGTCATCCAAAATGGCAGCCGCAGGTGCGTCAAAGTCAATGGCGTTTGCACTGGCATCCACACACGCTTCCGTTACTTTCACATCAGATTTACCCTGGCCGGCTGCCACAAAGCTCAGAGTCAGTGCATCGCCCAGCTCGGCGGCTTTGCCGTAACGCACGATTCGCACGGTGCCGTTGCCGGGGATCACGCGATAACCCTCGATGCTGGTGGCTTCCATTTTCAGCTTCAGAATGGCGGGGGCAAAAGAGAAGGTCATGTCGTAGGCGCTGTAGGTGGTCTTGCCGTCGTTGTTGCCGATGGCCACAGGGATCTCCACGATTTGACCGGAGGCTACCTGCTTGTCCGCACCCATGGACACGGTGTAGCCCTTGGCAGCAGCAGTCTCGACGGGAATGGTCAGCTCGCCGCCGGCCACATTGTGAGGGACTTGAACCTGAGATGCACCGTCATCACTGTATGTCAGAAGGTTATCGACTTTCATCGTAAATTTTGCATTGGAAGTATCTGCACCCTCATTTGCGGTGAAGGTAAAAGATGCCCAATCACCTGCTGCAAAACTGGTATGAGAAGGATCATCCTTATCAAAGGCCGTTTGCAAATAGAAGAATTTTACTGCGCCCTGATTATTGGCGGGATCAATATTCGTAAAGCCGAGACGGGCAGGTCTACTTCCAAGATTTTTCCGTCCGGTGAGCGTGTAGGCATTTGTGTCAAAACTAATGGAAATGCCAACGGCGTCCGCAACAAGTTCCTTATCCAGACTCACAGTCAGCGTCACGGTCTCACCGGGGGCGACAGAGGTCTTATCTGCGCTCATAGTGATGGTCGGTTCGTCTGCTGCAAAGACGGCAGGTACCATGCTCAGCACCATCGCCAATGTCAGCAGAATAGAAACGATTTTTTTCATGTGTTCTCAATTCCTCCTATCAAGATTTTTTCTCAGCAGGGAATTCCGTAATATTTCCCAGGTAGAACTGGCAGATCATCAAGGCATCCGAAACATCTACTGCACCGTCTCCGTTCACATCGGCAGCTGCATTCTGCGCATCCGTCGGTGCTACATTGCCCAGATAGAACTGGCAGACCAGCAGCGCATCCGAAACATCAATGGTATTGTCTCCATTCACATTCCCATACATCACATCCGGTTCTGTCTTGGCATACTCGAAGGTGAACAGCGCGATGGGCGCGGAGTTCTTGTCAGCGGGGGCACTCAGCGTGATCGCCTTGCCGCTGCCGTCCTCGTTGCGGACATACCCTGTCACCGGCATGATCACGGTCTGCGTGCCGTCCGCATTGAGAGTATAGCTGTTCTCCAGCGTGATGGGCTTGAGGGTATAGCTGCTTGCCTGCGCCGCCGCACGGTTCACGGCAGTCGCCGCGAACTCCACCTCATAGGCGTAGACCGTGGTGCCGTCGTGACGGATGTCCACGTCCTTGTTGTAGGTCACGGTCACCGTTTCCGCGCCTTCGGGCACGGTCACATGGTACTTGGGCACTTCCTTATAGGTCGTCTGGCCGTCCGCGCTGGTCAGCGTGGTGATGCCCTCGTAGCTGGTGTTCTTTGCTGCCAGCTTTTCACCATTCACGGCAGCGTCCTGGAAGGGGCGCTCCAACTCGGCGTCCGCCGCCACGTTCAAGATGGCTGTAGCCGGTGCGATCTTGGCATAGTTCGTGCCGCCGCTGTCGTCCTTGGGGATCGTCCGGTTGGGGTCCATGCCCACGAGGTAGTAGGTGCCCTCCTCTGTGGGGGCGGTGAAGGAGAAAGTGCTCTTTCCGTCAGCCGCTTCCTTGTACTGCTCGATTTGCTCCCACTTGTCGTTATACAGGAACACATCCAGGTTTGAGAAGGGATAGAAGTCGCTGCCCTCAAAGGTCGTGCCGTAAGCCTGCGTGTTCACCGTCATCTCCATGCCGGGGCGGGCATTGTACGCGTCCTTGTCAAAGCGGGTAAACGCGCCGCCGCTGCTGTAAAAGCTCCAGTTCGAGAACATGGCCACATCCCAGGTATCCCCGTCCGACAGCACGATGTAGTCGGAGGTGGAGCCCCAGCCGGGGCTCATGTAGGGGAAACAGTGGTTGCGGTAGTACATCAGGTTCTCATCATGACCCCAGAAGTTGGTCATATAAAGGCTGGTGGGCGAGCCGCTGATAGTCAGAGCGGCAAAGCTGTCTGCCGTATAGGCCGGTGTTTCATCCATGTAACAAACATCTTCACCCAGCTTAAAGCTCGCCAGCGCGTCACGAGGATAGGCGCCCTTGCAGCATTGCTCCTCCGGCAGGCCGATGAAGTAGCGCTCCAGCAGATAGAGATACAGGTGCAGGCCGGTGGGCCGCTCCACGATGTTCGTGTCGATGTATTTGCCTTCTCCGTTTTCCGTGTGATAGCGGAAGTATTCGCTCAAGTCGTACCGGCCCAAGTCAAAGTAGGGGACGGTGATGGCCTTGTGGCACAGCACCGTGCCGTCGCGGCCTCGGATGGGCACGCCGTCGTTGGAGATGGTCACATACACCGTGACTTCCTTGGCGGGGGTCTCATCGTAGTTATACTGTGCGTCCAATCCGTGGGGAGCTTCCTTGACCGTGATGGTAAAGGTCGCTGTAAGCTCTTTGCCGTCCGAGCAGGTCGCCTTGACCTCCGGCGTATAGGTGCCGGGGTCTTTCTCTGATACATAGAGTGAGCCGTCCTTGACCTTGGTTTGGACGCTGAACTGCGCTGCGTTGGTCAGCGTGTAGGTCAGCGTATGGCCGTCTGTATCTTCAAAGACATCTGTCAGCTTGATCTCCAGCAGGCTGCCGGCCACAACCTCACCGGTGGTGACGGCATCCGCCTTCACGGAAACGCAGGAATCCGCAGCCAGCGCCGGTATGACGCCGAATACGCCTGCCGACAGAACCAAAGTCAGTGCCAGCAGCAGAGATAGTATGCGTTTTCTCATATTTGTTTACCTCATTTATGCGTAGGTTACATCCAGCGCGCGTAGAGCGTCATGTTGCTGCGCACCGGGTCTTTCTGTGTATCCCAGGGCTTGGTGAGCGCCTGATCTGCATACCATCCGCCGAACACTGCGCCGGGCTTCGTGGGCGTCATGACTTCGCCAATGACGCTGCCCCGCTTCACGGAAACGGCCTCCAGCTCTGTGCCGCCGCTGGTCTCAAAGCGAACCTTCTTCTTGCCCAGCAGAGCCAGCAGAATCAGCAGCAGGGTCAGCAGGCCCACGCCACCGATAATCCACCAGGTGGCGCTTCCCGCGGCGACCCCCTCGGCCCAGTTGGCGTAGAGGGTCATGTTGCCCTTAACGGTGTCCTTGTGGAAGTCCCACTTTTGGGTGCGGTCCAGGTCTCTGTACCACCCCTCCAGGTGGTAGCCCTCCCGGATGGGGTCCTCGGGCTTTTTCACCTTTTCACCGTACTGGACGGTCTGGGAGGGGACCTCCGTGCCGCCGTTGCTTTCAAAGGTAACGGTGCAGTCCGTGGTGACGATGACGGACACGCTATTATCCTTCACGGTGTATCCGGCCATGCCGTCCTGGGTGGAAACCAGGGTGTTGGTGGGGATAAGCTGCGACACACCCTTCGTGCCGATGACCTTCATCTGAAAGCTGCCGACTACCACCTCCGGCTCCCAAGCCTCGCCGCCCTTAAAGGACACGAAGTTCAGATAGAAGGCCCGCCCGCCGGTGCGGCGGCCTAAGTCGCTCCAGCGGATGCCGGGGGCGGTCATGACGCTGCCGTCCACCAGCTGGAGGAAGGTGTCGTCGTACTCAATCTCGGTCTGCATACCGTACATATCGGCGCTTTCCTGGGCATCGGTGCGCTTGAGCACCAGGGTCACGGTGATGGTCTCGCCGGTGGTGGCCCGCACCTCGTATGCACCGCCTACGGACAGGTCAAAATTGTAGCTGCGGCTCTCGTCTGTTTTGCTGCCTGTCTGCGAGGCAAAGGCTGCGGTGGGCAGCAGACACAGCAGCAGACACAGGGCTGCCAATAGTGTAAAAATGCGTTTTCTCATGCTGATCTCCTTCTCTCTCCGACCGGTTGGGCCGTTTTTTGCCCGGCCTGGCCGGTGCGAAGCCCCCAAAGGGGGATAGCCTCCCCTCCCGCCGGGGAAGGGAGGCTGGCAGGACCTTACTTAAACTGATTCACGATAGCCACAGCGTCGGTGTGATCCACCACCTTAGTGGCGTTTACATCGGCCCGCAGGAACTTCTCCACGGAAACCTTGGTGAAGTCACTGTATGTGCCGTTATACATATCGTAGACCAGCTGCGCATCGTTGACATCCACCTTCCCGGTCATGTTCACATCGAAGCTCGGGGTGATGGTAACCACACTGTCTGCGGCAGAGATGGCGACCTTGGCGGCGGCCTCCTCCTGGGTCGGAGTTTGACCCTTGTCCACGATCACCAGCCATGCATACCGGTCCGTGCCGTAGCCCTCGACCTTATACATGGTGTTGCCGTCATAGGTGAAGGCACTGCCGCCCTCGGGGGTGCCCTTGACCGTTATGAGCATCATGGTCTTGTCATTCAGCTCCAGATATTTGGACACGGTCACTTCCTCCGCGCTGTGGGAGACCTTTTCCACCTTCACGACCAGGTTCCAGCTGTGGGCGTATACATACAGATAGTCGTTATAATTCACGGCCTCGACCACATATTTCCCATTGCCAAGGCTGCGCACGGTGGCGGGCCTCTTAGAAGCTGTGGGAGTGGCGAGGGGCTGATAGTAAGCCGTGACGGTGTAGTCGCAGCTCTCGCGCTGGTTCAGCGTGAAGTAGTAGGGCATATTCTTGCCCATAGAGCTTGCATTCCCGGAGGCTGCGTCCTCAACGCCGTTGCCGGTGAACACGACCGGAATACCAGATTCTGTGTTGGCGTCGATCCATATTTCCACACCTCCAACGATTTCTTTTCCAGGGATCGTGTAGGTGAGGGTGCCATCGTCATTGGCAGTGGGGACCGCTATGACTGTATGGACAAAGGGATCCCCGTTGTCTACACTGTAAATTACACGGTAGGAGTAGCCGGCCCTCGGGGTGACGACGAAGGAGTAGTCATTCAGATAGGTGACTGTCTCCGGGCCCTTGGTCACATCCTGCTCCACATCTTCGTCAATCTTGTATTTCACATCGTACTGCTTGGGGGTCTTGCCGGTGCAGGTGACCTCCACATTGCCGGAGATATTCTCGATGGTGTAGGTGTCATTTGCGCCGAAGGTTAGGCCCTCTTTGACGCTGTCGCCCATCTTCACGGTGAAGGTGTAGGTATAGTGGCTGTCCACGGGCTTGAAGGTGAAGCTGCCGCCCTTGGGGACCAGGCGGGTCTCGTCAGAGGTGAACGCATCCGGCAGGGTCACGGTGAAGTTATTGGCGTTGACCACGGTGTCGGCGTCGGAAATGGCGGCATCCGGGGCGTCGAAGTTGATGGAGTTGGCATCCAGATCAAATTTGGCGTTGGTCAGCTTCACGGTGGAGGTGGCAGTCGCATTGGCGGTGAACTCCAGGGCCAGGGCCTCGCCCAAAGCCTGAGTAGCGCCGTAGCGGCGGACCCGAACGGTACCGTCGTTGTCCTCCACCGTCAGGTTGGCGGCGGCACCGGTCTTGGTGTTCAGGGTCAAGGCTGCCGGGTCATAGGTGAAGGTCATGTCGTAGGCGTTGAATCCGGTGATGCCCTTCTCAGAGGAGGCGACGGTCACGGGAATGCGAACCTTCTGGCTTGCAGCAACCTGCTGGTCAGCTCCCATAGAAACAGAGTAGCCGGTAGCGGTGGGCTTGGGCTTAACAGTTCCAGCCGGAGAGACGGTTATTGTGAGAGCGTCAGCCTGCATTGGCCATGCCTTGTCGTTTATAGTCGCCGTACTCGTCTTATAGTAACCGTTTTTAAGATACAGCTGCGTTTCAGTTACATCTTCAATGTCTTCTTTGGCCACTAATGTAAAGGAAACAAGGTTACCCGCAGTTAAAGATAGCGCAGTCCCTCTCACCATAAAGGAAATCATCGTTGTGCTGACAGTGGGATTTAGGTTTGAAACCATTTCGCCAGCAGTTCCGCCTCCGAATGTCCACACATTCTTGTCATAGTATCCCATAATCGCCAGAAACTTGACATCGTTAATTTCTTGTGTCAGTTCAACAGAAAAAGTAACCGTCTCACCAGCTTTTACGGATGTTTTATCCACAGAGCCCAAGATTATTGCGTTGTCCTTTTCTACTGCAAATGAGGCAACTGGCAAACAGCTGACAATAAGTATAGATGTCAGTAATATCGCAAAAAATCGTTTCATGTATCTCTCTCCATTGTCAGCGTGTAGGATCATCTACGGGGAACATATAAATAACGCCAGTGTTGTAGTTGGACATCAGTTCAAGGTCCTCAGCGTTAACAACGCCATTCCCGTCCAAATCGGCTTGAGCCTCTACATCGGTGGGGATATTATTGTAATTTCCATCTGCGATTTCCTGGAATGCAATCAGATCCATTTCATCTACAACACCGTCCAAGTTGACATCGCCAACTGTGGGAGCCGGCACTTGCCACATGAGAATGGGATAGTTTGCAGCAGGAACGAATACAAGGTCGGTGGTAGATGCGTTCAGCAGATTATAGAAACCAGCAGCTTCTGTCATTGCATACGCCGTCTTCACTGTGGCGACCTGGGAAGTCGTTTTTGCTATACCAATTCCTTTGCTGCAAGAATTCTGCAGATAATAGGTATTCGTTGTCACACTGGATGCGTTATTCATCTGTCCGGCAACTGCACCGACAGCGTCTCCGGTTCCCTTCACTACACCACGATTGTAACTATAGGTGATAGATGCAGATGCGCCAGAGGCGTTCGCAACAATGCCACCTACATAATTGCTGTTACCAGTGACGGAACCGATATTGTAGCAGGATGTAACCGCCTTGGTGGTCTGACCCACGATGCCGGCCACATAGCCGTTGCCGGTGATCTCACCGCCGTTGTAGCAGCCGGTGATGGTGCCGGTAGCGTAGCCGGTGATACCGCCCGCATACTGGTAGGCATGGATGGTGCCCTCATTGCCGCAGTTGGTGGCATTGGAATTCACCAGACGGCCTGCAACGCCGCCCACGCTGCTCCAGTTGCCATTCACGCGGGTAACGGTGATGTCAACATCGGAGACAACGCCGGAGATGTTGGTATAGTTGGCGTAGGCCACCACGCCGCCGGAATAGGCGTTGGCAACGCTGGCCGTGGAGGTCAGGTACATCTTGCCGGTCACCTTCAGATTCTGAATGGTAGCGTAGCTGCTGCTGGTGCCGTTCACATAGCCGAACAGTCCCTTATACGGAGCCGAGGTAGTGGTGGCACTATAGTAGATGCCCATGTTCTTCACGGTGTGATTTTTGCCGTCAAAGCTGCCCTTGAAGGCCGTGCTGGCGGTAGTGCCGCCGATGGGCGTCCAGTTGTAGCCGGCCAGGTCAATATCACCCGTCAGCGCACCGTTGATGGCATAGCTCCCGCCGTTGACTTGCGCCGCAAACCAAGCCAGCTCCGCTGCGGTACCGATCTGATACACGCCGTCGGTCAAGGAGGGCTGCGTCTTGGTGGTGCCGTCCCATGCGCCGGCAGCAGAGGCCGTCAGCGGAATGGTCTTGGTCAGCACACCGCCGGACACATTGGCCTTGTCTGCGCTGCCCAGGTAGAAGCTGCCGTAGACATAGTCGCAGCCGGCGCAGAGCACCGCATAGGTGTAAGTGCCGTAGGGCAGGTTCTCATACTCGCCGTTGCTGTTGGCGGTGAGGACATTGCCTGCGGCATCCGTCAGCGTCACAGTGGGCGTGGCGGTGGTGGGATTGGTAATATTCAGCTTCAGCTTGAAGTTATAGCGCGGAGTGACCTCCACATTCACATTGGGGAAACGGTTCAAGCAGAAGTTCACCGTGACCGCGTTGAAGTTCGTGCCCACGCCGGTATCCGTCATCTTGTACAGGGTGGAGAACGGATTCGCCGCCGAGTACATAGAGCCGTAGGTATAGCCGTTGGTGAGCTGAACATTGGCGGTGCTGCCGGAGCCAAAGTCCACATTCGTCGGGATTGTCAGCTCCAGCTCAGCCTGATCCATCTGCTGATACTGGGCGACATTGGTCTTATAGGCCGTATCGCCGATGGAATAGAACAGGTTGTAGGTAGTGGGGTTGAAGATACCGCTGTACTTGTAGATGCCACGGTAGCTGCCCTCGAAGGTGAGAGACACCTTATCGCCGGGCATGATCTCCGTCTCCTGGGGATTGGAGGCGTTGGTGACCGTGGCGGTCACTTCGGCCACACGAGCCAGACTGTAGGAGGTGCCGGTGCTATCATGCATCTTGATGATCACAGTACCGCCAGCCTGCTCAGCCTCACGGAAGCCCAGGAGGCTTGCGTGATACTTGCCGCTGGAATCCGCGGTCAAGGTGGTCCAGCCGGAAAGATGGGTATCCAGGTCACTTGCATCGGTGGTGACGATGGCGTACTGGACCGTCGTTGTGCCGCTGCTGGACACCGAGAAGTCCAGAGTGGGAGCGGTGTCGTTACTCAGATAGAACCAGTTATCGTAGTTATAATCCCAGGCCGACGGACGGGAAGATGTCAAGCCATTGGAATTATAGGCGATATTGGCTTTTGCATTGCCGTTTTCGGTCGCATCATTGGTAAGCACGAACACACTGGTGCGCGCGGGATTGGTGGCCGGGTAGAGGCCGCCGTGGGTGCCGTGCTCGTCAGCGGTCGTGTAGACATCCAGTGCCTTATAGTTCACGGCAACGATCGTTGTGCCATTGGGTGTGACATCCAGCCAGTTGCCCTTGGCGTTGCCGCCGGTCACTGCTGTGACAGCGTTTTCGTCGCCGCTCAGCACTTTGAACTTGAACTCGGGCTCGATCATGATGTTCATGGCATCGCTGTCAATGATCTGCCACAGACGGTAGGCGCGGATACGCTCAGAATCCTTTTCCGTGTACTTATAGCCGGTGGGATCCAAATACGCCTGGATCTCCGCCTCGTCACGGGTCTTGGTAATGGTGCCAAGGTTGCCAAACCCGTGATAGTACTGCTCCGTAGAGTCTCCACTGTTGAAAGTGAAGGTCTTGGAGAAGTTGGCAGAATTGCTCTTGAGCCAACCGGCCTTGGTGACATAGTTCGTTACACCAGCAATGTTACGATTGTCCTCCAAACGCCAAGTGTAGTTGGAGTTGCTCTTGCTGATCTTGTACTTCAGAGTCTTTGTGCCGGCAGCAGCGTCAGTGGTAGCCTCTCCAATCGGATTGACAGGCTTCGTATTGAAGTTATTAAACTGGAAGTAGAGCGTAAAGTCTGCGTAGTCGGGAACCGTCGCAGTCATCGTTATCGCCTGGGAGAGCGACAGATTCTTGGTAACTACCGAGTACCCCGCAGCCGTCGTATTATTGATAGACTGCGTGAAGATGAAGCTATCAGCGGTTGTATCAGTAGGCTCCACATAGGCGTTCCAAAGAGCCGCGTTACCGGCAGCGTACATCATGAAGGGATAGTAGGTGTAGTTGCCGGAAGGATAGGGTGTTCCGTGCTGCACATCACCACCCATGATGGGCATGACCACACGAGCCGTATAGTCATCAGCGGTAAAATAGTCGCTGCTGTTCTTTTTGCTCGTGGTATAGATGGAGTGCAGGCGCAGATAAATATCCGTGCCGCCGCCGGTGCCGCCGTCCACATTGGTCTCAGTGGGCAGGGTCAAGCTGTGGCCGCCGAGGTAGACATCGTACTTTCCGGAAGAGGGATTGTAGCCATACGCACGGAAAGAGTACTTGCCGGGAGCCAGGGAAGCATAGAACTCATTGTAGTTGCCGTTCTTGTTGCCCGTTGTGGAGTTCAGTGTGTTGGTAAAAGTGCTGTCCCAAAATTGGACGCTCTCGTACAGGCTGGAATCGACGCCATCCTCCCGATAAATGTAGGTGTCGCCATCTTTACCGATGTAATCGGCACCCTTCGTATCGAAGCCCTTAGTCTTGTAAAGCTTGATGAGAGGATAAACATTGCCGTTGGAGGAGTAATTCATATCCTGACCAACATAGAAGGTGTAATTCTGCGGAGTTCCTGCTCTTACATCCAGAGTCAGCGTCCAAGTGTCCGTAGAATCGCCGTAGGTATTGGTCGCATGGAATTCATAGACATATGTACCGGCGGCATTCTCCGTGATCTGGATGGTGGTGCCGCCGAACAGAGCCGGAGTGAAATAGTAGGGGCCGGTCCTGGTACCTCCAACAGATCTATAATAATAGTAGTTGGTGTAGTTCAGCGCTGTGCCGTCCGGATTCTCGAAGATATTACCGGCCTGCAAGTCGGTGAGATTGTAAGCATAGCCAGCCGTTACCGTATCGCTTGCGGTAGAGGACACGCCTTCCTTCAATCTCGGGATCTGCTGGTTGGCATCCGTTACGGTCAGGGTGATGGTGTGGGTAGCCGTTCCAGTATTATCAGAAGCGGTCAGCACCACCGTGTAAGTCCCCGCAGCAGTGGGGGTGTAACCCAGAATCGTGCCGTTCAGCGCCTGAGCAACGCCGTTGATAGTCGCCGTGTAGGTCAGCGTATCACCGTCAGCATCGGTAAACACATCAGCCAAATCCAGCGTCCACGCATTACCAAGTGTTACATTGGCTGTGGTGATTGCATCGGAAGCGACCGTAGGGGCCGAGTTGCTTTCATAGGTGAAGGCGAGGAAGTGGACAGGCGCATAGCTGGCGCTGCCGTCATACTCCGGCGCATAGGCAGTTCCGCTACCATCTGCACCCAGCACAAAGCTCTTTTGGACCGTGGTCCCATCCTCGGCGGTACGGGAGTAGTTCAAGGGAATTGTGATTGTGATATCCCCATTGCTCTCCGTATAGGCCATTTCTACACCGCCGCCAGTCCACTGCGGCACATCGGCGTAGTAGCCGGATGCTTCACCGCTCGTGGCATTGGTCAGTATGGCAGCGTCTTTGTAGGTGGCCTTTACATAGGTCGTGCCTGCGGGAACGGTGACCAAGTAGTAGGGCACATTCTCGAAAGCAGAGTAGCCGGTAAAGGTCACAGGGTTCTGCACACTGATGGTTGCCGTTCCTGTGGTCTGGTCATTCGCACCATAGGGAACAATACTATCCAGCGGCGCAGCTACTGTGGCTTGTTCCGTTGCAAAGACTGCCGTGGGAAGGATGGATAGAACCATCATGAGCGCAAGCAGCATTGAAAGGAACTTTTTTGCTGTCTTTTGCATTTCCAATCTCCTCTCAGAAATTTTTTTATAATAAGGCCTGCCGGCATTATTACCTTAGCTGCGAGCACATTTTCGCATCCAATAAGAAAATAACAAGGTTATATAGGGGCGCGACACCCTATTATAATTGGTGTCGCGTTCCGATCTGTCCAAGGCGAAAGGTGCTTTCGTTAAGAGGATTGGGCGGAAGGGGCCGGCTAAACCCCTTCTGCCCATATGGAAAGCTGGCGGATCTCCGCCCTCGACTTGGCAAACCTTACTCAAGCATTACATCTGTTGCAACGAAGGTTTCCTCTATGGCTTCGTGAACAGCGCATTTGCTTTGGCGTTGCTTGACTCGCTCAACCCGTGCTGCCCGTTTAGCGTCACGCTCGCTCCGATGCAGCTGAATTTGGATTTTCTTTTCGTTTTGATAGCGCCCGCAATCTCTATTGCGGGGTTTTTTGTATATAGGATTCAAATGGGCGGCTCTCAGCGCATCTTTCCAATCGCCAAAGCGCTCTGCGATGTAACTGCCACCGACGATCTCGATGGGGGCAGGGGACTTTCCCCAATGTCCGGCGCAGCGCCGGAGATAGGCCGCCAGCTGATCCAGGCTGTCGCCTGCGTGTTTTTCCGCAAAAGCGCGGTCCTGCTCAGCCAATGCATCCCGTGTTCTTTTGGCAATGTGCTGCTCGTACCAATTCGCTCCGTCAAAATTTTGCGCACCTGCTACTTTACCCATGGGCACACCTCCTTAATGATTCATGACAAAAAAAGCGCTGATAAACCCATACCGGGTCATCAGCGTACACTTCTGCCATATCAGCACCACGGAGAGAGCGCCCGCTGCCCGGAATCCTAAACTACACAATTCTACTGACTTGCGCCACGAGGATTTTCCTCTTCGTCCATAATCTACCTTCTCACGATTTCTCGCAATGACGGGCTTTCGCCCCAGCGGTTTCCCGCCTCGATCATATCCTTGCGCTTACAGTGCCGACCGCATGGGGAATCGCACCCCTTTCCTTCAGGGCAATCACCTGGCCGTTTCCAGCTCGGATGACCGCCGTGCAGCATCATCGGACTCGATTATTCTGTTTTCCAGTATCACTTTGTTTGTTAAGGGAATACTACAATAAATCCTCCGGAAATGGGCTTTCGTGAATTTATCCCATTTGCGATAGAGTCGTTAAAAGCTGCTGGTATCGGGGTGCTTCCGGATGATCTGACGGAGACGGTGACGGCGAACAGTCCGGGTCCAACACCGGTGCAAGGAAGCAAATACTCTGAATTACCCGCATTTTGTGCTCCAAGGACGAGTGAACATAGACTTGGAGTGTCGTGCGGACATCTGTATGACCAAGCATCTCGCTCAGGCTCTTGACATCGACTCCACGCTCCACGCATCGGGAGGCATAGGTGTGCCTCAACACATGGAAATTTCGATATGGAATACCCGTCGCCTTTAGCAAGACCTGGTATTGGTATTGTAGTGTCCGTGGCTCCATAGGCACATTTTTCCCGGTCAAGAGGTATTTTTCTCCATCAGGATGAGACTGAACAGCCTTTTTCAGGAGGGTGGCCATGTCCAGCGGCAGGGGGATGGTACGATGAGCACTGTTGCTTTTGGGCGGCAGTACGGCCAGACGAGTGCGATCCCCGCTGCGGATACGCTGCACGGTTTTGGTGACATGGATTACCCCGTTTTGTAGGTCAATATCCTTATATTGCAGGGCGCACAGCTCTCCAAGGCGTAAGCCTGTGTTTAGCGTCAGCAAAATAGCGATCCCGGTGGTCGTCGGCTCAACTACAATCTTTTGTGCCAATCGCTGGACTTCATCCGGGCAGAATATGTCAATCTGCTTTCTCCGATATGCTGGCAACTCCACAGTCAGGCCCGGACAGGAACAGCCTGCTTTTGGGGCGCTGTATTTCAGAATGGATTTCAATAACACCCCCACATCTCTGGCGCTTTTTCCGGAAAGACCATTTTTCTGAAGACGGCGAAGAAAATCGGAAATCTGATTCGCCGTCAGTTGGCATACAAGCACCGCTCCCAAAGCGGGCAGAATATAGTGTTCCAGCATATAGGCATATCGGGCAAGCGTGGACTGCTTCAATTTATCCTGTTTGTCCGCAAGAAACCGCTCCGCAGCCTGATTCAGCGTGAGTGAGGAAGTTTTCGCCGGCAGTTCTTGAAGGGATTCCAGGCGCTGCTGCCGTTTTGCACGGCACTCCCGATAACTGCTGCCATAAACATAACAATACTCGGCCCGACCAGAAGGTGAGTGGCCCCGGATATACCGTCCCTCCCAGCGCCCATCCTTACGCTTGTAAATATTTTCTCCACGCCTTGGCATATTGATTTCCTCCTTGACGATGTTTTTGACGGCGTATTTTACTAACATTTTAATTTTGATCGATATGGCTCTGCAAAAATGCAGGTGAATTGGGTGCGATCAATGTATACATTTGTGATTTGTGTGCGAATTTTGCTAAATAACCGCATTTCGGGCATTGACAAGCGACAAAAAGGCCGATATAATGTAGATGGTTAAAGAGGAGTTTGCTTCGCAAATGGGATAAATTTACGAAAGACAATCGCTTCTCATTCCCACAAGGTTCATTACAAATTCATTATACTGTTTGGCATGTTGTCGTCAATTCGTTTGCTGCGCCGATATGTGGTAAAAGTGGTGTCACCGTTAGGGCGACACCACTTTTTTACTGCTATGGGCGCAGAATGCCGTAGCCCATGATTTCATACTGCCCTACAGGATAGCGGTTCACCCGGCAAAGGTTTCCGGAATTGCCCTCGACGGCGTAGATAATACCGTTCTCCACCTTCTGGACAATACCCGCATGATCTGCCGCTCCGTTCTGGGAACCGGAGCCGTCCTTGTTATCCCAATCGAAGAAGATAATCATTCCGGGGACAGGCTCAGCAGAACCGTCAATCCACTGTCCACGCTCCCGAAACCACTGCACACCATTTTCACATCCAGCAAATTTCGGACAAACGCCCGTCTCAATATAGCCGCACTGATCGGCGCACCAGCTTACAAAACAAGCACACCATTCCACACGGCTGCCGAAGCCATACCAAGACCAATACGGCTCGCCGCCCACATTTCTTCCGGCATTATCGTTATCGAAGTGCAGGAAGATTTTCTTAATCTGCGGCTTCTCATCGAGGTACTTCACAAGAGCCGCAGGGGTAGTGCTGTCCTCGATTCTCTCCTTGGGCAGATACACACCGGCGAGGGAAACGAGGTTGTCTTTCCGCCAATCTCTGCCCGCCATCTTTTCAAGCGTCGCATA